>ERZ795046.698-NODE-698-length-39086-cov-13.260229_pt1 | contig 39086 bp, 29 predicted proteins | sample MGYA00375130_ERZ795046 | MGnify/ENA primary metagenome ERZ795046 (study PRJEB30175, sample SAMN05720202) | activated sludge metagenome | isolation source: anaerobic digester from wastewater treatment plant | place: Japan | collected 2015-05-15 ...
TACCGTATCCAGGAACGATTATCACTTTCTTAGCTTCTGCCAAGATCTCACCTGGAGTCTTCTTGCCAATTGCGTCAGAAGCTGCTGCAGCGTCTTGAGCACCTGCTACTTCCGCTTCCCTGGGCTCACCCGCCTGTGCCCTCTTTAGGCTTTGTATTAGCATATCTAACGTTTCTTTGGCATCGCCCAAGAGCATGTACACGTGGTCCATCTCGTAAAGGGGATTCTCTACTCCTGAATATCCAGGCTGGGTATCCAAATTACACACGATGACATGCTTAGCTTTATCCACATTTAAGATAGGCATACCGTAAATTGGAGTGCCTTCTGCAGTGTTAGCCGCAGGGTTCACCACGTCGCACGCCCCTACCACTATGGCAACATCAGTTTCAGGGAATTCAGGATTTATGTCATCCATTTCGCACAGTTTTTCGTAAGGCACATCCACTTCAGCAAGAAGCACGTTCATATGACCAGGCATTCTTCCTGCTACAGGGTGAATGCCGAATTTCACTTCTGTCCCTCGTTCCTCTAAAAGGTCCATAAGCTGTTTAACGTGGCTTTGCGCTTGAGCTAGGGCCATACCGTATCCAGGAACGATTATCACTTTCTTAGCTTCTGCCAAGATCTCACCTGGGGTCTTCTTCTCAGGAACTTGTGGCTCAGGTGGCTCGGCTGCAATTTCTTCGTCAGGTTTGGCAGCTGCTGGCACCTTTTCTGCCGGAGGGGTACCTATTGCTCCGCTTAAAACGTGGCTCAATGAGCGGTTCATCGCCTTACACATGATTTGTGTTAGGATTAGCCCTGACGCACCAACTATAGCGCCTACGGCTACCAATAGGGGTTCTGAAATTGTAAATCCGACTATGGAGCCAGCTAATCCTGAAAACGAGTTCAACAAAGATATGGTTATAGGCATATCTGCGCCGCCCACCCTGATAGCGAACAGTATACCGTAAGCTAGGGACAACACCAAAACGATAACTGAAATCAATACAGCAGCAGATTCAAAAGGTATGGTCAGTCCTGCCAGGACCAACATTAGTACGATGCTACCGTTTAGTAGTAAATTGTGATTCTTGAGGACAATAGGTTTCTGAGTCATGCGTCTGTCTAGTTTTGCAGCAGCTATCAGACTACCGCTAAACGTCAATCCCCCAACAATTAGGCCGAGTTGGCCTGCTACTTTGTTGAAAACAGGCAAACCAGCATAGGAATCCAAGATTTCAGCCAATGCCACCAGCGCCGAAGCTCCTCCACCCAATCCGTTCAAAAGCGCCACCATCTGTGGCATTTGTATCATCGTCGCCCTAACCGCCATCACGTAACCTATTACACTGCCAATAGCCATAGCTATCCAAAGCAAAGGAACAGTTAGAATTTGGTTTTTCCACAGCACTAACAATATAGCAGCCAACATGCTCAACGCGCTTAATCTGTTACCTCGAACCGCGGTTTTCGGCGAACTCATCCACCTAATGCCAAGGAGGACCAACCCTGCTAAAACTACCGAAATTACTACATATACCGGATCCATCTCGACACCTCGTTTACCTAATTCTTGAACATTCTTAGCATGCGGTCCGTAACAAGAAAGCCGCCTACCAGGTTGACGCAGGCGAAAATGATGGCAACAAAAGCAAGGATTTTACTACCGAGATTTACTGCTAAGGCAGCAGAAACCAAGGAGCCTAGAATAGTTACTCCCGAGATGGCGTTGGTTCCCGACATCAAAGGCGTATGAAGCAAAGATGGTACTTCGCTTATAACGATATATCCAAGCCAAGCTGCGACCGCAAAAACTATTAAATTGAAAAGGGCGTCCATAATTGCCCCACTCCTTGTATTTTTAGTTAAGACCCATCGCTTCTCTAGTGCCAGCGTGGATCAATTCCCCATCTTTACACACAAGCGACGATGCTATTATTTCGTCGTCTAGATCTATTACGATCTTTCCGTCTTTGATGAACACGGCGACATAGTTTAAGATGTTTCTAGAAAACATCATGGTAGAGCTCACCGGAACCATACCTGGTATATTCTTGGTGCCGTCTATGCTCACACCGTATTTTTCTATAACTTCTCCGCCTACTGTGAGCTCGCAGTTTCCACCTTGGTCAATTGCTACGTCTACTATTGCGGAACCTGGTTGCATCTGCTTAACCATTTCTTCGGTTATTAATATGGGAGCAGTCCTTCCTGGCACAAGGGCGGTAGAGATTACTATGTCCGACTTAATGATGGTGTCTTTTATGGCTTCTTGTTCTTTGAGGAGCCATTCTTTGGGAAGATGTTTCGCATAGCCGCCTTCTCCGATGGCTATTTGCGCAGGCACCCCTGTATCAATCACTTTTGCGCCAAGGCTCTTGGCGTGTTCAGCCGCATCAGGCCTAATATCCACTCCGTACACTACAGCACCCAATCGTTTTGCAGTAGCTACCGCTTGGAGACCTGCAACGCCTGTGCCCAAAACCGTGACGTTAGCGGGAGGCACTGTGCCTACTGCTGAAGCTATCATCGGTACAAACTTGGGAAGACGATTTGCCGCCATAAGAACGGATTTGTAGCCTGCGACAGTGCTCATAGAAGTAAGCGCGTCCATGGACTGGGCTCTCGAAATTCTAGGAATTCCGTCCAACGTAAGGGCTATTACACCTTTTTTGGTAAGATTCATTACCATTTCGTGGTTTGCAGGTGCGGCTGGATGCAAGAATGTAACCAGCACTTGTCCGGCGTGCATCATGTCGACCTCATGTTTGCCTAGTTTGTCATTGAACAAAGGTTCTTTTACTTTTAGGATCACGTCTGCTTGCTCAAAGAGTTTCTCCACATCCTCTATGATTTCTGCACCAGCTTCTTTATACTCCTCATCTGTGAAGTACGCTCCTTCGCCGGCGCCTTTTTCTACTAAGACTCGAGCACCTCCTTGAACAAACTTGGAGACGGTTTCAGGAGTCGCAGCGACGCGTCTCTCTCCGCGCATGATCTCCTTTGGGACTCCGAAGGTGATACCTTCAAACTGCATAACCATAACCTCCTTGTATTTATAAAAACTTAGTTTTGGGACCATTTTTCACACGGTGACGTTTCATTAGTAGTGACACAAGTAGTGCCATACTGAGAAAGAATAACATCACCCATATCAGGTCTCCCTTCTATATAATACAGTAAGAATCCTCTTTTTCGAATACCATCAACTTTCTTGGAGAATTAACCAAGGTATGAGTTGGTTGCTCTAGGCGAATCTGCATTTCTTGCAGATTATTGAGAAGAGTCATCTGCAAAGGTTATCATTGATGTATCATTGGTCAGAGGGAAGTTTTGCTGCACCGTTTATAATGTGTAGATTAGATCGTATAGATTAGATACAGTACTCAGTCGAAAGGGATGGAGTTGTGTCGAAAAGAAACATAGCTCGGGCTACTACCATCGTAACCCTTTTGGGAATCGTCGCCAAAATTATGGGTTTCGTACGCGAGCAATTAATTGCGTGGTTTTTTGGGGCTACGGGCCCAACTGATGCATATATGGTTGCGTTGGCTATACCCACTGTGCTTTCAGGTCTGATTTCAGATCCCATATGCACATCGTTTCTACCTGTGTTTACCACCTATCTAAATCAAAAAGATCGAAAAGACACATCCAAACTCGCGTCTTCTGTTATTACTCTTTCAGTTGGCGCGTTTTTGCTTATAGGCATTATGGCAATACCATTTGCCCCTAACCTGGTCAGCCTGTTTGCCCCAGGATTTTCAGGTGAGATATTTGACATTTCGGTTACCCTAACCAGAATATTTTTTCCTGCGTTTGCCTTGCCTCTTTTGGCTGCGCTATTTAAAGCCATTTTGAACTCTCACAAGGAGTTTACCATTCCAGGCTTGGGTCCATTCGTACAAAACGTTGCCATTGTGGTGCTAGTCGCTTTACTAGCTCCTAATTTTGGAGTGCTTGCGCTAGGTATTGCGACCATGGCAGGATACTTAGCCCACGTTCTAATTCAAGTACCTGCGGTCAGAAGAACGGGTCTAGATCTAAAACCGAGAATCGCTTTTGATGAAGGAACAAAAACCGTGCTAAAACTGGCGATTCCCATGGTTCTCGGTGGATTGGCCGGTCAAACATGCGCGATGATTGAGAAAAACTTAGCCTCGAGACTTCCTTCTGGGTCTATTTCTGCATTGGGCTTTGCCAATCGGTTGAGATCGTTACCTACAGACTTGTTCATTGTGGCTGTCGCTACAGTAATCTATCCTTCCCTTTCGGAGATGTGGGCACGTCGGGATAAATCTGGCATGGGCGATATATGGTTAACAGGGGTGGAGTACGCCATATTTTTGTGCGTACCGTCAACCGTTGGATTTATCATACTGGCTCAGCCTTTAGTGCGCCTTGTGTTTGAAAGAGGAGCTTTTACGCCTGAAGCAACTATGCTCACTGCCAGCGCTCTTAGCGTCTATTCCATCGGCATAGTGGCTAACGCTATTTCAAGATTGGTAAAAACAGGATTCTACTCAACGCAGGATACGTGGAAACCAGTGATTCTCACCACAGTCACTTCGGTCCTAAATATTGGATTGGCGGTTATTTTGGTAGAACCTCTTGGCCACCTTGGTTTAGCCTTGGCCAACGTTCTTTCTTTTTGGGTAAGCGCAATAGTGGGCGTTTGGATGTACAGAAAGTACATATATGAATTCCCTCTACGTAAACTTCTGGGATCTGCTCTTAAGATCCTGGCAAGCTCTTTATTAATGGCAGTATTTACCTGGACTGCCGCACATCACTCAGGGTTTCTTGCAGGTACAGGTTCATTTAAAAGCGATTTACTCCTAGGTTTGCTGGTAATAGGCGGTTCGGTAATTGTCTATCTAGCATCTGCTTTGCTTTTAAAGTGCGAAGAGATTGTACTCATAAAGAGTCTTCTTAAGGAAAAAATTAAAAAGGGGGAGGATATTTAACATCTAAAGGTCGAAATTATTCTATGGAAAGCCAAATATGTGATTTTCATTTGAGAAAGGAGAAGGATCCTATGAGGCCTATCACTTCAGACGATTTGTATGCCATCAAATGGGTTCGGGATCCCCAAATATCTCCCGACGGGATGAAGGTACTTTTCGAAGTTAAAGAAGTCATTCCCGAAGGCGAACTTAAAGGGTATAAGAGTTCTATATGGATCTTTGAGGACGGGAGAATTCGTCAATTTACCTCAGGCAAGAAAAACGATACAAGTGCAAGATGGTCTCCATGCGGTAAAAAGATCAGTTTCATTTCAGATCGTGAGGACAAAAATCAAATATATGTTTTATCCCTAGATGGTGGCGAAGCTCAAAAACTTACATCTATGAAAAATGGCGTAGGTGAATACGCTTGGTCTCCAGACGGCCGAAAAATCGCTTTTTCTGCTTTGGTAGACAATGAGATGGAAACAGAGAAAAATCATGACGAAGAAAAGATAGAGGAAAAGACAAAGGAAGAGGAACCAGAGGGGGAACCTACTACAGATGTTAGGGTTATAAACAAGATTAGATATAAATCAAACGGGCGCGGCTTTTTACCCGAAGGCAACTACCAGATTTTCGTCATAGATATACTTTCCAAAGAGGTTACCCAGATCACGCAGGGGCCATATGATTGCAAAGAGCCTGCGTGGTCTCAGGACGGTACTTCAATAGTTTTTACGTCTGCAAGGTTTGAAGATCACGAACTCTCATCAGTGAGAGACCTTTGGGTGGTGCCATCAACTGGAGGAGAAATGCGCAAACTAACGTCCAGCGATGCGGTGCTATACTCTCCTTCTTGGTCTCCAGATGGCAAGTATATTGCGTGCTACGGTCATGACAACGAATACCACGGAGCTACTGTCCCATGCGTCTGCGTAGTTCCGTCTCAGGGCGGGCCCGTAAGATTTTTAACAGAACCGTCTGGGCTCAGCGTTGGAGATTCTGCTTCGACAGACATGGCTTGTTCATCAGGTTCCAAGCCTGTATGGTCATCTTCTGGGGAAAAGATTTTCTTTAGCGCCCTGCAGCACGGTAGATCTGCTCTTTACAGCGTTGCCTTGGAAACAGGGGAGATTCAACAGTTGACCCAAGGAGACTGTTCTGTTTGCGGTTGGAGCAAGGCCCATGACGTAGATATTTTTGCTTTGAACGTAACTTCTCCAGAAGTTATAGGCGATGTATGGCGTTTTGACCTTACAGGCCATGGCGTTTTAGATGAAACCGAAAGTATAATCAGCAGTCCATCTCAAAGGGGATATCTTAAACGGCTAACTAATTTCAACAAAGATTTGTTGGAGTCTGTATATCTGGCGCGTCAAGAAGAAATTGAGGTTATTGGACAAGATGGTCAGAAACTGCAAGCGTGGATAATGAAACCTTTAGGGATGCAACCTGGAAAGAAATACCCCATAGTTCTAGAGATCCATGGGGGACCCCACGTGTCGTATGGATATACCTTTTTCCACGAGTTTCAAGTATTGGCGGCAAGAGGTTACGGTGTTATCTTTGGAAACCCCAGGGGGAGCACTGGTTACGGCCAGGAATTCGTAGCTGCTACCCATCACGATTGGGGCGGTAAAGACTACGAAGATGTTATGGCCTTTGCCGATTACGCAGCCAATCTTCCTTGGGTAGATGTAGAGCGCATGGGGGTTACAGGAGGCAGCTATGGAGGATATATGACTAATTGGATAGTAGGGCACACAAATAGGTTCAAAGCTGCTGTTTCCCAAAGGAGCACATGCAACCGGTTTAGCCAATTTGGAACGAGCGATGCTGCGTATATGAATAGCGAGTTTGAGTTTGATGGAAACCCCTGGGACAACCCTATGGCTTATTTGGATAGATCGCCAATTATGTACGTCAGGAACGTAGAGACGCCACTTATGCTAATCCACAGCGAAGAAGATTTGAGGTGTCCTATTGGCCAGGCTGAGGAGTTTTTCGTAGCTCTTAAGAAACTCAAAAAGACTGTGGTGATGGTGAGATTCCCTGGTGAGAACCACGAACTTTCTCGGTCTGGAAAACCCAAACACAGGGTTGAGAGATTAGAGTACATTTTAAGTTGGTTTGACAGGTACATGGCTCCTAATCGTCATGATTATTCTGTACCTTTGGCAGAACCGGCCAAGGTTGTAATAAAATTGCCACAAGGATCCAGTTAGCCAATTAAAGGGTTTGGATGAAAAAAGTAAGGGAAGAAAAGATGTGAAAAAGAAACCTTCCAGAGAATATACGACTGCAGAGTTATGGGGATATCGTGAGCCGACTCCTAGCGAGTTAAAATTAGCTGGAGCCTTTAAGAAGGCAGGCATCGAGTTTGATACGGAAGTTCCCATAAAGCAATTTACGTGCGATTTTCTAATAAACGATTGGTTGATCGTAGAGGTAGATGGCGAAACTCATGTCATCTCTTCTCGTCTGGAAGATGACGATAAAAGGCAAAAGATCCTAGAAGAATCAGGTTTCACTGTTATGAGAGTTCGAGCCATGGATATACTTTACGAATCAGGTTTGAAAAAATGCGTAGCTAAGATCGAAAGGATGTTGGCAAAGGGCCCGCCTGGTACTGAAAAGGTTGGATTTGAACCCGTTAGGCGTGAAATTGCTGCCAAGGCTAAACGGCAGGGCGTTAAGGAACAGGAAAAGCGTGCGAGAAAAGCGGCTAAGCATTATAACCTGGATAGTACAACTGTGGCTGCAGATTCAGATTCATGCGAGAGCATGGAGGATTACTTCGGCGAAGACGATGTAGACTTTGCTACTTTGTTGGAGCAATACGATTGGACAGAAATTCCGGAAAAAGATGATCAGGAAAGGAGGAAAGACTGACTGGAATGTTCTACACTTTACGAACATTTTTCAGGAGGTGACGCTCATTATGCTTTACTTATTGGTGATTTTGCTCATAGTTGTGGTTGTATTTGCTGTACAAAATGCACAGTTGGTGAGTATCAGTTTTCTTGGGTGGAGCACGTCTGTCAACCTGGCTCTGGTAGTGCTATTAGCGTTGTGCATTGGCCTTGTGGTTGGTGCGCTTTGGAGTTGGATCAAGGGTTCCAAATCAAGAGGTGAGGTTAAGGACTTAAAGAAAGAGATCGAATCTTTGGGTGTGAAAATAGGGAACTTAGAGAAGCAACTTCAGGCAGAAATGGAAAAGTCCCAGCGGCTGATAGCGCAGGGTCAACGATCGGAGCCGGACAAAAAAGAAAATGAAATCAAATAACAAAGGTTCAGCCAGGCTTCCTCTTTTGGACGTGAGGGGTGCAGGTAAATGGCAGTTACCACCAACTTATGAAGAGGAACAGGTGCAAGACCTTGCAAGGCAGCTCAACATTCCAGTTGACGTTGCTTCCATATTGCTAAGACGTTCAGGTGGGTCATTGTCTGGCGCAAAAAGCCTGTGGACTGGTGAATGTGGGTATCCTGATATTTGGGCGTTGCCTGGCGTCAAAGAAGGGGTTCAACGTCTGGAACACGCCATATGCCGTAAGGAGCATGTACTCGTCTACTCCGATTTTGACGCAGATGGCGTGACTTCAGCGGTAATCCTAAAGGAGGCTCTTTGCGCTGCTGGAGTGCGAGATGTGTCTGTGTTTTTACCATCGAGATTTGAAGATGGGTATGGATTTCATGCGCATCTGATCCCTGGGTTTGCCGAAAATGGAGTAAATTTGATCATAACTGCCGATTGTGGCATTGTGGCATGTGAAGCGTGCGACAAAGCCCGTCAATTTGGAATTGACGTAATAATTACTGATCATCATAAATTAGGTAATGAGCTGCCTGCCGCATTTTGCATTATCGATCCTCATTTGCCATCTTGGAGAGATTTTGATCTTGACGATCTAAGCGGCGCAGGGGTTGCGTATCTTTTGGCCAGGGGGCTGCTTGAAAAGAGGCGGTTGTTAGACAATATGGAGCCTGACTGGGCGACTGACCTACTTACCCTTTCGATAGCAGGAGATGGCCAGGCGGTCAGAGGGCTTAACCGGGTCTGGATCGTAAAGGGATTGAAGTCTATCCAAGAAAGCAGCCGGCCGGGCATATTAGCGCTCTTATTAGTGTCTGGCTTAGCTAGGTTGAAGGCGGATTCCTATTTAGCCCGCCTTGTGCCTGAGATTAAGGAAGGTATAGAATACTTGCCCATGGATGTTTTTGAGGATCTTCACATAGATACTGATGCACTGAGGGAGTCCCTTGAACTTAGCCAGTTGGAATACGAAAGGGACATAATGTTTGGATTGGTTCCACGAATTAACGCTGCAGGCCGCATGGAGCATGCTAATTGGGCATTCAACCTTCTTTGTGAAGAAAACGTGGCAAGAAGTATTCAAATAGCGCTCCAATTGGAGAAAGCCAATCAGGAGCGGCGGAAAACTGAGTCCTCCATGATTGAGGAATGCTTTAACCAGATAAAAGACAAGGGCGATATGTGCGCAGTGGTAGGCGATGATATAGACCTTTCAGGGGAAATCGACCTTCCAAGTTGTTACCCCCATTATTCTGTGTTTGCCTATCAACCCCTTTGGCATGAGGGCATCATAGGGATAGGGGCGTCAAGGCTTAGAGATGCCTACGGTAGGCCATGCGCCTTAGTAGGTGGCGAAGGTCCTATTTTCAAGGGCTCGGTCAGGGGAATAGACGGGTTTAACGTTTATGAATGCTTATCTATGTGCGAAGAGTTTTTGGTTTCTTATGGAGGGCACGAAGGAGCAGCAGGGTTTACCATTGAGGAAGGAAACATACCTTCATTTGCCCACGCATTTGAGGCGGCTTGTGAAGAAACTTTCCTAGGAGTTTCGATGGAACAGATTATTGAGCTGGATGGAATTATCGGTCCCCAACAACTAAAAGGAGACTTTCTGGACTACTGTTTACGCTTGGAACCCTTCGGGAAAGGAAATCCTGTCCCCACCTTTGCTGTAGAGGGATCAAAGATTATCGGTCTAAGGCTTTTAGGCAAAGACATGAATCATCTGGAGTTAATCGCAGATGCAGGTGACCCCATGCGGTTTATGTGGTTCAATGCAGGGGAAAGAGGTTTAGAGTCGTGTTTTGCAGGCAAGTGTGATATTGCTTTCACTCCGTCACGAAATACGTATATGGGACAAGACAGCATTTCGTTTTTTGTAAAGGATATGCGCCCGGCCTGGAGCCTTTTCGGCCATAATTATAGCCACATAGCACAAGATATTTCTAACGGCGACCGTTTCATAATATACACGTGGAGCAAAGATGCGGCTTTCAGCTTATACGTTGCCCTTATGCGAGCAGGTATAGACTGCAAGCTCCATTTAAAGGGGGAACGAAAAGCGTCTGCCCATGATGCTCGGGACCTTCTAAGAAGCAGGCCCGGAGTTGTAATATCCACTTGCCCTTGGGACCTATTGAGAGGGGATGAGGATTTTGAAGTTAACATTATTGCGCTTCATCCACCAATTTCACATTGCTCCCTCAAGCGACTTTCTGACATGGGCTATCTAACGAATATTAACCTAGTGCACCTAGACAGGTATTTAGGGGATTCTAGGAAGTGGATAGAGTGTCGATTTCCCATAAAGGAATCTATAGAGCGAGTGTGGAACATTCTTGTTAGATCAAACCGAGGCGAGCCCATCCCGGTGTGGAGACTAAACCCACTAGTTCTTACAGGCATTGGTGGCTCAGAAATAACCTTGTATGAGCAGCAACTCCTTCTTTTGCAGTCATGCATCTCTATTTTTGAGGAGCTTGGGATGGCCCGGTATGACAATGTGTATAGGACTCCGGTATTAGTTTTGCATAAACCTAAAGGGAAAGTGAACCTGAGGCAGTCACAGATTTACTCACATGGGCTTGGGGTTCGAAAAAGCGCTAGTTATGTTAGGACGTAAGGGAGGAACGGTAGATGAGTCTTGAATTTAAAAATGAACTTTTGAAATACATCAGAGTGATACCTGATTTTCCTACAGAGGGGGTTAGTTTCAAGGATATAACTCCTCTTTTGAGGGATGGGGAAATGTTCAGGAAATCAATCGACGTGCTAAAAGATGCGTGCAAAGACATTGACTTCGACTTAATAGTTGCGCCTGAAGCCCGAGGTTTTATCATTGGCAGCGCCTTAGCATATGCCATGGGCAAGGGGTTCGTTCCCGTTCGCAAAAAAGGAAAACTACCTTGGCAGACTATCGAGAGTGTCTACGAGTTAGAGTACGGCACTGACACCGTTGAAATTCACCAAGACGCTGTTGAACCAGGGCAAAAGGTTGTGGTTTTGGATGATCTTTTAGCTACTGGGGGAACTATTGCAGCCACTGTTGACCTGGTAGAAAGGCTAGGCGGTCAAATTGCGGCAATAGTATTTCTGATTGAACTAACTTACATACCAGGTAGAGCTATTCTATCTGAAAAGGGATATGATATTATTTCAGTAGTCAAATTGGACGAGTGACGTTTTGGTGCGCGCTAAAGGTTGATTGTAAAGGTATAATATATATATAGGTAGTTGGCGCAGGACAGGAAAAACGCATATGGCGACATTCAGGTTCGAAAGGTAGGACCGGAAATGTCGCTTTTGTGAAGTTTCAGATGGAAAGCGAGGGTTTAAACTGGGGTAGCTACCAAAATCACTGACAAAATAGGTTCTTATCTGAATGACCAGGAAAGAGAGCTGGTTGAGAAGGCTTATGCGTTTGCCGCAGCGGCCCATTCAGGACAGTATAGGGCCTCAGGGGAAGAATTCATAGAACACCCTCTGGCCGTAGCTGCAATTTTGTCTGAACTAGAAGGGGATGCCCAAACCCTTGCGGCTGCCTTGCTTCACGATGTAGTTGAAGATACTTCTGTCAAACTAGAAGATATTAGTTCCGAGTTTGGTCCCGAAGTAGCGCGACTTGTAGATGGTGTGACTAAATTAAGCAGGATACAATTTCACTCTCGCGTAGAAGAGCAGGTGTCCAATCTTAGAAAAATGTTTCTGGCCATGGCCGACGACTGGCGCGTTGTCGTGATTCGTTTGGCTGATCGTCTCCACAATCTCAGGACCCTGGATGCCCTTCCAAGAGAAAAGCAGAAACAAATCGCCGAAGAAACTTTGGAAATATATGCTCCCCTGGCTCATCGCCTGGGAATTTGGCGGTTTAAGTGGGAGCTGGAAGATTTAGGGTTTAGATATCTGCATCCTGAAGAGTATCGCGCTTTAGAGCAGGAAATTGCTGCGAAACAAAGCGAGAGGGAAGCAGAAGCTGCGATGATCATAGAACAGTTGCATACCAAGCTTGAGGAAGCAGGTATACATGCAGATGTTCAGGGGCGCACCAAAAACCTTTACAGCATATACAGGAAGATGAAGACCCAGGGCAGACAGCTTAACGAGATTTACGACCTTCTTGCAGTAAGAGCCATAGTAGATACTGTAACCGATTGCTACGAGACTTTAGGGATTGTTCATACATTGTGGAAGCCTATGCCCGGCAGGTTCAAAGACTACATCGCCATGCCCAAACCAAACGGATATCAGTCCCTTCACACTACTGTTCTCGGTCCTTTCGGTCAGCCATTTGAGATTCAGATAAGGACGAGGGAAATGGATCGAACTGCCGAGTATGGGAGCGCTGCTCACTGGCGGTATAAAGAAGGTAGAGCCGATGAGTCCTTTGACCAGAAGATGGCATGGTTGCGTCAACTTCTGGACTGGCAGAGAGAGATGACAGATGCTGGGGAATTCATGGAAGCTTTGAAGATCGATCTTTTCCAAGACGAGGTTTTTGTCTTTACCCCGAAAGGAGATGTTATCGATTTACCAGTTGGTTCTACGCCATTGGATTTTGCTTACAGGATTCACACAGATATAGGGCACCATTGTACAGGTGCTAAAGTCAATGGAAAATTGGTGCCCCTATCGTACAAGTTACAGACTGGCGATATTGTAGAAATTATGACTTCACGTCATTCTACTGGTCCCAGCAGGGACTGGTTAGACATAGTAAAAACATCTCAGGCTCGGTCCAAAATACGATCGTTTTTTAAGAAACAAGTACGGGAAGAAGATGTTGCAAGAGGCAAAGCTAGTCTAGAAAAGGAAATTCAGAAACTCGGTGTTAAGTGGGCGGATATTGATGAGGCGGGTATTTTCGATAAAGTCTTGGAAAGATTAAGATATTCTGACATGCAGAGCCTTTATGCGGCTATTTCTTACGGTGGAATAAGTCCTGTGCACGTTGCAGGCAAGGTGAAAGATGAGATTATGAGAACGCAGCCTTCTCTTATGCCGCAGAAAGAAGAACTTCAAAAACCTCCGACTAAGCAAGTAAAAAGCCCGGAGGAAGGCGTAATTGTGAAGGGCATGAGCGACTTCCTAGTGCGTTTGGCTAAGTGTTGTTCGCCAGTGCCTGGTGATCCTATCATAGGTTATATTACGAGGGGCCGAGGTGTGACTGTACACAGAATAGGTTGTCCTACGATTCAGACGTTGAAAGACGAAGAACGTTTTATAGAAGTTTCGTGGGAGGCTGAGGTTATAGGCTCGTACCCTGTTGAAATACTGGTAGAAGGTTACGACAGGCCTGGTCTTTTTGCAGATGTTATGGCTGCTATCGCAAATGTTGGTTCTAACATTTCAAAAGCAACCGCTGAGGCTGACTCAGATGGAATCGCTCGAATTAGCGCGAAATTTGACATTCACGATCTGGATGAGCTTAAGAAACTGGTGGCTGATATAAGACGGATAAAAGGTATCATATCAGTTGATCGGGCTTTTGGAGCCAGGAGGTAGAAGTGCGAGCAGTTTTTCAAAGAGTGAAAGAGGCTAAGGTTTTCGTAGGCTCTGATGAGATAGCCTCCATAGGTACGGGAGGCCTTGTATTGCTAGGTGTAGGGAAAGAAGATACAGATAGCGATGTAGCTTATATGGCTGATAAAATTGCCGGCCTCAGGGTGTTTGCAGACTACGAAGGAAAGATGAACTTGTCCTTGTTAGACATATCTGGTGAAGTTTTGGTTGTACCCCAGTTCACTTTGTACGGTGACGTTAAAAAGGGAAAGCGTCCCGGGTTTGATGGTGCTGCTCCTCCTGAGAAGGGTGAGGAACTTTATATGAAAGTGGTGCAATCTATGAGGGATATGGGCCTTACGGTTAAAACAGGTGCGTTTGGCGAACATATGATGGTTAGTTTGGTTAACGATGGTCCTGTCACCATTCTCATATCAAGTTCCAAAGAATTCTAAGTATTGGCGTGGAAAGGCGGTTTTTTGCTATGGAGGTAATAAGACTGGTTGTCGGTCCTTTGAGGACCAATTGCTATGTTGTATATGATCCTGAATCTGGTAAGTGCGCAGTCATAGACCCTGGCGGTGACGGGGAAAGGATTCTCGAGGCCTTACGCGAAAAAGATCTAAGCCTTGAGAAGATAATATGTACACACGGACACTTAGATCACATATACGACGCAGGGCTTTTGCAGAAACTAACTGGAGCACCTGTGATAATAGGCGAAAAAGAAAAGGTTTTTCTCGAAAAAGGAAAGTGGATGGATGACTTTATGGATACGTCTAGCATGGTAGAGATCAGCGACTATAGTACTGTGCGAGAAGGCGATATCATAAACGTAGGTAACGTACGTCTACATGTCATCGAGACTCCGGGTCACACGCCCGGTAGTATATCCCTGTATTACGCCGGTCCTGCAGATGGCAGTTCAGATAGGGCGCTGTTTAGTGGGGACTTGATATTCCGCCTTAGCGTAGGGCGTACTGATCTTCCTGGTGGAGACACAAGCGCTCTACTGGAAAGCATTCATAGAAAAGTCTTAACTCTTCCTGATGACACCGTCATATACCCCGGACACAATCTGACTACCACCGTTGGCAAAGAAAGGCTAGAGAATCCCTTTCTAACCTAAACTGTGATATCTTATATAGAAACAGGCCGGTGGTACAATCTGACGCCTGAGCGATTCGATTAAAGGGGTGGTATGTTTGATAAAGGCGCCGCGCGGTACAAATGATATTTTGCCCCCGGAAACAAACAAGTGGGCATACCTTGAAGCCCTTTTGCGCAGGCTTTCAAATACGTATAACTTTCAAGAAATAAGAACTCCAATATTCGAATATACCGAGCTATTTACAAGGACAGTTGGGGAGACTACAGATATCGTTCAGAAAGAGATGTATACTTTTGAAGATAAAGGCGGAAGGCTGTTAACCCTAAGACCTGAAGGAACTGCACCTGTGGTAAGGGCGTTTCTAGAACACGGTTTAGACAGCAAGGCTTTACCAGCGAAACTTTTCTACCTTGGACCCATGTTCCGTTACGAAAAGCCTCAAGCTGGAAGGTATAGACAGTTTATGCAATACGGTGTGGAAATCCTAGGCTCTCCCTCTCCGTACTCTGATGTTGAAGTGATACAAATGGGAGTCAAGATAGCCGAGGAACTGGGTTTATTAGGCACTACCCTTTTTATAAACACTATTGGGTGCCCAGAGTGTCGTAAAGAATATAGGGAAGATCTTGTGGAATATTTGAAGGACCAGATTTCTGATTTGTGCCCTGATTGTAGAAGCCGTATTGATACTAACCCTTTGAGGGTACTAGACTGCAAGAATCCTGAGTGTCGAAAGGTTACCCAAGATGCTCCTTCCGTCCACGATTATCTTTGCGATGAATGCGAGGCGCACTGGGAGACTTTAAAAACTATTCTCACCTCGCTTGGAATGGAATATACAGTTGATCCTACTCTGGTGAGGGGGCTAGATTACTATACTAGGACAGTTTTTGAGATCAAGTGGCCTCCTTTGGGCGCTCAAGACACGATCGTTGGTGGAGGGCGCTATGATGGGCTTGCAGAGCAGCTTGGGGGTAGCCATATTCCTGGGGTTGGTTTTGCTTTGGGAATGGAGAGGTTGCTCCTGGCTTCCGACAAGGGAGAAAAGCCTATTGATGCAACTTGTCCCATCGATTGTTTTATTGTAGTTGCTGTAGGTGAGGATGACGGTTTTTCAGATGACATGTATATTCGGGGATTTCAGCTCCTCCAAGACCTTCGTTCTTCGGGAATATCGTGTGATTTTGATCCGTTGAGAAGGAGCATGAGAGCGCAGATGAAACACGCAGATAGGGCTGGCGCTCAATATACAATTATTTTTGGCGAAGAGGAGTTTAGGAATTCAGCTGTATCTGTTAGATCCATGAAGCACGGGTGGCAGAAACAGATTGCGCTGGACCATGTGTTAGGCTTTGTGAAAGGGGAAATTCTAGGTGGCACTTAGTGACAGTCAAGGAAATGAGCGAAAAACGATGCGGCTTATGGACGATCTAGATGGACTCAAGAGAACGTGCTACTGTGGTGAAGTTAGGGAAGAGCATGTAGGATCGAGGGTCACACTCATGGGCTGGGTCAACAGGCGGAGAGACCTTGGAGACCTTATTTTCATTGACCTTAGAGATAGAACCGGTTTGGTACAGATAGTATGCGACCCGGTGCGGTCTCCTCACAGTTTTGATGCAGCTAAATGTTTGCGTTCTGAGTACGTAGTGTGCGTAATTGGGAGAGTAGTGGAAAGAAAGCCAGGAACAGAAAATCCTAATATTCCCACGGGTAACGTAGAAGTCCTTGCCGATACTATAAGAATATTCAACTGTGCAAAAACGCCGCCTTTTGTCGTACGCGATGAGGCTGAACCTGATGAAAGTATAAGGATGAAGTACCGGTACATCGATCTTAGAAGATTACCTATGATGAATAATTTAAAGCTCAGGCATGAGATTGTGCTTGCTGCCAGAAATTACCTTTCTGCAAATGGATTTTGGGAGATTGAAACGCCAGCCATGACCAGAAGCACACCGGAAGGAGCCCGAGATTACCTAGTTCCATCCAGGCAAGAGCCAGGACGCTTCTACTCCTTGGCCCAGTCACCCCAGCTTTTCAAACAATTGCTTATGATTTCGGGAGTGGATAAGTATTTTCAAATTTGTCGTTGTTTTAGAGACGAAGACCTTCGGGCTGATAGGCAGCCTGAGTTCACCCAGATAGACATTGAGTTATCTTTTACCGACGAAGAGCAGGTGTATGATCTGGTAGAGGGTATGATGAAGCATATATGGAAAGAGGTATTAGGGTCAGATTTATGTGTTCCTTTTCCGAGACTGACCTGGGATGAAGCTATGGAACGTTACGGTTCAGACAAGCCCGATACCAGATTTGGTATGGAAATATCTGATATTACAGATGTGATAAGAGATACCGAGTTTTCTGTTTTCAAAAATGCTATAGGGGCAGGGGGGACTGTAAGAGCCATATGTGTGCCTGGCTGTGCAGAGTTATCGCGACAGACCCTTGACAGACTTACAGACAAAGCCAAAGAAATTGGTGCCAAAGGACTTATATCCATATCATATCTACCTGATAAAGAAATAAAATCCCCTGTAAAAAAGCATTTAACGCAAGAGGAAATTATAGGTATAAAACAGATTACAGGCGCCGAAGAAGGAGATTTGGTGCTAATAGTAGCCGATGAATTTGATACTGCAGTTGGCGTGTTGGGTAGAATGAGGAAAGAAATTGCCCAGCACTTAGGTTTGATTCCTGAAGAAGCGTTTGACTTTGTGTGGGTTACCGAGTTCCCCCTCCTTGAAAGGAATAAAGAAGAGGGAGTTTGGCAAGCTGCACATCACCCGTTTACCAGTCCATCTACTAGGGATCTAAAACTCCTTGACGATCTTGACGAACAGCTCAAAGGAAAATTAAGAGCTAGGGCATATGACCTTGTGTTAAACGGGGTAGAGCTTGCTTCAGGTTCCATACGTATACATAGGAGAGATATTCAAGAAAAGGTGTTTGAGCTTTTGGATCTTTCTTTAGAGGAAGCACAAGAGAAATTCGGTTTTCTTTTAGACGCTTTCGAATATGGGGCACCTCCTCATGGAGGAATAGCTTTTGGCTTGGATAGGTTTGTTATGGTAGTAGCAGGTGCAAATACTATACGGGATGTTATGGCATTTCCCAAGACCACTAGCGGAAGTTGTCTTCTGACTGGCGCCCCCTCGGAGGTGTCACCTGATCAATTAAAAGAACTTGGACTACGTCTGATAGAGGATAATACTGATCATGCAAGGGCGCGCATAAACCAGGGTAAAACTGATTCACCACCGGAGGTTTAGCCTAATGTCATCGTCAGATGAGAGATCTATCGTGGATAGAGCCGCAAAGGGCGATGTGGATGCTTTTGAAAGCCTTGTAAAAGCTTACGAAAAGAAACTTTACAATATGGCTTATCGTTTGGTATCCGATCCAGAAGATGCGTTAGATGTGGTGCAGGAGGTTTTCCTGAAAACATATCAAGCTCTTCCCAATTTTCGCGGCGATAGCCAGTTTTCGACCTGGTTGTATAGAGTGTGTGTTAACACTTGCCTGGACCACCTCAGGAAAGACAAAAAGTCAAAGACTTATTCTTTGGATGCGCCAATGGATCTAGGTGATTCGGAGGTCCAGAGGCAGGTTGAAGATGATGGTATCAGTACTGAGGATGCTGTTGAGATGAAGTCAACAGGAGAAGAGATACTAGAGATCATAAACCAATTAGATCCCCACTACCGTACTGCTTTGATTTTGTGTGATGTGCACGACTACTCATACAAGGAGATAGCGGAAATTTTGAACGTGTCTTTAGGAACGGTGAAATCTAGAATTCACAGGGCTAGAAACTTAGTAAGAAAGTTGTATCAAGCGGAACAAAGTTCGGGTTCTTCCGTCAAAAGTTCTGAGAAGAGGGGTGGAAATTGAAGTACTGTGACTTTTCAGAATTGCTGTCTGCGTATTTAGACGGCGAATTAGAGCCGGAACTAGTGGCACAGCTTGAAGAACATTTGGAAGATTGTGCTTATTGTAAGAACATGCTTGAAGAAATGAAGGAGATAAAGTATGCACTATCTTCTCTTCAAGAAGTGGAGCCGCCACAGTCCTTGCACGCGTCGATTATGCACGCAGTAAATAGACAGGTTATCGAAGACCAAAATGAACGTAAAGCCCGTAAGGTGGCAGTTAGAAATTTGTGGCTCAAGCGGGTTTCAGTTGTTTTGGCTGCTTGTTTGATTATACTGGCTATTTCGCCTGCTGTAAGGTCTACTTTTTTTGGCCCGGAACTACTTGATGATTATGGGACATCGGAAGATGGGCAAGGGGAGATGAAGTCTGCTTCTGAAGGCACATCTGATGTAGTGTTACCAGGAGAATCTGAGGAGACAGATTCTTCTGCTGTAGAGCCTGCCCCACAGGAGTCAGTTATTAAAGAACTTGCGCCTGAAGGCGATGAGTCGGCGCAGGAACCTGCTCCTGTAGAAGAAGAACTACCTCCGCAGGATGTGCAACTTTCAGAAGAAGAAGAAAAAGAAGAAGAAATAGAAGAAGAGGCTCCTGAGGAAGGCGAGTTTTTTATGGCGCTTAAGTCGGCTCCTGTACGCCTTCAGCCCAAGGAGATAAAAAGCGCCGAAGTTACTGTCCAGGTGTCTTCAGATGTTTTGAACGATGTCTCAGGTGAAATTCGTAGTGCGGTTGAAGAAGCAGGAGGCGAAGTGCATTTGTGCTTTGAGCATGTGCAACCAGGTGAGGAAAACAAGCCTGCTTTTTGCATAACTGCGACTTTGCCTGCGAGCGCTCTTGAGCAAGTCTTAGGCAACTTGTCCACATGGGGCTCTCTAGTTGAGTCGAATATAATAGCTCACGATGTAACTGACTACTACGATTTCGTGAGCTGCACTATTCAAAATAAAGTGGGGCAAAGAGACAAGCTGGCTCAGGCTATCGAGAATGCCACGAATTTAGAGGACGTTTCTGTGGCTGAAGAAGAACTGCTGAAGCTGGAAGAGGAGACTCATAGACTTAGAAGAGAGCAGGAGCTATTGGATGACCTTTCCTCAGAAGCGTCTTTACTGTTATGGGTGATTGGCGAGTAAATTGGTGTACTTGTGGAAAACATGTGTATAGTTTGTGGATAGCATGCGTATGCTGTTTATAACTGAGCAACACAATAAAAGGGTGCATGCAGACAAACAGATGTTAATCTGCGATGCACTTTTTTATCGTGTTATTTTCGTTCTTTCTTTTGTATTTCTTCTAAAATCCTGCTTACCCTCTCAGATTCTGGTAATACTCGACCAGTTTCAGGATCGATGGCTTCGCAACCTCCATTTACCATGGCGGTACAGATTTGCCCGCATGCGGCAGGGTTGCCGGCAAGGTGCGGCGCATCTAAGAGCCCCGATTTTATGGCAAATGCAAGCACCTTTGGATCTGTAAGCGGGTCTTTTGAACCTGCTAACTCTGGAACTATCTCAGGCAATTTTTGTATGGCTCCAATTAGCACTCTGGTTTCCTCTATGAGGTGGTTCTTTCTGGCTTGAACTTGAGCGTCCAAGGTCATGTCAGGCATTCCAGTAATGCAGTAATTTATGACCCCTTGAACGATTTTGCAGCTTTCTATAATTTCCTCACATCGTGCGCCATAATTGGCTTCGCAATAACTTACAACGTGTACGATGTGAGGTTTCATGCTCATGCTGAGCAAGGTTGAAGCAGACAAATGTCCTTTTGCTACGTCAAGGTCTACGGGAAAACTGGCTAAGCCCGCTCTTACCTCTCGCCATATCCTGAAATTGTCATCTGCCAATTGTTCGGCAAGTTCCAACTTGGCCAACATTTTGCCAAGGTCCATAGCAGCCCATGTTTCCGGCGGAGTGTTGAACATGAATTGAGCTACGTAATCTTGTACGCCCATTTTCTTTGCGGTTAGGGCCCCCAAGTAGAAAGCGGCGACGGCTACTACGTCAGGAGCTTCCCTTAGGCTCCATTGGTGAGATTCGTTTACTTCCACAGGGATCCCACGGTCTGCGTGCCATTTGATGGCTTCTTGAGCTTCTTTCATGGAATCTTCTATTTCCCTAGGACCTCGCTTGTCCAAAACGTTGTACCAGGAGAGGGGGATAGCGGTCCACGCATTGTTTATTGTTTCTAGCAGCACCTCGGCAAAAGGAATCACATCTCTAGTTCCGCTGTAGCATCTCATGAGAGGGTAGTTTCCTCGGCGGGATGCTTGGTACAGTCTTTGAAAGTCCTCTTTACTCCTTACAGGCACTCCTCCGGAGCCATCTTGGTCTGGATCCATTTCCTCAGGATGAAAGAAACTTTCTTGTGCATTCTGGTCAGGCCCAATGGAAATCACATCCAAAACCTGGGCCTCTGCGATTTTTTGGATACCCGCTATTGTATCTTCCAGGGACGGAAGACCAAAGTGGTGGCGGATTATAGGGTATGGCGCCTTCCAGTTGATTCGGTCTATGAGCGTACTGGGGTATGTTGCCTCTTTCGAACCTGTTTCAGATTCGCCCCTTAAGTACGCCATGGTTTCGCTAATATCTTCTTCACCGGAAAACACCTTCTCAAAGACTCCCGATTCCCTGGCTACTTGCGCAACTGGCGGAGTGCCTCCAAATATTAGCCTAGGCTTAGGCTCTACCCCTGCCTCTTCTAACGCCGTAACCAACCGCTCAATAAGTCGCCCTGCAGCTTTTGGATCCAGTCTATAACCTATAGCCAGAACATGGGGACGGTTCTCGTGCACCCAAGCTGCAATTTCCTCAGGAGACTTGGCAGCCCCGATGAATTCAGTGTCCCAGCCTGCGGATTCGGCCAACTTAAGGAAATTGAAGATTCCAGCCACGTGTATACAGTCGCCAATAGAAGCAGCAGCCATGGTCTTACGAGATGGTTCATGCCCCTTGTTATTCATTATAGGTCCTCTCCATTCAACACGAAATGAGCGATTTCTTCTGGGCTCATACCGTCTATACCCATGCTTTCTGCGGTTCTTCCAATTGCCCTGTAATCTACGCCATGTAGGGCGCTAGCCATGGTTATTGCTGATTCCATAAGTGGGACTTGTATACCGGCAATCTCTGCGAAAGCCGTTAGGGGAACCAGACTGAACGGGATATCTTCAAATATATATCTGGTATTAAGGGTACGCGGAGCAGCAATGCCCTCGTAGCCGGGATTGTTCTGAACAGCTTCGTAAACTGAAGATGCTTTTACCTCGTACGTTTCCTCCATCCAGTCTAATACTGACCGCACAGATACCCCTAACGCGTTTGCAACGGCAAGACGTTCTTCGTCTACTACTTCTAACACCCTTGCTATGGAAGGAGTGATTCCCTCTTTGTAGTGTTGGAACTCAAGACCGCTTTCGATGCGTCCTGCGTTTAAGATAGTGGGTAGCGGATGAAATATAGCACCTATGTTGTCAAAGCTGGTAACTAACACATTCTCAACTGGCACAAATTGGGGATATGCTAACCGCAACTGCCTGACTACCTCGATGGTTCTAATTGCAGGCAATGCTGCCAAAGGAACTTGGTGCTTGATACCGTAAATATGCGATCTTCCCGCTTCAACGGTTCTGCTAGCATATATAAATGTACCTGCTTCAGCCACAGTAACATCGGCGCAGCACCCGTTGTCTTGCAACACTTTTCTGAACTCTAACGCTCCGCCTGTACGCCCAGGATTCAACACAACAATTTGCCCGTCAGTTAACCACGGCGCCATCTGCTCGGCTACATCCCTATGACCTGAAGCTGGCACTACAACCATAATTACTTGGACACCGCTTATGGCTTCTCCCATATCGTTGGTAATTACGTTTGGCTGGGCAAATCCATTAATCTCACCCTCTAATATGATGCCTCCCATCTCGTTGAGGGCGGTTATCTTGTCTTCTGACCTGTTCCATAGATTCACACCGAAGCCACGCAGGGCAAGAAAACCCGCCATTGCCTGGCCGCCATTTCCAGCTCCGATCACCGCAAATGATGATGCAGGTGTTACATCAGTCAAGATTGGTACTCTGGCCACTTTGCTATCAACTCCTTTACAAAATTTAATTTGGTTTTTCGCTAACTGAAGATTTATGTTCACCGTTTTCCGTCTGCGATTGTTCTCTTCGTTTGAGAGCGCCTTTAAGAATCAATCCAATCAATTCTTGGTATCTAATGTTCGCTGCCTCAGCGATCTTTGGTACTTCGCTGTATCCTGGCGTAAGCCCGGGAAGGGTGTTTATTTCAAGGACATATGGAATGCCGTCCTCAGAAACTCTCAGGTCTACCCTGGCAATATCTCTGCATCCTACGGACTTAAAAGCTTTCCTAGCCATATCCTGGATATCACGGGCTAGTTCGATGGGGATTTCTGCTGGACAAATAGGGGTGACGTTGTCGGACGCTTTGGCCTCGTACGTATACAAAACCTCGTCGTGAAAAACTATTTCCTCAATAGGGAGGACAATAGGTTCTGGGTATCCAACCAACGCTACTGTGAACTCCCGTCCCGATATGAATTCTTCCACCAAAATAGGCCCGCCCACAGTATCTAAAAGTTCGAAGGCTAACTCTTTAACCTTAGCTGAGCAGCAGGTTACGCTATGAGAATATATACCTATACTGGATCCCTCTGCTGCAGGCTTGACCACAACTGGGAAGGGTAATTCTTTCTTCCAAGAACATGCTCCAAGCTCTTGGGCATCGTTGAATACTGCGAATCTTGGTGTTGAGATTTCGTTAGCTTGAAAAATCATTTTTGATATATCTTTGTGCATGGCAATTGTGTGAGCCTTCAGTCCCGAGCCTGTGAACGGGATATCTGTGAGCTCCAGCATGGCCGCTATATTTGCCTGTTGTTTCTTGCTTTTGTATCCAGTAGCCAGGTTGAATATTGCGTCAGGGTAAGCGGCTTCAATTTTGTTTAGTAGGTTGGGCCCTACTTCGATTATCTCGACCTCATGCCCCAGTTCTACCAATGCATTAAACACCGCGTTCCGTGTGACTTCGTTGCGCAACCTGGAATGAGGATCAAGCTGTGCAAGCATGCTTTTTCCAGAATCTGTTACAAGGGCAATGCGCAACATAGATCATCTCCTTTGCCGCATAATGAGCCTGCGTCGAAACCCTTCGTTAAGTGCAAGACTTTCGCTGGCGAGCAGTGGCAAAGACAATGAAAACAATGGCAACGGTGTCACATGTCTTGTTTCGGGCACTAAAAAGCCACGCACGTTCTTCCGCACATAACGGAAGTCTTGCACAGAATTGAACGTGAGATAGTGATTTTAAGTGGAGGCTAATCTACCCTAGTTGCACGGTACGCGATTTGTACCGGAAAATGAGGCCTCCCTTTTCTTCGCTTACGAGGTTAGCTGACGGGCTCGGGTCAAAAGGGCGTAACCCTACGCATTCCTGCGATTCGCCCCAAAAAATTGGGTCCCCCGTTCTCTCGTAAGAGAGATTCAGCGCCGAACCATAGGTTCGTGTTGCTCACGTACAATTGCAGTATAAAGTTTTTTAGCGTATATGTCAACTATATGCCTTTACCCTAACAGTACTCAGCTGCATCGATAACTTCTTTCCACTGTCCGCTGTGGAACCTTGCAAATGCGAATATCATTCGCACTAACATGTCCAATACAACGGCTATCCACGCGCCAATGAGAGCCAGCCCTAGCACATTAGCTAACAAGTAGCCTACAAGCAGACGAACTCCCCATACGCCTATTGTGCTCACGTACATTGCATACTTGGTATCGCCTGCCCCTCGCAGGGCTCCTGCTAACACAAAGTAAACTCCGGTAATAGGCAGCGAAAGGGCGAGTATTTTCACTGCACTTGCGCCTATGGCTATCACTTCTGGATCGTCTACAAATACATCGATGGCGTTATGACCAAAAGCGAAGAAAAGTATGGCGATTACAGTCATTAAGCTCACGCTCATAAGTATTGCCTGTTGAGTCACTTTTTCTGAGATTTCCGGCTTCTGTGCACCCAGGCCTTGCCCTACAAGCGTAGTGGTTGCCATCTGAAAAGCCATTACCGGAACAAGAGTCAGGCTTTCCAAGTTCATAGCAATTTGGTGGGCTGCAAACATCAAAGTACCAAAACCTGCGATCATACGGGCGAACAACAACGCACCAGTTCGCATTACTAATTGCTCAATCGCAGCTGGAATGCCGATGTCGAGTACGTTCCGAACCAGTTCGGGTTCAAGTTTATAAGAATCGTGGAAAGATATGCTTATGAATTTGTTCCTTCTGTATACTGCATCAAAAGTTATAACGAAAGCTACTAGGCGCGAGAACGATGTTGCTAGTGCAGCACCGGCCACTTCCAGCCTGGGAAAACCCAGTTTTCCATGGATGAGCACCCAGTTGCCAAATAAGTTCACCGCGTTGGCTACCAGATTTGAGATCATAGGTGTTATCATGTCACCTGCGCCACGCAAGGAAGCGGCGAGGACCATGTTGCCTACTGTAAATATGGTACCTGCGAAAATTATTTTCATGTAAGTAGTTCCTGGGCCGATGGTATCGGCTTCTGCACCCATCAACCTAATAATGCTACCAGAAGCAGGAATTCCTATGGCTGTTACAACAACGCCCAATACCAGGACGATTACGAACGATTGCCGAGTCACTCGACAAGCGTAGTCTCTGTCTCCAGCCCCTGCCGCCCGCGCAACTAGAGCGGTAGTTCCAACCACCAGTGCGCTGAACACAGAGAAAATTAGCATAGTTGGTTGAGCAGCCAGACCTGTGGCTGAAATCGCCCAAGCTCCTAGACTTCCTACTTGAATCATGTCGATTATTTGAACTAACATCATGAGTCCGAACTCAATCATTGCAGGCAAGGCCAATTTCCAAATGGAACGACGTATGTCGGCAGGACTTTCGACCTGCAAAAGATCTATACCTTTATTTTGTGTATGGGAAACTTGTTGAATATCATCTTCAGGGAGTGTTTTCCTTTTAGGCATGGACACTTCCCATAACACCTCCTTGCGTTGGGAAAATAATGAGGTACGGAATATTCGAACGTGATTACCTGGACACACTTATATTATGTTAACCAATTTTGCGTTGCGGCGCAAGTATATATGCCACCCTAGATGGGCCTAAGGATTAGCTAGAAGAACAGGTAGAATCACTAAGGCATCGGAGTATGTCTGTGAGGAACTACCCGTCTGACTCCACCTCTGGGGTTTTCTACATCCCCTTTGTATCTGGGTATGAGGTGAACATGGACGTGGAATATGGTTTGCCCTGCTGGCTTTCCGCAGTTGATGCCTACGTTGTAGCCATCGGGTGATTTTTCTTCATCCAAAATCGACTTGCATTTTTCAATTATTTCGTACATGGCTTGTCTTTCTTCAGGAGTAGTGCTGAATATATCGGGTGTGTGGCGTTTCGTGATGATCAGCATGTGTCCTGGGGAAACAGGATATTTGTCGTAAATGGCGTATGCCAGTTCGTTAGAAACCACCACTTGCTCAGGATTACAAAATGGGCAGTACATACAAATCACACCTCTTACCAAAAAATATATGATTACAAGTTAAAATCGTTACAAAGACCTTCAGCTATGGTTACGTCGGCAGGGACCCAATCTAGACTGCGAAGGTCCTCACGCTCTAGCCATTCTATCTGGGCATGCTCGCGCAAGACTGGGGTTCCTCGCGCTTTGCATAGGAACGAATATAGCCTCATGAAAAAGGTTCCATAATCGTAATCTACCATCATAAAGGGAGTGACGTCGGTGATCTCTAGCGACAGTTCCTCATAGATTTCCCTGGTCAAGCACTGCTCCAAAGTTTCACCTGGTTTTACCTGGCCGCCTGGGAATTCCCAATATCCTGCAAGGTCTCCTGTCTTTCTTTGAGCGGCTAGTATTCTTTGGGTGTCATCTATTATGATGGCTGCGGTTACTAACTTAAGAATTCCTTTGTCCAGGGCGTTTTCAACATTGGCTGCCGCAGCATCTAGATGAGCAGATATATTTCGCTTATCTTTCCCAGCATGGGCTTTTCTGTGGCAAGTAGGGCATAGGGCAATTAGGTTGGAAGGTTTATCTATGCCATAGTCGCCTACGCCGTGTAAGTAATGAATTTCCAAGTAGGGGTTCTGATTTTCACAGTAAAAAGGGGCAGGATAGCCACAGCATTCGCAGAAACCATTTGCTCGTTGAATGACGTATTTCGTAAGAGTCAGAACGCGCTGGTGATACTCATTTCTTTGATTTTCCTCATAATTTAGGTGAAGTGAGTCTGAAGCAGGACCTAAGTAGTGCCCAAATTTGATGACTGCAAGAGGAGCATTCACTTCTAGGGCCAAACTCCGTAAATCCAGAAAATGCGTGGCTATTTTGCTTTGGGATAGAAGGTGGGATGTGGGATAAGTTTCGATAGGCGCAAGGCGAAACACGTATATTCGTCTCACGTTACCTAGAGCGTCTATGTCTTTGTGGTAGTAATCGACGCAATTCATAAAGCCTTGAAAACGGTAAACACCTGCTTCGTTCTTTACGCTTTCAAACAGCATCAAGACCTTACCTGCTCTACGGTGGTCTCGCACTGCTTTGTTGCCCCTGGTCATCTCCATGTCAAAGGACTGGCCTTCTCCTGTGAAGTGGTAGAACCCGTCAAGTTGCCAGCCGTCATCTTCTACGTAGCCTGAGGCTCGTTCTTTTCTGAAAAGAAACACACAAGGAGCTGAGCGCGGAGTAGATATGCCTCCTTGCTCCTGACCCCCAAGCATGTTATGAATTTCTTTCCGGACGTATAGCTGTCCTTGCCTGAAATAGGCAAACAGGTGAGAAAGATCCATGGTACCAGCCTTTCATGGAAAGAGTCTAAAGGGGTATTCTACGTGGAGCCTTTGTTTCCTCTATGTCATAATGAACTGAAAAGCCAACCTATTTTGTTTTCTATGTCGACGGTAAGGTATTATGGTTTCAATGCACAAACTAAGATCAGACCTCGGGGGTGTATGATTTGCTCAAGATAAGCGCGGCATTAAGCAGGGAACTTTCCGATCTTCCTGAGACGCCAGTTATTATGGTAATAGGGGAAATTGACACGGGGAAGAGCACTTTGGTTGCGCTCATAGCCCAATGGTTTCGCGAGAATGGAAAAAAGGTAGCTGTTGTGGATTCGGATATAGGGCAATCCGATGTGGGGCCCCCTGGTTTTGTTTCGTATGGGTTTGCAGAGGATGGCCTTTCTTCGCTCAAATCTGTTCTAAGACAAGGTTCTTATATGGTGGGTAAAACGTCCCCATATGGACGGGAACTTCCAGTCCTAATTGGGGTGCAGTCTTGCGTAAGAGCTGCCAAGAACCAAGGCGCAGATGTCATACTAGTGGATACTTGTGGGTTGGTTAGACCTACAGCAGGTGTGCAGCTTAAATGCGCAAAAGCGCAAGCCATTGAGGCTGATATTGTAATAGCCTTAAGCACACCGGATCTTACTTCTGTCGCTAATTCCTTGGAATCCCTGGGCTTTAGGGTGAAAAAGTTTGCGCCTCTTCCAGGAGCGCAAAAAAGATCTCCAGAGCAGCGAGGCGAAAATCGGGTAAGATGCTGGAATAGATATGCAGGTGAAAAAGGGAGAATTGTAGATGTGGACCCTTCCAGGTTAAAGATAGTTAGGTGGTGGGGGGAAACTCGCCATGTTGACGTGAGGAACCTTGACTTTGGAACTGTAGGGGCAGTGCCTGACCCACATTCGCCAGGCTTCCAGATCCCTTGCATATGGATGAAATCAGAGGAAAAGAATTGGATCTTAGGTCAGTTACCAGAAGATTATGAACCGGATCTAATGTGGGTTACATCGTATAGGCTGGGGGTTGAGGGGGATATGGTTACGTCGGCGTGAGGGGAACGGCTAGTTATGGGCGCTATCGTGGCAGTACAATGGAGGAAATTTGCATGTCTTCCCCGAAGTATTCAGTAACACTTCAGCAATCTCCCATTTGGTATTTGGATGAAAAGGAATGGTGAAGCATGGCTAAAAATACATTAGATGTAAAAACCCTTGAAAACTGGCTGTGGGAAGCAGCGTGCGTGATTAGAGGCCCTGTAGATGCACCTAAATATAAAGATTACATTCTACCTCTTATATTCTTAAAAAGATTATCTGACGTATTTGATGATGAAATGAATAAACTAGCCAAGGAATTTGGTTCTAGGGAATTGGTTGAAGAGATTGTAGCTAATGATCGTAATCTAGTAACTTTCTATCTGCCAAAGGAAACTAGGTGGGAGGAGATTGCAAAACAGACCACAAACGTTGGAGAATACTTGACCAATGTGGTTCGGACAGTTGCTAGGGAAAACCCTAAGCTGCAGGGTGTTATTGATACGATTGACTTTAACGCCACTACAGCTGGTCAGAGGATCGTGAGCGATGACAGACTGCAAGAACTTGTAGATGTTTTAGGTAAATATAGATTGGGCATAGATGACGTGGATCCTGATATTTTTGGAAGAGCTTATGAATATCTTCTTAGAAAGTTTGCAGAAGGTTCCGGGCAAAGCGCCGGCGAGTTTTACACTCCTAGCGAAGTTGCAACGCTTATGGCACGCATATTAGACCCTCAGCCAGGGGATACTGTATACGATCCCTGTTGCGGTTCGGGAGGGTTATTGATCAAATCTCACCTGCGATTCCAAGAAAAATACGGAAGCGATCCAAGCATCGAACCTTTAGAGTTTTACGGCCAAGAAATACTAGCTTCCACATTTGCCATAGCCAAAATGAACACGTTTATACATAATATGGATGCGAACATTGCCCTTGGCGATACTATGACCAGACCTGCTTTTACGACGCCTGAAGGATCGCTTATGAAGTTTGATTTGGTGGCGGCAAATCCTATGTGGAACCAAAAATATTCGCAGGAAACTTATGAGAATGATGCATATGATCGGTTTATCTTTTGTTATCCGCCTTCTAGCAGTGCGGACTGGGGATGGATTCAGCATATGTTTGCCTCTCTAAACGAAGAAGGAAAAATGTCTCTGGTAATCGATACTGGTGCAGTTTCTCGAGGTAGCGGGAATGTGGGCAGGAATAGAGAGAGAGACATAAGAAGAGAATTTGTTGAAGGAGATTTTGTAGAAGCAGTTATATTGTTACCCGAAAACCTTTTTTACAATACTACCGCCCCAGGAGTTATCATAGTTATCAATAAATCCAAGCATGATGAGAGGAAAGGGCAGTTATTGCTGATTAATGCCTCTAAACTGTTCAAGAAAGGTAGACCTAAGAATTATCTCCCCGAAGAGAGCATAGAACAGGTATCTGATATATATCTCGCCTGGAAGGAAGAAGAAGGCATAAGCAAAATCATCACTAGGGAAGAGGCAGCGAAAAATGACTATAACCTGAGCCCGAGCCGCTATGTTACGCAGGATGGTGAGGATGACACCCTATCTTTAGAGGACGCTGTTGTGCAACTCAAAGAGGCGGAAGAAGAAAGAGAGAAGGCAGATACTCAACTTAAAAAGGTTCTCTGGGAGCTGGGGGTGGAGATTTGATGAATGAACTTGATATAGAGCTACCTGAGGGGTATAGAATAACCGATCTCGGACCGCTACCTGAGGAGTGGGAAGTGGTGAGGCTGGGGGATGTGGTAAAAACGATCAAAGGAAGAAAACCGCAGCAACTAACTGAGGATCCTAAAGGGGAATCTGTACCATATCTCACCGCACAATATTTTCGAACAAGAGATGCATCTAAATTTGTACCCAAGGACGTGAATAACTTTGTTAAAGTGAATAAAGATGACATAGTATTTATTTGGGATGGGTCAAATGCGGGAGATGTTTTTACTGGGTTGGAGGGCGCTCTTGCTTCTACTATGATCAGAATAGATCCACAAGGAGATACAAATAAAAAATTTTTATACTACTATATAAAAACAAAATTTCTCCTATTCAATACCAAAACAACGGGTTCAACAATACCTCACGTTAACAAAAATTTGTTCTATAACTTAGCTGTTCCCATCCCCCCTCTTCCCGAGCAGAAAAAGATTGCTGCTGTTCTCTCCACTATTCAAGAGGCAAAGGAGAGAACTGAGGCGGTGATAAGCGCCACCCGGGATCTCAAGAACTCGATGATGAAGTACCTCTTCACTTATGGCCCTGTGCCACTACCGGAAGCAGAGAATGTACCGCTCAAGGAGACGGAAATAGGGATGATACCTGAGGAGTGGGAAGTTGTGAGGCTGGGGGATGTTGCAGAGTTTAACCTTGGGAGAACCCCCAAAAGAGTTAATGAATCATATTGGGATGACGGAAAATACCCGTGGGTTAGCATAGCGGATATGAGTGATTTTGGTTATATATATGACACAAAAGAAAAAGTATCTCAGAAAGCGTATGAAGAAGTGTTTAAAAAGCGCCTTGTTCCAAAAGAAACATTACTTATGAGTTTTAAATTAACAATCGGCAGAACGTCTATCTTAAAAACAGACGCTTTCCACAACGAAGCTATTATTTCAATTCGTCCGAACAACAATCAGGTGCTAAAGGAATTCTTATTTTACTTTTTACCGACAATTGATTTTTCAAATTACTATGATAATGTTGTCAAAGGAAAAACTCTAAACAGTGCCAAGATAAAAAAATTATTAATATCCCTCCCCCCTCTTTCCACTCAGCAAAAGATCGCTTCAATGCTGTCTGCTATTGATGAGAAGATTGAAGCAGAGGAGAATAAAAAGAAAGCCCTGGATGATCTGTTCAACACCCTTTTACATGACCTTATGACCGCTAAGATAAGAGTCAATCACTTGGATTTGGATGAGATTGAGTTGTCAGTATGAACACAAGAGCCTTATGCTCTACGAGCTAGTAGATGCGGTAGGTGTACATATGAAGCAAAGGAGTAAAACTGAAGCACCTGTCTGTAAGTTGGAGGTGAAGATATGGGTAAGTTCGGAGGGGAAAAATATTCTGTCCAGGTCCCCATATTAGGTTATGTACAAGAGCCGACGGCAGAATATGTTGCCTCAGATGGAACCAAGGTATTTTTGAACCTTGGTTGGGACTATATCTCCCCTGAAGAAGCTTTAGGACTACGAGGTGGTGAGACCGGCTTTATACTAAAAGATACATTCGTAGACCAGATGCAAAGGCTAAACCCAGACTTTATGGATAACCTTTTGGCAGAAGAACTAATAAAAAGACTTTCAACCGTCTTGCCCAATATTGAAGGAAACCTAACTGCATGGAAATATCTAAAGGGTATTGGCACTGTATTTGTCCCCAACGAGAAGCGGGAAAGAAACGTAACGTTTATTGATACTGAAAACATCCATAGAAATACGTTTCACGTAACAGACGAATTTCAATTTACTAACAGAACTCAGACCATCAGACCAGACATAGTGTTTTTTATAAACGGAATCCCGGTACTATTCGTTGAAACAAAAGCGGCTCACAAAACCGAAGCCATGAGCGAGGCGCTAGAGCAGATAAAAAGGTATCACCGAGAATGTCCCGAGCTCTTGGCTGTGATGCAGGTATATGCGTTGACTGATATTTTGGACTATTACTACAGTGGTACCTGGAATACGTCTGGCAAGTTTCTCTTCAAATGGAAAAATGAACTCAAGGGAGATTTTGAAACCCAGGTAAAAACCTTCTTAGATCGAGAGACATGCATAAGGTTGCTAGTCGATTTTACCATGTTTGCGAGACAAGACGATGAACTTAAGAAAATCGTGTTAAGACCTCACCAGATGCGTGCAGTGACCAAAGTAATTGAAAGGGCAGGAGATAAGGAAAAGAAAAGGGGCCTGATCTGGCATACTCAAGGCTCGGGCAAAACTTACACTATGATAGTAGCGGCGCAAAAGATAATTCATGATCCTATATTCCAAAACCCAACAGTCATTATGCTTGTGGATCGGAACGAATTGGAAAGTCAGCTTTTCGGGAATATAAGCGCTTTGGGCATCGAGCGTGTGGAAGTTGCCGAAAGTAAGAAGCATCTAGAGGCCCTTCTCAAACAAGATAAAAGGGGTCTGACTGTATCCATGATCCATAAGTTCGAAAATATGCCTGAAAACACGAACCTTAGAGAAAATATTTTCGTTCTTATCGATGAAGCCCATAGAACTACAACTGGGAAACTTGGTAACTACCTGATGGGCGCACTTCCAAACGCTACATATATAGGTTTCACTGGCACGCCTATTGACAAAACCCAATACGGTAAGGGGACTTTTGTTCAGTTCGGAACAGATGACCCACCTCAAGGGTATTTGGATAAATACAGCATTGCCGAGTCTATACAAGATGGCACAACTGTTCCTTTGTACTATACTCTTGCTCCTAGCGAACTTCAGATCGACAAAGAGATTCTCGAAAGAGAATTCCTCCAATTAGCTGAGGTCGAAGGAGTCAGCGATATAGAGGAACTCAACAAGGTATTGGAAAGAGCAGTGACTCTCAGAAGTGTGCTCAAGAACAAAGAAAGAGTTGAAAAGGTGGCTAAATTTGTAGCAGATCACTACAGGGAGTTTGTAGAACCAATGGGCTATAAAGCGTTTTTGGTTGCTGTAGATAGAGAAGGTTGCGCTTTGTACAAAGAAGAATTAGACAAACACCTGCCTGCTGAGTATTCGGAGGTTGTTTATAGCCCATTTTACAACGATCCAGATCACTTGGCCAAATACCATCTTTCAGAGACTGAGGAGAAAAGGATAAGGAAAGCATTTAGGAGAGCCGATGAAACGCCAAAAATACTAATTGTCACTGAAAAACTCCTTACAGGCTTCGATGCCCCTATCCTATACTGCATGTATCTAGACAAACCCATGCGAGATCACGTGCTTTTACAAGCCATTGCTCGCGTGAATAGACCCTATGAAGATGATCAGGGGCGAAAGAAATCAGCAGGCTTGGTTGTAGACTTTGTAGGTATCTTCGATAACCTGGAAAAAGCCCTTGCCTTTGATTCTCAGGACATAGCTGGGATTGTGAGAGATATTGAGGTTCTTAGAGAGAGATTTACCGATGAGATGAAAGTAGCGAAGGGAAAATACCTATCATTAATTGAAGGGAAAGAGCGGGATAAAGCTGTAGAAGCTGTTTTGGAATACTTCTTCGATGAAGAGGAAAGGCAGGAGTTTTACAAGTTCTTTAGGCAGTTGTCTGATATGTATGAGATTATATCTCCCGATCCTTTCTTAAGTCCCTATTTGGATGACTATGAGACACTTTCGAGGATGTTCCGGACTGTTAGAGAAAACTACGAGAGAAAAATACCAGTCGATAAGGATTTTTTGAGAAAAACTGCTGCGCTCGTGAGAGAACACACTGAAAGCGGTCCTATAGGCCCTACTTTACAAGTAGTTGAGATAAACGAAGAACTTCTAAGGAAAATCGAAGAAAGTGGCGTTTCTGATATAGAGAAAATATACAATTTGATTAGAATCATTGAGATCACAGCGGAAAAAGAAGGCGAGACGGCTCCTTATCTTACTTCTATTGCTGCCAAAGCTGAAGCAGTCGTGAGGCAATACGAAAATAGGCAGAAAACTACCGCAGAAACCTTGGAGCAGATTAAGGAGATAATTACTGAGATCAACGCGGCCAAGGCAGAGCAGTCTGAAAAAGGTATGTCTGAGCAAGTGTTTACCGTCTATTGGATGCTTAAGGAAGCTGGGTTTCAGGATGCTGAAGGTATGGCAAATCAATTGGCCGAAGTGTTCGAAAGATACCCCCATTGGCAAAAAGACCCAAGGCAGGATCAAGAGGTCAGGAAGATGTTGTATAAGGCCATTTTTCATTCTGGAGAAACCGATGCTAAAACCGTGACCGAGCTGGTCAAGGATATAATGTGCACTATCAAAGGCGGAGGTGGATCATAGGAGTGATATCAGCGCAGGAGTTCAAAGAGGAAGTAATGATGTTGGCGAAAGACGTAGGTGTAGAACCTAAAGAAATCCACATTCGAGAGATGAAGACAAAATGGGCTAGCTGCTCAAGCAGAGGGAGACTTACCTTCGACAAATCCCTTTTGGATGAACCTAGAGAGGTAAGATTCCAAGTGATCTTGCATGAACTATTGCATTTGAAATATCCAAACCACGGAAAGATGTTCAATGTGATGCTCGAGACGTACCTTGAGAAATATAACTAACATTAGGCGCAGCGGGGATACACCAAAGGTTTGTCTTCGGTGACGCCCGAATCAATGGTGAACTCATTTGGTATATATTCAACCAATCCCACACTATCAAAATTTCCCGAATGACCAAGCTTGAAAAAGGGGGGAATTCCTCCCCCGTTTAAAAGGTTAGAAAGAATCCCCCTTACTTTACTTTCTACATCCATTTACTCACAATGGTGTGAGCTTCAGTGTAGCTCAACAATCCGTCCAGTCCCAAACTGCGCCCTATGCCACTTTGTTTCTGTCCGCCAAAAGGTGCCATTAATTCGAGGACATTAACGCTGTGGTGATTGATCCACGTATAACCGGCTTCAAACTGTTCGGCTATTTTCACGCCTCTCTCCTCATTTGTTGTCCAAACTGAGGAGCCCAAACCGTAGGGAGTGTCATTGGCTAACTTTATAGCCTCTTCATCGTCCCTAAACGACATAATAGGAATTACCGGGCCGAATTGCTCTTGATTAACTACATCAAAGGTACCATCTACACCGGTAATAATAGTTGGAAGGTGGAAATAGCCTTTTTCAAACGCTTCCTCATCAAGTTTTTTCCCGACCTGAACAACTTTGGCCCCGCGCTTTCTTGTATCTTCCACGAGCCTTTTCACCTTTTCCAATTGTTCTTTGTTGTTAAGAGGGCCCATAGTAGTGCGCGGATCCAAACCATTGCCCACCACTATCTCGGAAGCCATTTCAGTAAAAGATTCAACAAATTCCTCGTAAATTGATTCGTGGACATAAAGCCGCTTTATAGCCATGCACACCTGTCCACTAGTCATGAACACACCCCAGAGTATGCGTTCCATAGTGCTTTCACTCAAGTCAGCGTCGTCTAAGACAATTGCCGCATCGTTTCCACCTAGCTCTAAGCTGATATTCTTAATAGTGGAGGCAGCCTTCATCATAACGTCAATGCCACTTTCTGTGCTCCCTGTGAAGGCGACCTTGCGTACTAATGGATGTGTGGTTAGAATCTGTCCTACTTCAGACGCTGATCCAGGTACGAAGTTAATTACTCCTGGGGGGAATAAATCAATGACTGCTTCTATCGTTTTGGAAACGGTTAGGGGGGTATTGGAAGCAGGTTTAACGACCACGGTATTACCAGCCAAAAGGGCCTGTTGCATTGGCATCCAGGTCAAACATACGGGCCAATTCCAAGGGCTAATAACAGACACTACTCCAATAGGATCCCTTTTTACCCGCCACCAGCCTGGCGGATCCTGCACAATCTCTTGCTGTGCTATCAGTTTGTCAGCCATGGTAGAGGAGAGACGGAGTACAAAGACGGGCAGCATGCAGTCACCCATAGACTCAGATACTACTTTACCCTGTTCCTTAGTAAGCAGCTGCGGCCACTCTGCCTCTACAGCTAATTGCTCTAACCGATCTGCAGCCTCCTCTAGAATGTTTGCTCGTTCTTTAATGTCTAATTTGCTCCAAGCTGGATAAGCCTTCCAGGCGGCTTTTACAGCCTCTGTAGCTTGCTCGCTATCTGCGGCATCACAAGTCTCTACTATTTGATCATACGAGGCAGGGTTTCTAACCTCTATCTTCTTTTTTCCTTCTACTATTTTGCCATCGATAATAACCATTAATTTTCACTACCTTCTTTTGAAAGTGTTGTCCTTTTGCCATCCAACCATTTTCCGTTGATAAACAATGTGCAAACTTCATGCGTGGGCTTTCCTGCTATTCCCCCATCTCCGACATTTTAACTATACCAAGCTGTGCATACTCATACAACTTTTTCGTGGAAAATCGAGTACCTTTTTCACATGTGATTTATTGGGGAGAACCGGAAAAATGACAGCGATCAAGCCCATACTCATGTGTAAAACGCTCTCGTCTAGGTATATTTCTTAAAAAATCAAAGATCCTCGTTACCGCAAGTGTCTTTTCAGAAACACGTATGGTAACGAGGCCTCGATTTTTGGCAAACTGGCCTTTATACTACCGCCGTTTACCCGTTACATACTTTGTTATGGTCCAGTTTTTGCGTTAACAGAATAAAGAGGCGTATCATTACGGTATGCAGAACCAAACTTACACACGTGGAACTTGCCTTATCTAGGAATTACCACAGTTTGGTTCTACATTAGGGTTTCGCATTCTATTCTTTGGACTTATTCTCTCTTTCCTCTAAAGCGGCATAGATTTTTGGCATATCTTTCTTATCTACAACTTCTACACCTATACATCCACACTTCATGCAGCATAAGATCTCTTCGCCTATTGTTCCGTCTTGTCTGCATACCATCTCCTTTATCTCATAATCGTCACTGTCATCTTTTTTCCCGACTATGGCTAGGGGAAAACCATAGATCCGGAACAGGAACCCATCTGTGTTCCCGCAAGAAGGGCACACAAGGGTGACATCCTTGTTAAGGATCGGCTTATGGCTAACAGTGCCTGGAAGTTGAATAACTTTTCCCAACTTATTGCCTCCTATATTCATTTTTATTTGGCTCCGCCGTTTGGCTGAGCAATTACATGCGCACCAACGCCTTTCCATTTTCGGCCGTCAGCCGAAACAAATACGTCCCGCGGTTGCACCGCTTCTTAGCTAGTGAGATTGCAAAGTTGTACAAGTATAATATCGAGAATGAAACCTGCACCTTTATTCTTACATTTACATTCTAAACAGGAATTGCTTATATGATGAGCGAATTTATTGAGTAGATTACCTCGCTTCGGAGGTGGTACCATCGCAAACAATGTTGCGTCGAATAGGGTTTCGGTAATATGTACGGCAGTTGCTCCAGAATTTCAACAAACAAAAAACTACTTGCGGTTCTTAGGCCATTCCAATTGCTGTTGAACTTAAACGTTACAATTATTGATTTTTTTCCAAGAAACGTGGCACATTATGTACTCACCGACGCTCTGTGCCGGTGCTACCTTGTTATAATAACCGCACTTAGGTTAGTTGGCAAGTAATATCTTTGACAGGGGTGATGTGGTTGCATTTAAGCATCTTGCTAGAATCTGAATCTGGTTCATTTGAAGTTCCGGTTCAGTACAATTATCCGGTTCAGTCTGCTATTTATCAGGCACTAACAAAAGATGTAGGTGGCTTCTTTCACGATACAGGATTTGACTATAAAGGCCGAAGCTTCAAAATGTTTACTTTCTCTCGCCTCCTGGGGAAAAGTACTTTGGATAGAGAAAATATGGTACTCAAATTCGAGGGACCTGCAACGTTGGTAGTTTCGTCACCGATAACCCAGTTTTGTTCATCTTTGGCCACAGGCTTACTAAAATTAGGGACAGTAAGGATAGATCAAGCGCAGCTCCACGTAACCAAGGTTCAAGTATCTGAGCCCAAGGCCGAAGGGGAATCTATTGATATAAAAATGCTTTCTCCTACTGTAGTGTATAGCACCATGACAAGGTACGATGGGCGTAAATACACATGCTACTTTGCTCCTGGGGAAAAGGATTTTGAAGACTTAACTTGGCAGAACCTTTGCAAGAAATACGAAGTACTTACCCAGATGGATCCGCCTTCTTCTCCTCGATATCGGGTTGAAGTGAAAAGCAATCCTAAGTTGAGCGTTCTTAATTATAAAGGGACAGTTATAAAAGGTTATATGTGTTTTCTGAGGCTCATAGGTCCGGAATCCATACTTCAAGTGGCTCTCGATGCAGGGTTAGGTGCGAAGAACAGTCAAGGTTTTGGCTGCATAGTGCCTGATGAACCGGTGCCCGCCAAAGAAATATACATATAGTCACAAAGAAAGGAGGGAAGAATTTGATAATTGAAAGTCTGGTTAGGGATTTTAATATGTCCGCTCACACATAATAGAGAAAGATAAGGATTCAGTTATAATCTACCGGTTTGGGTCTCTGGAATATAGCTCCAGGGAGACGCTTGGAAAAGAAAAGAGTAGTACTCCAATGGAAGTCTAATTTGATTATTATTAGAGGGATTTTCATATTGGTGATAGAATACCTTGTGTGGTAACATAAAAAACCCTACCCTCGACGGAGGAAGTAGCCCTATACTAATGTGCATGCAAGTAAGAAAAAGAGCAGGTAGAGGCAGAAATGAAGTG
>ERZ795046.705-NODE-705-length-38766-cov-36.056263_pt1 | contig 38766 bp, 37 predicted proteins | sample MGYA00375130_ERZ795046 | MGnify/ENA primary metagenome ERZ795046 (study PRJEB30175, sample SAMN05720202) | activated sludge metagenome | isolation source: anaerobic digester from wastewater treatment plant | place: Japan | collected 2015-05-15 ...
CCTATAAGACGAAGGAATAATGGCATCGCTCAAGAAGAAGCATGTTGTAATCCCCGATGCTCATTAGTAAACCAGCCTCAGACAACGATTATTAGGAGCGCATTGCATGGGTAAAGCAATTAGAGTCTCTCAGGCCCACGTTAATTCTTTTAGGCTTAGCAGGCATTGTCTCTTAAGCCCGGCCACAGTTGAAAGCCGCAAAACCGGGATCTCGCGTAGTGTACCTGCTTCCAAGCTTCGATTCATAAAGGTGATGGCATAGAAGTAAGACTGGCACCTTTTGAGCCTCTTGCACCCGAGGTGCTGGACATGGCAAGGATAAAAGCAAAAGACTTGGGACGGTTTTTGGACAAGGAGAACTTCAAGAATCAGTCGAATGTTACTAAGTGATCGAGTTTACACTTACATTGAGTGATGGGAAGAACAGATTGTATTGAGGAAAGAATCGTTTGAGACAGGAGGTTATTGCTTGTGAGAAACCTCATGGAATCAGCTTTGAAGGGCCACGATGCTGATTATGTTGAAATCCGCATTGAAGACCACGAACGGACAAGGATTTCTCTACGCGGCCGGCAAGTAGATGAACTTTCCACTTCGCACTCTGTAGGAGGATGTGTCCGTGCGTTGGTAAACGGCGGGTGGGGATTTGTATCTTTCAATAATATTGAGAATCTCCGAGATCATGTGAGACTCGCCGTAAGCCAGGCAAGACTCGTAGGAAACAGCGGAGGTGTCCTTGCTCCCGTAGAACCGGTGGTAGACCTCGTTATGCCGGAGCTTATCAAGGACCCAAGGGAAATCAGTCTAGCGGACAAAAAAGCCCTCCTCGAGGAATACAACAACATCATGCTTGGCTACAGCCCAAAGGTGCAGACGACCGGCGTAGCATATGTAGACAGGTACACTAAGAAGTACTTTGCCACCTCAGAAGGCACTTTCATAGAACAACAGCACTGCGATGTCGGTGCCTCTTTTACTACATACGCAAAAGACGGTGACAATGTACAGCAGATGTTCACGACTGCCGGCGGAATAACAGGATTTCAGTCAGTAGAAGGGCTGCATGAAGATGTAGAGAGTGTAGCAAGGCGGGCAGTGGAATGCCTTGACGCAAAGCCTGTAAAAGGCGGCCAGTATACTGTAATTCTCGACCCGGGGCTTGCTGGAGTCTTTGTCCATGAAGCCTTCGGCCACTTGAGCGAATCTGACTTCATCTACGAAGACGAAAGGATGCGCGAAATTATGGTGCTGGGTAGGGAGTTCGGCGCGCCTATCCTTAACATCGTAGATTCAGCTGCCCTCCCAGGGGAGAGAGGATCATACAAATACGATGATGAGGGAGTCCCTTCAACCAAAACCTATCTGATAAAAGACGGAATCCTCGTGGGAAGGCTCCATTCTCGGGAGACTGCAGGAAAGCTGAACGAAGCACCGACAGGCAACGCCCGGGCAATGGATTACCGGCACCGTCCCATCGTGCGAATGACCAACACTTACATCGAGAACGGCACGTCGCGGTTTGAAGACATGATTTCCGACATAGATGAAGGCATTTATGCAATCGACGCATACGGCGGGCAAACTACTATGGAAATGTTCACTTTCAGCTCAAGAGAAGCGTTTATGATCCGTAAGGGAAAAATCGCAGAACGTGTCCGCGACGTGGTGTTGACCGGAAACGTCTTTGACACGCTGAAGAACATCGAAGCCATAGGAAATGATCTCAAGATCTCAGGGGGCGGAACCGGAGGCTGTGGGAAAGGCGGACAATGGCCGCTACCTGTCTCTGACGGTAGCCCACACATAAGGATTAGAAATGTCGTTGTAGGAGGTAGGTAGCGATGGAAAGCTTGCTTAAGAAGGCTACGAAATCAGCTGACGCAGCTGAGGTATACTCTATTACAAGTGAAGAGGTTCCCGTAGCGTTCGAGGCAAACAAATTGAAGCTCTTGGAGACCAAGAGGACCACCGGACGCGCCCTGCGAATAATCAGGCGAGGCCGCATTGGCCTGGCTGCATCTACAGTGACAACTGATTCCGGCGAAGACGACCTCGTCAGGATGGCTGTAGAATCATCAGAGATCGGCGATGCAGCGAAGTTTGACTTTCCAGGCAAAAGCGGCTCACCTGACGATGCTGCACTGCCGGCCCCTCAAATATATGACCCGTCCGTTGTGGAGATAAAAGCCGATGAACTTGTAGATATCGGCAAGAACATGATAAGCATCATAACTGACTACGATCCTGAGATCCGCTGCGATATTAATCTCAGCCGCTATATCGAGGAAGTCTCAATCGTTAACTCCAACGGCGGTGGAGGCTCCTACCGAAAAACAGGGCTCTTCTGCGGACTTGCGGCAACAGCTATTGACGGTAATGACATACTCATGGTTTATCGAGGCATAGGCTCATGTCGCAGTGGCCTAGACTTCCGTGCCCTTGCAGAAGACATCTTAGAAACATTGAAACTTGCGAAAAAGATTGTGCCTACTGACACAGGTCAAATGCCTGTTCTCTTTACTCCCAGGGGTTTCATGACTCTTCTCCTGTCTATCAGAGCCGGGCTCAACGGCAAGACAGTCTACCAAGGAGCATCTCCGTTAGCGGAGAAGATGGGTCTTAAGGCCTTTGATTCGAGGCTTTCCATATACGACGATGCTACCTTCGACTGGGCTGTCTCCAGTTTGCCCATAGATGGGGAAGGCGTTCCAACGCAGAGAACACCGCTCATTGAAGAAGGAGTAGTAAGAAACTTCTACTACGATCTTCAGACTGCAGGGCTCGCCGGAACCAGTAGCACCGGCAATGGATTCAGGGAGGCGCGCTCCGGGGACAACTTCGAAGGCCCTCCAACTCCTGCAACTACAAATCTAATTATTACGCCCGGAGATACGGATCTTGTAGATATCATTGCAAGCATAGATCGGGGAATCATAGTCGACCAGACTATCGGCGCAGGTCAAGGCAATATTCTGAGCGGAGAATTCTCCATCAATGTTCACCTGGGGTTCAAGGTAGAAAAAGGCAAGATCGTAGGGCGAGTCAAGAACACAATGGTAGCAGGAAACGCATTGGAGGCTTTAGACGACATAGAAGCAATTAGCAAACAGACTGAGTGGGTATACGGGGAATACTCATCCCCTTGGTTCCTGATTAGATCATTGGGCGTAGCAACTAAGAGCGAGTAGTTTAAGGTGGTTTTACCGTGCAAATAGACGCTGTTAGGATTACCGAAAGATATCCCATGGCCTTTAAGAAGTATCCATCTGATGCAGGGTATGACATGTATGCCCTTTGTTCTACGATCCTTTGGCCCCTCGTCCCGAGAAAGATACCGCTCAACATAAAAGCGAGCATTCCGGAAGGAGTATTCGGCCGCATTTGCGGTAGGTCCAGCCTAAATGCTGAAGGGATTTTCATACTCCCGGGGACGGTAGACTCAGGATATGTCGGCCAGATGTTTGCAGTTGCAGTGAATCTGACATTGAAGCCGAGGAGGATTCGGGAAGGAGACCGCATTGCTCAGCTTATCTTCATTCCGTTCTGCCAGGCAGGATTGCGAGAGGTTGATGAGTTGCCGTCTACCCCAAGGGGAGATTCAGCGGCCGGCTCTACAGGACGGAGGTAGCCTTAGGAAAAATACGAGAACGAGACCATTATCGCATCAGGGAATGGAAAGGACTACAAATAGAAGACAGCTCAAAGAACAAACAACGAGCCTCGTCCAATAAGACGGGGCTTGCTTTACTTGTATGCCTCTCTCGCAGCGGAAACCCCTGCTCCTTTCTCCACTTTAAATCCCTGGGCACTGAGGGCTTCCTCCAGCCCGGCAAGAACAAGCATGACGTTTTCACGGGTGCAAGAATGGCCCATAAGTCCGACCCGCCATATACGCCCTTTAATCGGTCCGAGGCCTCCGCCTATCTCCAGTCCGTAATTGGTGACCAGGTAATTCCGCACACCGAGATCGTCCACCCCTTCAGGGATTTCAACTGAATTCAGCATTGGAGCTTGGTAACCATCCTGAGCAAACAGCTTCAAACCCATAGCATGAAGGCCGGCTTTTAGCGCATTGCTATGTAGAACGTGCCTGGCAAACCTGGCTTCAAGCCCTTCTTCGTGGATAATGCGCAGGCTCTCATAGAGAGCATAGATCATGTTTACAGGCGCGGTATGATGGTAGAACCGTTCTTTCCCCCAGTAGCTGCGAAGCATGGTTATGTCAAGATACCAGCTTTGCACCTTGGCCTTGCGAGAAGCAAGCCGCTCCTCTGCGCGCTTGTTTACAGTGATAGGAGCCAGCCCGGGAGGACAAGATAAGCACTTCTGGGTGCCGCTATAGACGACATCCATTCCGTCTTCATCAACTTTAACAGGTGTGCCGCCAAGGGAAGTGACTGCATCCACCACAAGAAGTGCCCCATGCTTCCTGGCGATCTCCGCAACAGGCTTTATAGGCTGCAGCACTCCGGTGGATGTCTCAGCATGGACAATGCCTACTAAATCGGCAGGACGCTGTTTGAGCGCTTTTTCCACTTCCTCAGGTTCAATGATCTTACCCCATTCTCCCTGGATAACTTCAAGATCACCGCCGCACCGCCGGACTATATCAGCCATTCTCTCTCCAAAGAGCCCGTTTATGCATATTAGGACCTTATCTCCGGGCTCGATGAAGTTCACGAGAGCAGTTTCCATGCCGGCGCTTCCTGTACCTGATATGGGAATGGTAAACTCATTGGTTGTCATAAAAGTCTTGGCCAACAATTCCTTTGTCCGGTTCATTATCTCTAGGAATTCCTTGTCAAGATGGCCAAGGACCGGCGCTGAAAGAGCGCGAAGCACCCGCGGATGTACATTGCTGGGCCCAGGGCCCATCAGTATTCTTCCTCCGGTCTGGATCTCAGGATACCTCTCCATGTTGGCCATAGGATACCACACCTCCTCGGACTCTTTACATGCATCATATCATCTGTATTCAATACGAAGCAACACAAGCTTCCAACGCATGGTCACTTCCAAGGAGGAGCTGCCGTCAACTCCTGGAAGGCCTCGCCACACGTGCCATTGTAGCCCTGATGACTTCATCTTCGTAAGTGTACCCTCGCCGGAACTCCTCCACAACCGTGTCCGTATCCACTTCCGGATCGTCACAGGCAGCCACAGCCTCGTGGAACCTGGGATCGAAAGGCTGCCCTACCGCCTCAATAGGCGCCACCCCTTCGGCAGCCAGGACATCCAGGAGTTTTCTCATGATTATCTCAACGCCTTGGTGCAAGGCTTCGTAATCAGCCTCTGCAGCCAAAGCGCGCTCCATGTCGTCAACTACGGTTAGGAGCTTGAGAATCAGGTCTTTCTTGCCTGACCGGATATGAAACGCCAGATCCCTTGCGGTCCTGCGGCGGTAATTCTCCAGGTCAGCCAAGGCCCGCAGATACATGTTCCAGTTCTCTTGGGCTTTGGCTTCAGCCTCCGCCAGTTTCCTCTCTAGATCTTCTTGTGCCGCAGTCCCTTCTGCCACTGTGCTGCCGGGGGCGGTTTTTTCAGCAGCATCACCCTCAGCCCCCGCCTCACAGGCATTATCCACATCCTCAGAAGGCACATGGCATTCTGTTTCCATATCGCGAGTACAAGCCTTATATTTGCCGTTTTCGGACTTCACGCAACCACCGCCTATTATTCATATATAGCTTCAGCATCAATCTACATCTTTGAACTCAGCATCAATGACAGTGTCGTCTTCGCGTTGAGATCCGGCGCCACCCGACTCTGCTCCACTGTCCTGCCCGAACCCACCGGCAGGCCCTGCGCCGGAAGATGCCTGCTGAGCTTTGTACAGCTCCTCGGACATCTTATATGAAGCTTCTCGTACCTCATCCATAAACCTCTTTATGGACTCCATGTCATTGTCGGAGATGGCCTTTTTGAGCCTTTCCAGTTCTGACTCTATCTTCTGTTTAGCATCCTGCGGGATTTTGTCTCCGTGTTCTTTCAGGGTTTTCTCTGTTGTGTAGACCAAGGTATCGGCGGCATTCTTCAACTCAACTTCCTCGCGGCGCTTCTTGTCTTCTTCCGCAGCTTGTTCTGCTTCTTTGACCAGCCTTTCGACTTCGTCTTTGGACAGCTGAGTTGTGGCGGTGATTGTGATACGCTGTTCTTTTCCTGTGCCTAGGTCTTTGGCTGTCACATTGACTATTCCGTTTGCGTCAATATCAAAGGTCACCTCGATCTGCGGAATTCCACGAGGCGCAGGAGGAATTCCATGCAGCGTGAACCTTCCAAGCGTCCTGTTATCCCGTGCGAATTCACGCTCACCTTGAAGTACGTGTATGTCAACTGAAGTCTGACCGTCTGCAGCAGTAGTAAAAACCTGGCTCTTACGTGTAGGTATTGTCGTGTTCCTTTCGATAAGCTTCGTGAACACACCACCAAGGGTCTCAATACCCAGGGAAAGAGGGGTTACGTCCAGAAGGACAATATCCTTTACCTCTCCGGCAAGGACCCCTCCTTGAATAGCTGCACCGACGGCTACGACCTCATCCGGGTTTACGCCTCTGTTAGGTTCCTTACCGGTCAGGCTCTTAACGAGGTTCTGGATAACAGGCATGCGGGTGGCACCGCCTACCAACACGATCTCATCGATATCTTCAACAGAGAGCTTTGCATCAGCAAGTGCCTGCCTGAACGGCCCTTTGCACCTTTCTGTAAGATCAGCAGTAAGTTCTTCGAACTTGGCTCTGGTAAGCTTCATTTCCAAGTGTTTCGGACCGGTATGATCCGCAGTGATGAAAGGCAGGCTGATGGAGGTTTCAACAACCTGGGACAGTTCTATCTTCGCCTTCTCAGCAGCTTCAATCAATCTCTGCAATGCTTGACGGTCCTGCTTCAAATCGATACCCTGCTCGCGCATGAATTCACTTGCGATATAATCTACAATCCTCTGGTCATAATCATCTCCGCCAAGGTGGGTATCGCCGGCAGTTGACTTGACTTCAAACACGCCATCTCCGACTTCCAGTATGGAGACGTCAAACGTCCCGCCTCCTAAGTCCCACACAAGGATTATTTCGTTGGTTTTCTTATCAAGGCCGTAAGCTAACGCAGCAGCTGTAGGCTCATTTACGATCCTGAGCACTTCAAGCCCGGCTATACGCCCTGCGTCCTTGGTGGCTTGCCTTTGAGAGTCATTGAAATATGCAGGAACAGTGATAACAGCCTGGGTAACGGGTTCACCCAAGTATTTTTCAGCATCCTGTTTTAGCTTCTGCAGGACCATTGCTGAGATCTCTTCCGGGGTATAGGTCTTGTCTGTAGCCGGAACGTCAAACCTTACCCCGTTGTTCGGGCCGGAGACTACTTTATAGGGAACCCGCTCGCGCTCATCTCTGATTTCGTCGTAACGGCGTCCCATGAAACGCTTTATAGAGTAAACGGTGTTTTCAGGATTTAGCACAGCCTGTCTCCGGGCGAGCTGTCCTACGAGCCGTTCACCGTTTTTGCTAAAACCTACTACTGACGGGGTTAACCGCGAACCTTCCTGATTTACGATTACAGTGGGATTTCCGCCTTCAATTACGGCGATCGCTGAGTTTGTTGTTCCAAGGTCAATACCAACAACTTTCCCCATTGAAATTCTCTCCTTCCATCACTCTAGTCATTTAAGAATACAATGATATGAATCTCCTCAGGGCCTGGTACGGTTTTTATCATCTTCAGGATCCCGAGAGTCCTTGTCGGCAGCTTGGCTAACCTCGCGATACTTGATGGTCATCTTGCCCATCCTTGCCTCCATTTCGAGGATTATCTTAACTCCCGCGAGGTTAACGCCTTCTTCAGAGATCAGATTGCGTATCCGTCGTAGAAGCAACAGGTCATTTTCAGAATACAACCTGATATTGGCCTCAGTCCGGTAGGGTTCCAGCAAACCCTCACGCTCAATTGCCCTCAGAGTCTGCGGGCTGACTCCGAGCAATCGAGCAGCTACACCAATTGTGTAGACCGGCTCATCAGGGCCGTGTAACTTCAACTTCAGTCACCTCGGATGTTTTGGATTGCAGAGGTTATTATAACCTGTGTGATGGATTTGTATCAAGCACTATACAATACTTATGATAAGAAAGCTATATTCATTACTGAAGCTTTCTTTGTAGAGAGCTGTTCCTCTTAATTCCTCCTTCTAATTTCTTCATTTTTCTCTTACAATTATAGAAACACAAGCCGGCAAGAGGAGGCATCCAAAAGTGTCAAGTGTGCTATTAACCAGTGACCGGCTGATCCTGCGCGATTTCAAAATGTCAGATCTGTCGGGAGTCCACAGGTACGCCTCTGATCCTGAAGTCACAAGGTTCATGGAATGGGGCCCCAACACTATTGATGAGAGCAGAGATTTTATCCGCATGGCTATTTCCTTTCAGAAAGATAAACCTCGCAGGCACTTTGATCTGGCGATAGTCACGAAACCCGACAACTGCCTAATCGGAGGATGCGGCCTTTATATTACGAGCCCTCACAGCCGTGAAGCATTTATCGGTTACTGCCTTCGCAAGGACTCATGGGGAAAAGGCTACGCTACAGAAGTAGCCAAGAGACTCCTTGCGTTCGGATTCAAAGAGCTCGCGCTGCACAGGATCTTTGCCACGTGCGACACGGATAACGTTGCATCAGCCAGAGTCCTTGAAAAAGTCGGCATGCAGTTGGAAGGAAGGCTCAGGGAGAATAAACGGATCAGCAACAAGTGGCGCGACTCTCTTCTGTATGCTATCTTAGAGCATGAATGGAAGCCTAAGAGCTAACGCAATGTCAATGCGATCCCCTTCAAACGCCGTGTGAAAGGAGATGCCGGAGATGGAGTTAGCCTCCTTGACTGCCCAAGCCAAGCATGCACTCACCGGATTGTTGAACCAAGCAAGGTTAGAGCCCGGCATGATAGTAGTTATCGGGTGCAGCACCAGCGAAGTCATGGGCAAGAGGATCGGATCCTCATCTAACATAGACTTAGCGGAAGCGATTATGGACGGGCTCCTGCCTGTCGCAGAAGAGCACGGCATATACCTGGCTGTTCAGTGCTGCGAACACTTGAACCGCGCCCTGGTTGTGGAAAAGGAATGCAAAGACCGGTACGGGCTCGAAGAAGTTACTGTAATACCCCATGAAGATGCAGGCGGAGCGCTGGCAGCTGCAGCTATGAGACGATTTGGCAACCCGATCGTAGTAGAGAGCATTTCGGCCCATGCAGGGATAGATATCGGAGATACCTTCATAGGAATGCATCTTAAGAGGGTAGCAGTGCCTGTGCGCCTTGACATAGACTCCATCGGCCATGCCCATCTGACTCTTGCCAGAACCCGACCGAAGCTCATCGGCGGCAGCCGCGCAAAATACCCTTCGTCATAACAGCCTATTTCACTGTGCATAAACACAAACAGCGACCTCTCGCGGAACCAAGATGTGCGCAAGGCACACCCCGGCAAACGAGAAGTCACTGCTTCCACAGGGAGGTTGCTGCCTGAAATCCCCTCTCTTAAGAGCACCTATGTTTACATCGCTGAGGCTGATTTCCCATCTTCAGACTGAGCCTCTGAATACTTCAGCTTCGTAGTCTTCAGGGCCCGTGTAACCAGTATAACAACTGCAATAAGCAAGAAAATGCCGACGAAGATGTAAGCTACAGGAACCGTTCTTGACATCACAATGTTCGTGAGTGCACCTGCGCCGAAAGCAGCAATAAGCGCTATCAGTGCAGATTTCAGCATATCTACGGCTCCAAGCTCCTTAAGGAGCACAACGTAAGTAGCTGCACACGGGAAATAGGCAGTAAGCACTATCACTGCTACTACCAGCTGTCTTACGGAAAGCCCAAGGGGGCTTAGCATTCCGACAGCTACGTCCTTCCTCAAGAAGCCCATAATCAAGGCAACAATGGCTTCAGACGGTAGACCCAGCAGTCCTCCAAGGATTGGAGCGAAGATCCGGCCTAACACGTCAATAATTCCGGACACATGTAGAATGTTCACAAACAGGACGCCCAAAAGCACGTAAGGGATGGCGTCAGATAGGAAAACGCGAATCCGCATCCATACTTTCTTCCCCAGAACCCTGGGGTGCGGCAATCTATATGGAGGGATTTCCATGAGAAGCGGAGGGCTTGAACCAGGCATTATAGCATTTAGCACTAAACCTGTGATAAGCCACAGAGCAAAGAGGACCCCATAGATTATTGCAAGATACTGCCATCCATATCTACCTATAAGTGCGATTACCACAGCGGTCTGAGCCATGCACGGGATTCCGATGGAAAGCATGGTAGCGCATATGAACTTCTCGCGCCTGCTCTCTAGAATTCTGGTACCCAGCGCAGCAGGGACATTACATCCAAAACCTAAGATCGTCGGGACAATGGCGTACCCATGCATACCAAGGGCATGCATGATGTTATCTACAAGTACCGCGAGTCTCGGCAAGTATCCGACGTCCTCCAATACGCTGAGGACGACGTAGAACGCAAACACATAAGGCAGCACCATGGTAATGGGGACATAAAGCCCTGTGCTAAGGAGCCCCATAGATGCCTCGAAATCTATTTCCCCGTTTATCAGGCGCCCAATGAGGAGGTCATGGAAGAACCCCTCTGACCCTAAGGCTATGCTCAGTCGAGTTACAACAGGCCTAAGAAGTCCTTCGAACATGGGATCGAATACAAAATCTATCAAGCCTTCGCCGATAAGCCTCACGGTTTTAAAGGACAAGTACAGGACGAGTATAGCTATTATCAACCCGGTAACCGGTTGGATGCTTGCATCTTCCAGCCTGTCAAGGAAGGTGTGATGCCTGTGGGTGATCTTTTGCACTTCCGCTAAGATCCTGCCGATCTCAGCCCAGCGTTCATCTGCAGAGCGTGCACCCGGACGCTTCCCATCGCCGGACAGCTTCCTCTTCCCGGATGCATCTTTCGCGACCTCAGAAATCCTATTCACCAGAACATCAATACCTTCACCCGTCAGTGCGCTGGTAGGTATAACAGGCACACCCAGGATCTCCTGGAGCCGGTCCACATTGATGCTTATGCCCTTATGTTTTGTTTCATCCCAAAGGTTAAGGGCTACCACGACAGGAACGTTTCGTTCCAAAAGCTGAAGGGTTAGATAGAGGTTGCGCTCGAGATGCGTCGCATCAACAACGTTGACAACGATGTCTCCCTCGTCCAACATGCCATCCAGCATGTCTACAGCTACTTCTTCAGCTTTAGACGTAGCCTCAAGGCTGTATGTCCCGGGAACGTCTATGACTTCTGCAGTCTCACCTGCCCTAAGAACAGTGGAACCTTTTGTAAATTCCACAGTTGTTCCGCTGTAATTTGAGATAATGACCTGAGTTCCGGTGAGACGTGAAAACACAGCGCTTTTCCCGACATTTGGATTTCCCATCAATAGTATTCTCATGGCCGAACGCTCCTTACGACAACTATTGCCATTGTCACGCTGTGATGTCCTGTCGTATGTCTCCGTTTTTACCGGACGGTTTATTCGGCTTCTTGCCAACCGGACGCACCAGGATCTTTGATGCCATTCCGTAACCTATGGCAACCTGGGTGCCGTGCGCTTCTACAGTGACAGGCCCCTTCATGAACATCTCACTTCTTTTGATTATGTTAGTTCCCGGACGTATTCCCAAAGCTTCCAGACGTGATGCCAGTCCACATCCTCCTAAGATATCAACAACGCACACTTGTTCTCCTTCATGCACATCTACTAAAGATACTGTTGCTCCGTCCATGGCCGCCCCCTCCCTCTACTTGAATACAGAACCCGGTATCCAGAATCTGATACTTAGAATCTAATACTTAGAATCTAAACGATCTAATTGATAATCATTATCAATTACATCTTACGCCTATCTTCCCGGGGTGTCAACTATCTTAAGCAAGTTCGCCGAAGTTTTGAGAAGCCTAATTAACCCAATTTTTCTCTGGGTCAAAGCCCGCTGCTAGATCACAGCACGAACCAAGGCAATTAACACACTGGGAATTGAAGCGATTGCCACAAGCTGCAAAACACGTCCAAGGTCCGCCTTGAAATGTCCTACTGTAACAGGCAAGCAAAGGTGCGCAGGGGAATTCATAAGCCCGGCATAGCTACTGATTATAGCCAGAGAGATAAGCCTGAAGTCAAGTCCGGCAGATCCCACGGACACGCTGAGGCCGGCAATGACAGGCATTGCAACCCCTGAAACAGCCGGCCCGTACCCGGTGAGAATCCCGACAAGCAGCGGCAGTGCAAATGCTACGATCACGTCGGAAACCCCAAGGATCTCAAAGGATTCTGAAAGGCCTTGCACAGCGCCGGAAACTTCAAGAAGCCCTTTGAAAGCCATAACCCCGCATATCATAGGCATGATATTGCTGGTAGCTGCTTCTTTGAGTAGCTCTGCAAGATACCTTGCGGGAACGCGAGCATACAGGGTGCTCGCCAAGATTACAATACCAACGGCAACGGCTATGTCAATCTTAAACAGGACAGTCGCAATGACTACGAATGCAATAGGAGCCAACCCTCTTGCCAGAGAAATCCAATCTGAACGTGTGGGAGCATAATCCTCCCGGACATCGGAACTCCTACGGGGACACCTGCGGAATACCACAACCGCGCCTGAGACAATCGTAATAAGGAAGTAGGGAAACGTCAGACGAAAATATCTCCACACAGGCAAACCAAGGACCTGCGAAGTGACTATCATCGAAGGATAGATGGGGATTATCAGTTCCATAGGATGTCTGAACCAGTAATTTATGAAACTCTTCTTTTCCGGTGAAAGAGGCAGATCGCTTGTGACTTCGTCCACAAGGGGAGCGGAAAACAAAGCACCTCCAGCAGACGGCAGGAGGCCTATGAACGCCGGTAAAAGGGCTGCTACTAATCGCTGATCAGGTAATATGGCGCGCAGGGAACCTGTTATATCTTTAAGAAAACCGGTTTCCCGCAAGATGCCTTCGAGGACCATTACAGATACCAGAGCAGCGATTATCTTTAAGGAATCCACTTCCAATACTGATTTCACCATTGCAGAGACAATATCGAAAGGTTTCATGTGAAACAAAAGCCCTAGGAATACCGATGAGATTAACATCGCAATCCCCAGGTTAATACGTTTCCGAAGAGCTATAACTAAAAAGAAGGCAACTGTGAATACTTTGAGCAGTGAAGACATGCTTACCGACTTCTCCCCCTATTTCCCTGTGTGAAATGTAGTTAAAACACTAAAAAGGCAGAACCGGATTCTGCTTCTCCCTTGAGCATGACCACCCGGTCCTGCCGTCTATCTATGTTCTTTTTCTCCATTCTGATTATGGAGACATATTTAGAACATTACCGGTATACTGCGGATCAACCGGGGACACCCACATCCGGGGTTACGCGAACCAATTCTCCTTCAGTGGCGGCTACTACCACAGCACCTGCAGCGTCTCCTGTTACGTTCATGGAGGTCCTGATCATGTCTAAGATCCTGTCTATGCCTGCAACGAGTAAGATACCTTCAAGAGGCAATCCTACCGTCTCAAGGACTAAGCTGAGCATGATCATTCCCGCTCCAGGCACTCCGGCTGTTCCTATGGAAGCCAACGTTGCAGCGATAATAATCATGATGTACTGCGAGAAACCAAGCTCTATGCCGAAGACATTAGCGATAAATACGGCACATACACCCTGATAAATAGCAGTTCCGTCCATGTTAATAGTAGCACCGAGGGGCTGTACAAAGCTGGCTATCTCTTTAGGTACACCGAGGTTGTCTTGAGCAAGCCTCATTGAGATCGGCAAAGTAGCTGAGCTGGAACAGGTACTGAACGCAACCATCATTGCCTCGAAGAACCCTCTGAAGAACTGGATAGGACTCATTCCGGCAAAGATCCGCACAGCTCCTGAGTAGACGACTATAGCATGGAGAATGTTGACGAAGTAGACTACGAAGATAACCCTTGCCAGAGGCAGGAGCACTTCTGCACCTGCCGTGCCAACTACCCAGGCAATAAGGGCAAACACTCCGATAGGTGCAAAACTCATTACCATGCCTACGATTCTATACATTATTTCAGCTATACTGTCAAAGACGTTCAGAGCCGGTTTGCCCTTCTCTCCAATGAGAGAGATGGCTATACCGACAAATAGAGCAAATACGATGATCTGGAGCATGTTATCGGTAGCCATGGCACTGATGGGGTTCGTCGGCACCATCTCCAGAATTACGTCTGTGATCCTAGGCATAGGTCTCGGTTCATATGTGCCGAGTTCCGATGTTATGACATAACCGCCTGCAGGGTTAAAGATGATTGAGAAGATGATAGCTAGAGTAATTGCTATAGCTGTGGTCGCTAAGAAATAAACGATCGTCTTTGCTCCGACCCGACCTAGCTTCCTAAGATCACCTATGCTGGATGCACCGACTACAAGTGAACAGAAGACCATGGGAACGATGAGCATCTTGATAAGCCTTATGAACAAATCTCCCAGCGGTTTTACCACTGCGATGGGAGGCCCGACAATCAGGCCGACAATTACACCTAGGGCAAAACCGATCAGAACCTTAACCCATAGTTTCATGTGTAATCGACCCTCCTAGTTTGTAAAATGATCCACACGACGTGAAACAACCCATTACTTCAGTGGCTTTACATCATCACCTCCAATCCCGTTGTAGTGGATCTAATAGGGTTAATGACCTTATCACCGGGTGTCGGAAAGATTTTATTTCCAAAGTCCACATCATGGGAGACACTTTGCTAATAAGCTTACAAGAGTTTCCTTTCTGCAACATATCGAAAAATTCCTGCAAAGGCCGGACATGAAAATCTTCTCAAATTATCGTTATTCATTTGACTTGGACTTTCCCGTCCCCATTGCCCACCCCACAATGCGACGAGCCAACACTCGGAGAGAGTCAATTACAATAAGTCCGCATGTACGCTCCTTAAGAAGCATAGGCAGCTCAGTGCATCCTGCAATCACCGCATCTACCCTCTCGCTCATGTAAATGAGCACGGGTTCAAGAATTTTCTCAGCATCGTTAAGGTCATAACCTGCTTTAACTCCATATATCGCTTCCATTACAGCAAGCTGGTGCTTCTCATCGGGAATCTCAACTTCAATACCGCGTTTTCTTAGAGCCTTCTGGTAGATCCCTGTCTTAACAGTACCGTCTGATGCCAAAACGCCGACCCTGGAAATCCCTGACTTTTCCGCCTCAATCGCGGTCTCTTCAATCATGTCGATTATGGGAATCGACACTTTTGCCGCCACCTCAGGCAGGAAATAATGAGCCGTATTGCACGGGAACGCGAGAAAAGTTGCGCCTGCCTTCTCCAGCAGTTGAGCAGACTCTACCAGGGCTTCAACAGGAGACGGCCCCTCGCCCAGAATAGCCTTTGTCCTGTCCGGGATTTGTGGATTGTTATAGACTAAGAGCGGTATGTGCTCTTGATCACAGGCAGCCGGAGTCTCTTCTATGACCAAATACATTAGCTCAACAGTGGCGAGCGGCCCCATACCGCCTACAATGCCGGCAAGTTCTGCGGGGGTTCCCATCTTTCACCCTCCTGCCTTCTTCATGCTGATGGCACGGTATACCTATTCTTATGCTCCTTCATCCAAGTTCTATCTTGCCATAAAATTCCACTTAGGGATGGGCCCTTGGCCAGGTCATAGACTCCTTGACTCTTAATCTCTTAATCCGCGTATTGTGGGTTCGGCTGTGACCCACCGTAGAATCCTCGGGGGCTCCCAGTCCCTAAAGGGACCGAGAGCCTCACTTGCTGTTGGGATACGCCTTATTCAAAACTTTATTCTACGATATTAATAAGATCCTTTGCTACGAATACATTTCCGTCCAGCGTCTTACCTGACAACCAGAGGTCCAGATAGCAAACGGTTGCATATCCGGCAACATCTTCAACTTTGAACTTTACAACCATATCCGCTTTTCCGTCTCTGTTCACGTCTTGCAAAGCACCCTGCACAGCAGGAGCCCATCTGGACGGATTCTGATAAGCAGGGCCAAGTGTTACGGACAAAAGATCTATCTCTCTTGCATCAAAGTTTTCCGTTGACAATATGGCTACAGATAGCATCCCTTCTGGAGATGATTTACTGATTTCATGGGCGAGAATGTGCATGTCAACCGTTGCAAACTTCTCATACAGTTCAACGGCAAGATCCCAAGCCTTCTTGGCTACTTCATGAGTATACTCTGTCAGAAACTCCCTCGCCTTTTGCGGATCTTGTGCATACAGGGCATAAGCGGTAGCCTCTATCTCACTCTGCTTATTGAAAAACTCCTTTTCAAGAGCAAATACATGCTTTTGAATCTCATCCACTACCTCCCCATACTGCGGATCAGCTATATTCTGCAGATCCATGAAAGCCCACCAAGCCCTGCTAGCGTTGTAACTTACGTCGTCAGGGTGCGCACTGAAGTGTGTATCCATGGCTACTATCGGGTCAAGCCATCCATATCCGTCCGGCACACTTAAGATCCCAAGGTACCAGGGTACGTAAGGATTGACACACGGACGTCCCGACGTACGCCAATAAACAGTAAAGATAGGGTTCTCTCTAAACTGGACAACTGAGCTTTCCTGCGTAGTAGATGTACAGATCTTGCGGTTAGCTACAAAGTGCGGCGATACCTCATATCCGTTGGTCAAATCATCAGCAGTGCCTTCGTAGTGGGTCCTTAGAATCTCCATCACATCTTCGGGTCCGAATTTTCTCTGAGCCTTAACGGCAAAGGGGATTTCCTCGTCTTCACCAATCTCTCTTCCTAAGATCATGCTGTAGGCTCTTCTCTGGCGGATATCATTTGGTGTGTACCCTTTCTGATAAGCCTTGGCGAAGTCAAAGTCACTGTAATCACCTGGAACAGCAGGAATATACCATCCTCGTTCTATAGCATAAGTTATTAAATCAGGTGATGCTATGAAGTTTTCGGTGTCTTCCAGGTCGACTTTGCGGATAGTATAGCGGTTGGGGATAAAGGCTATCTCATCGTCTCCTACCCTCTGGGCAACGTAATGCTTCCCGTTCACTGCCTGGAACATCCATCCCTCGTTTTTGTCTACTATCTGGTAGGATCGGCCTGATGCGAGGTATCCATATGTTCCTACTAGTTCAGCTGCAATTTCTACTCCTTCTCTGGCAGTCCTGGCCCTTTCAGCAATAATCCTTCTTAACCCATATCCTATACCGCCATCAAGCAGGTCAGGGTTATCTTCATTGGATGGACCGCAGTTGTCGCTCATTACTGCGACTCCCCACTCGTTGATAAAGCCACAGCTAAAGGATGCTCCGCTGAGGGTTCGGGTCTCAGTCCATATGAAGCTCCAAGTCTCTTCAACTTGCGGAATCAAGGCTGCAAAATCCTCAGAACGAATCATTGTACCAGGCTCATGTTGCCGTCTAGGCATAATGTACTGTGGCATCACGAGGCGTCCGCCGTTATCCTCGTTATGACCCAGGAGCACTTCACCGGTTTTAGATGCGTTCTTACCCACTATGATGCTGCTGCAGGCGTAGGCCGGTAAAGCTAGACACGCTACCACCGCCACTACCAGCGTCAAAGATAGAATTGCTTGGAAAATCATCGGTTTCCTAACCATACTTATTAACCTCCTTTGCCATTTCTATCGACACATAGCATATATGTTGTTCTCTCTTTTGCGTTATCACCCCTCTCATACGCGTTTTCCCGGCTTCCACAAGTCGCCTCAATGCTCTTGGCTTTCAAAGACTCTGATGTCAAACCGAAAAATGCTGCCTTGAAACCTGAATCAGCATTAACTCAATGCACCCTCCCCAGTTCCAAGCTGGGGAGGGTAAGAGACTCTGTTAGATATCCTTGATAAGTATTATACGTGCCACGTATTAACCGTTTGATTCATTTGTTGCTGCCGCCGCGTCCTCCTTGGCGCTTACATGACGCGCCAGGTCCCGCCGGGATTTCAACGGTTGCGTCAGCTGAGACGGAGAGAAGATGTGGTTTAGTTCTTCCTCCGACATCAATCCCCGCTCAAACACGATTTCCCTGACGCTCTTACCTGTAGCACGGGCTTCTTTTGCGATATCAGATGCTACCTGATATGTAAGATACGGAACAAGGGCTGTAACGATCCCTACGTTTCTCTCTACTGCCTGTCTACACTTATCCTCGTTGGCTTTGATTCCTACTATGCATCTTTCCGCAAAGGTATTTGCAGCATTACCCAGTATGTCTATGGACTGCAGCAGATTGAAGAGGAGTACAGGCATGAAAACATTAAGCTCCAGCTGGCCTGCTTGCGCAGCCATGGTCACAGTCAGATCGTTTCCGATTATCTGAAATGCCACTTGATTTACTACTTCAGGAATCACCGGGTTAACCTTCGCCGGCATTATCGATGAACCGGGCTGAACCGCAGGGAGGATGATTTCACCGATGCCTGCCATAGGCCCTGAAGCAAGGAGCCTTATATCATTTGCAATCTTGCACAGGTTAATCGCGCAAACCTTTAAGCAAGACGAAAGGTGCGCCAGAACATCCGCGTTTTGTGTTGCGTCGACGAGGTTTTCAGCTGTCCTCAACGGATACCCGGATATCTTGGCAAGCTCTGAACATGAAATGCGGATATACTCCATATCTGCGTTCAGTGCAGTCCCAACTGCTGTCCCGCCCAAGTTAATGACATTAAGGGCCTCAGCTGCTTGCTGGATTCTCTCTATATCACGTCGAATCGCTCCTGCCCATGCACTGAATTCTTGTCCCAAGGTTATGGGGACTGCGTCCTGTAGATGAGTCCGGCCCATCTTAATTACGTCTTTGAATTCTTCCGCTTTGCTCTCCATCGAAGAGGCAAGCTTGTCCAGGGCTTTTATAGTGTTCTCAAGTTCCATCTGTATGGCGATTCTCGCAGCTGTAGGCACAGCATCATTTGTAGATTGAGACCTGTTTACGTGGTTCAAGGGACTTACCAGCCGATCATCGCCTTTTTCGCCGCCTAATATCTCAATCGCTCTATTTGCTATTACTTCGTTGATGTTCATGTTTATGGAGGTACCTGCTCCGCCTTGAATAGGATCCACAATCACCTGATCGTGTAGCTTTCCTTCGATTAGTTCGTCTGAAGCAGCCATTATTGCAGCGCCGACTTCTTTAGGTATGTAACCGAGTTCCGTATTTGCCAGTGCAGCAGCCTTCTTTACCATTGCCATAGCTTTAATCAAAGCAGGGTGCAGCTTTAAGCCTGTTATTCTGAAGTTTTCAAAGCCACGGAGACTCTGGATTCCATAATACGCGTCCTTGGGAAGCTCTCTTTCACCGATAAGATCCCTTTCGATACGCACCTCACACCCTCGCCTCTCGCAACATCTGTTTCCATCATCCATTTTCATTTCAGACTACACTCCTCATCCACATATTTCAAACCAACAATTTGAAATCATGCTTACGGAAATTTTCTCAAAAGCCTTATCCCCCACAACATCGGTTCAATATGAACAGGTTCCTTGCCGCCACTTTGAAGTGCTTTTTCAAATAATTCCATAGCTACCTCCACCCGGGCAACAAGCATTGCCTCACCTGCCTCTTTACTCGCTTTTGCCGGACCTCCCATATACGGCTTCATATCGGGATCACTTACCCATGCTAAAGTATAGGCAAGGGGATCCTGAAGGTCCCGCCCAAGCTTGCGACCGCCCAGGGAATATATGAGCCTTCCCAGGAAAGCAACAAAAGCAGCTCCTCCACGGAGCGGAGGAGGCAAAGAAGGTTCTACTTCTTTGTAATTTCGTCTTACCTTCTCCGGACAGCATGCAAGCATAAGTGAAGTCTCATTAGTTCCGGCATGGCTATCCGGGCTGTCTCCGCATTCACCTGGCCCAAGCCCGGTACGCCGCATAAAATTCGGGTCATGCTGCACCATATAACGAAAGACCAGCCCAAAAGGGTCGATCAGGTAGAACCTGCGCTTTTTCCATAATTTTCTTGCAGCGGCCTCGATCGCCATTTGATGGCGGGGTCCACCGTGGTTATCTGCGATAAAGAGATAGCGGAATCCCTGTTTCGCGAGCCCTTCGCCGTACGCGGTGAGAATGCCTTCGAGATGCGTAGCGGGAACAGATAATGAGCCTGGAGCCGGCACTGCATCTGATCCTACATAAAGTGAAGGCAGTTTAACAAGGGTAAGCTCAGGATGGTTCTTTTTAAGTTCCGATACATAACGGTTTAGAAGCTCAGAGGCAATAAAGACATCTGTCCCTACCGGAAGATGCGGGCCATGAGCTTCAATAGGGCTTACACTCATCAAAAATACCGTCTTTTCCCTCTCCAAGGCCTCTATTTCCGGAAGGGAAAGCTCAACGTATTCCAGGACACCAATGCCATCGGTATGCTTCATTCGGACAGCACCCCCTGACACCATTGTCCCTAAAATGCGAACCATGTCAAATGCAACTAATACTTCGGCAATAAGCTGGAGATTCCTTTTTCTAAAATTCTTGATGCTCTGAATGAGTTGTGGTATCATAGGTATGCTCAGCGTCAAGATAAGCTGAACCAGGTGGGTCATTAGCTCAGATGGTAGAGCACCGGACTTTTAATCCGGGTGTCGTGGGTTCGAGTCCCGCATGACCCACCATTTTGTTTTGAAAAGAAAATCTAGGTCCGGCCTCGAGCGTCAGGGTAAGTCGTTAACATGCAATAGCAAGAGAAATGGTGCAATTTGGCAAATTACTATTGACTTTTTGTCCTCTTTGATCACATAATTAGGCATGAGTTAGACCCCGCCACGCCTCTTGATTGGTTTTCTAATCAATGCGTACCATGGCGGGGTTGCGATTCTGTGGAGACAAACATGAAGAAACCACTTAAACCCGCTACGACGTTTATGGAGCAAGTAAATAAGCTAGAGTCCAGAGGGTTGATTATCTCTGATCTACAAAAGGCGCTCGAGGTCCTATCTAGGCTTAACTACTACACTCTTACGGGTTACCTTCACAACTTTCGGAAGCCGAATAGCGATGATTATGTGGACGGCCTCACATTTGAACGGATCTTTGGCATCATTGAGTTTGACCGGCGCTTCCGAAATATTCTTATGTATGCTATTGAAACCATAGAGCATACCCTGAAAACTAAGATAGCCTACGAACTGGCTCACTCATTTGGACCGGACGGATACTTGAAATCCTCAAATTTTCGGAACCCAGCAATGCATCAGGAAACGATGCACCGGTTTGAGGAAATCGTAGCCAAACACAAGAAACTCCCTTTCGTTAGGCATCACTTAGTGAAATACGGGGGCGTAATGCCTATATGGGTTGCGATTGAACTTTTTACCCTCGGAATGTTAGAGGCTGTTTTCAAGAATCTACCGACAACATCCCAAAAAGCAATCGCCAAACAGTTTGGTACGGGAGCAAGGCAACTGACGAGTTGGATTGAGAATGTTAGATATTTGAGAAATCTGGTTGCCCATTACATGAGATTATATGACTTTCGTCTCCAAAAAACGCCTAAACAATGTAAGTACCACCACACCTTATACCATAATACGACTCATAGGGCTTTTGACATCGTCTACATTATGAAAGCCCTCTTCCTGGATGCTAAAGAGTGGGATGGATATGTCGTATTTGCACTGGACCGATTGTTTGTTGAGTACAGCGCATTCATCGATATATCTTGTCTAGGTTTTCCTTCAGATTGGAAAGCCCTACTATTGAAGGTTCACCCACAGGAGGAAGTCGCTGCAACAAAGGAATGACAACACAGACTTGATCCTTCAAAGAGACTATCAAGTGTCCGTCTCATCCATCAACACAGTTCTGCCGGTTCAGGAGCTTATCCAGTAGATCCTTTACACGCATATCTGCAGAATCTGTCTCTTGAGTATCAACACTTATATCGATGGTGAAAATAGAGCCTTCTTTCGCACCCTCAGGCAAATAGTTCAACGGCCAGAGAATTTGACACGTCTCGTCCGGCCGAATCAAGAGCACTGCCCAATCCCCTTCGATCCGGTCAAGCGTTACTTTAAGAGTCATGATGAACCCATCCCTTTATCCGAAAAATGCCTATGGGTTTACCGTCCACGTTTTCCCGTCACTTTGCAGGGCGAACGTACCGTGGGTCTCAGTCATCAATATCTTACAGCCCATGTAGATCAGCAGCCTGACAGTCTCCCAGTGCGGGAATCCGTAGATGTTGTCTCTAGCGGCACATATTACAGCGATCTCAGGCCTCACCATACTTATGAAATCACTTGATGAAGAGGTGGAGCTTCCGTGATGCGCAACTTTTAAGACCTGAGCCTCAGGGGCACTGCCTTTCCTTATCATCTCTTCTTCAACCAAAGCCTCGATATCTCCGGTAAGCAACAGTGTTGTATCGCCGAAAGATATATAGAGCACAACTGATGCATTATTTACCGATAGATTCTCTATATGAAACGGATCCCCTGCATCGGTGCGAGGCGGCCAGAGAACAGAGATCTTCACCGAGTCATCAAGGACGATTTCATCTCCTGCACGAGCGGAACGAAAAGAGATATCCTTATCATAGATAAGCCTTAGGTAGTCCTCATAAGTCTTAGATGAATGAGGCTTAGCTGAATCATATACGATATCCACAGGCAGCCTCTGCAAGACAGTGATAAGCCCGCCGATATGGTCTGCATGGGGATGCGTGGCTACCACAACGTCAATGCGTTGGATTCCTCTTTCTCTCAGAACCTCGACAACCTTATCCCCTGCGGCACGCTCACCACCGTCTACCAGCATCGTTTTTCCGGAAGGAGTCTCAATAAGAATAGAGTCTCCCTGGCCGACATCGATAAAAGTCGCAGTCAGAAGACCCGGTTCGGACTCTATGACTTGTTCATGGCTGTATCCCGAGCAACTTGCGATAGCTAAGAGATACGCAACTATCAAGCATATTACGGTTAGCTTTCTTAGCGGCTTCAACACCCTCGCCTCCTTCGAAGTCAGAGGCCTTAAACTCTTTGCACTAACTGCACAGGATATAGTTCCCGCACATCCGGGTTAATTCCTTTTTCCACTCTCTGCCTCCATAGATTTCATCCGATTGTATGAGGGAACAGGTTTCGCATCCGACGAACTCTATACTGCAATTAAGACATTGTCGATAAGGCAGATACACCGGGAAGACAAGAATCCAAAAGGTGATTTCGTATGGCGAATGCTGAAATAAGAACGGTAGTGCGGACAGTCAAACTGACAAAAGCCTTCGGCACAAATGTCGCCGTGGATTCACTGGACCTCGAAATCAGAACCGGAGAAATCCTGGGGTTTTTAGGGCCCAACGGGGCAGGCAAAACTACAGCAATTAGCATGATCCTCGGCCTCCTTCAACCTACTTCAGGCCATGTAGAGCTGTTCGGGAAAAAGGTAGACTGGGTCCAATCCGATGCCAGACAGCGCATAGGCACTCTGCTGGACGGGGTTGAATTATATCCCTATCTGTCAGCTAAGGAAAACCTCGAAGTGTTTCGGAAGGCTTTTGGGGGCATACCTGAGTGCCGCGTGAGCGAAGTCTTAGAGATCGTGGGGCTGATACCTCGCCTGAATGACAAGGTCTCTGGGTTTTCTCAAGGGATGAAGCAGCGCCTCGGGCTTGCCCTCGGCTTGCTGCCGGATCCTGACATATTGATCCTGGATGAACCGGCAAACGGGCTGGATCCTGAAGGTATCAAGGATCTTCGAGACCTGCTGAAAGGCCTTGCCAGGCAAGGCAAAGGAATCTTCCTATCCAGCCATCTCCTTAGCGAAGTGGAGCTTATCTGCGACAGAGTGGTTATACTCAGAAAAGGGAAAGTCGTAGCTCGGGGTACAGTTGAGGAACTGATAACTGACACAGCCAAAATAGAACTGGCAGTTAACCACCCCACGGAAGCGGAAGAGATCATTCTTGCTAAACCTGAAGTCCTTTCAGTCACTCGAACCGGCAACAAGCTTTCCGTTCAGTACGACCCCTCTGCAACAGATATAACCGGGATTTCCGGTTCTTCCAACGATCTCGACACCTGCCGGAAGCTAGCTCAGGAATTAAACCGAGACTTAGCTTCTCATGGGCTCTTTGTCTACGAACTTACCCCTCTCCGCGGGAATCTGGAAGAAGTATTCTTTGACGTGCTGGAGGAGGTAAAGTAATATGATGCAAATATCAGCAGAGCTAATAAAGGCAAGACGTCACAGGATGTTGCGGGCCCTTCTTGTTGTCATGGTCTTGGTCGAGCTTCTGATAATCGGCGGCATGCGGTACTGGGCAACCCATGCCCCGGATCCTGATGCCGACTCCGGCAATGACCCTACCCAGGTTCGCGCATCCACGTCTTTTCCGGGAGTCATTCTTCCTACATTAACCTTTTCGGCTACATTCGGTACGATTTTCGCTGTTATTTTTGCGTCGCGCTTTGGAGGTGAGGAGTACAGCTTCGGAACGGCAAAGCAATTGATGTCAATGGGGGTCAACAGGTCTCGGTATGTGCTCAGGAAGATACTTTCTGCAACCTTCATCTCAGGGGTATTTATTGTTATTCCGGTTGTTGCTGCAAGCGCATTTACAATAGTAGTCTCGGCTCTCACCGGAGAACCTTTGTTATCAGAGCCTGTGACATTGTCGTTGATATCACAAATCATGAAAGGCTTGGGAATCGCATGGGTTTGTCTGGGGTTTTACTCAGGCCTTGCAGTTTTTCTTGCAATCGCCACAAGGCAATCTCAAACCGCAACAACGATTGCCATATTAATGATCCTGCTTGAAGCTAATATTGTAAACTCATTCGCTGAAAAGTTCTCTGTTATCCGGAGAGTCACCCCTTATTCCATAGGCAGATGCGCTAATATCGCAGCATCCTTAATCGAAAGAAATGAAGAAGTGCTGGGGATTATCTCTACCCGGGACATCACAAATGCCTTCATCACTCTTGGGGTGTGGTTTGCGCTCTTTTCAGTGTGCGCTATATGGATATTCAGAAAACAGGAACTTGGCGTTGATCGAGTGTAGTCCATCAGGCCTCTTTCAGCTGTTCCTCGGTTTTCGGAGGCTTGCAATAGGCCTTTCCCAATCGCCTTCAGGAAGGCCAAATAGTTTGACCGCATTAAGAGTGGTAGCCTCTGCCACTTCCTGAAAGGTAACACCCTTTAAGTAGGCAAGGGCTTTTGCCACATACACTACGTATGCAGGCTCGTTTCTTTTGCCTCTGTAGGGCACCGGGGTAAGGTAGGGGGCATCTGTCTCCAGGACAATCCGCTCCATAGGCAAGGCTTTGATAGTCTCGCCAAGAGCCTGGGAATTCGCGAAAGTCAAAATGCCTCCGACAGAGATATAGAATCCCATGTCAAGGCAGTCCTTCGCTACTTTGAGATCCCCTGAAAAACAGTGTATGACGCCGCCGACGTCTCCAGCATGTTCGGATTTTAATATGCTTACGACATCTTCGTAAGCCTCTCTGACGTGAACAACTATGGGAAGCTCTAGCTCCCTTGCGAGACTTATCTGGCGTGCAAATACCCGGCGCTGCAAATCGCGAGGCGAGAAATCATAATGGTAGTCAAGGCCGATCTCACCGATGGCAACGACCCTTTTATCATGAGCAAGAACCTTGATCTCATGGAGTACGCGGTCTGACACTGAGTCAGCGTCATGGGGGTGGACACCTACGGTCGCCATAACACCCGGGTAACGCCGGGCAAACTCCACTGCTTGCCTGGAACTCACGAGATCAGCGCCGATAGTGACAATCCACCCTACATGAGCCTCTTTAGCCCTTTCCATCACCTGTTCCACGTCATCTTTGAACCGTCTGTGGTCAAGATGGGCATGGGTATCTATGAGAAATGCGGGAGGTCCTCCAACAGTCGAGCTCAATTCCTAGTAACCTGCCTAACTGACTTTTGATCCGTTTGGCACCGGCTTATCAACGGTAATGAGAGTAAGCTCTTTGCGGTCTTCGGTAAAACCTGCAAGGAGCATGCCTCTAGACTCAACACCTCTTACCTTGGCAGGCTCCAGATTGGCCACTACCACAATGTGTTTACCTACAAGTTCGTCGGCAGCGTAATACTGAGCAATACCTGCAACAATTTGACGCTTCTCCGTTCCGAGGTCAATCTCCAGCCTGACAAGCTTATCTGTGCCTTCCACTCTCTCAGCTTCAACAATCTCAGCTACCCTAAGATCGAGCTTAGCAAAATCATTAATGGAGATTAAGTCTTTCACGTCTGCCTCTCCTTTCTTTGCTTCTTCTTTCTCTGCAGATCGCAAGTTTTTCTCCGGTGAATCCGCTTTCTTTGCCTTGCCTTCCTTCTTCTTCTCTTTCGCGAGCTCTGCCAGGCGAAACTCTCCAGTTGCAAAATCCGAAGTCTCCATATCAAGCCTGGGGAAGAGCGGGCCTGTCTTTGTCACTTTGATCCCGGGCAGCAAGTTCGCTACCTCAAGATTCTCATCCCACCGGACATCCTCAGGCTTGCCGGGCAGGCCTAAGACATACCAGATCTTCCTTGAAGCCTCAGGGATGAACGGGGAAAGCATGACTACCCCTTTGGCAATGGCTTCCACGAGATTCAGCATGACCGTAGCAAGTCGCTCTTTCTTTCCTTCACGAGCCAGCACCCAGGGGGCAGCATCCTCAATGTATTTGTTGGCTGCCGTAATCAGGGTCCATATATCACCAAGGGCAGAAGTAAGGTCGAGCTCCTCCATTTTCTTATGGGCATTCCGGACTGCGCTTTGTCCAACCTCTCTGAGCTCGTCATCTAATGGTTCACTTACCCCGGTAGGAGAAGGAACTTGCCCTTTGAAGTACTTGTCCACCATTGAAATCGTTCGATTGACCAAGTTCCCCAGGTCATTTGCCAGGTCAGAATTGTAGGCCTCTGCCAAGCCTTCAAAAGAGAAGTCTCCGTCCTGACCGTGAGGAACAGCCTTCATAAGGTAATACCTGAGGGAATCCGCGCCTAGACTGTCTACCACCTTAAGCGGATCTACCACTACTCCCTCAGACTTTGACATCTTCGCACCTTTGAATGTGACAAATCCGTGGCCGAATACAGTCTTGGGAAGGGGTATATCTGCTGCCATAAGGGTTGCAGGCCAGATCACACAGTGGAACCAGGTGATGTCTTTGCCTATGTAGTGGAGGTCTGCAGGCCACCGCTTGCCGAACTCATCTCGCCCAGGCACATACCCTGCACCTGTCAAGTAGTTGATGAGAGCGTCAAACCACACGTAAACGACTTGGCTATCATCGATTTCCTTAGGGAATGGAACGCCCCAGGTCAGTGTCGATCTGGATACGCTTACATCCTGGAGGCCTTCCTTAATCCGGTTCACTACTTCATTTCTCCTGGATGCAGGAAGGATAAACTCAGGATTCTCCCTGATGTGCTTCAGCAAAGGCTCCTGGAATTTAGACAACGCGAAGAAGTAGTTGGTCTCCTCCACCCATTCCAGTTCCCGACTGGGGTGCAAAGGACACTTGCCTTCAACTATGTCGCTTTCTTCTATAAACCTCTCGCATGAGACGCAGTAGTATCCGGAGTACGTCCCTTTATCTATGTAGCCTCTTTCATTTAACCGCCTGACGACATCTTGAACAGTGGCAACATGGTCCCGATCAGTCGTCCTGATGAACCTGTCATAACTGATGTTCAGCTTATCCCATGCGCTCTTAAAGCGTCCTGCCATGATGTCGCAGAATTCTTTAGGAGAAAGCCCTTCAGCTTCGGCCTGTCTCGCCACATTAAGACTGTGTTCATCCGTACCTGTGAGGAAAAAGGTATCGTATCCTGCCAACCTCTTAAACCTGGCAATTACATCTGCTCCAATTTTTTCATAAGCATGCCCCAGATGTGGGTTGCCGTTCACATAATCTATCGCAGTTGTAATGTAGAATTTGGCCAATGGGAACACCCCCGTCTACTACCATGTACACATTTTGTTCATTAACCATAAGCAGGCTTGCATTGACCTCAATATATCGCTGCTGCTTATTACTGTCAAGCAAGGACACTTTTTGCTTGAAGGTGTACTATATAAGTAAGTAGATATAGCTTCAGGACACCTTAAGAATTTATATAATTTTGGACAATTGTATTTCTTCTGGAATATTCGCCACTAATTATCAATATAACCTTGACTTGCCTTGGAAAATAAAGTATAGTTGGAGCGTAGACTTTCCAAGTCCGCCAAGCTAAAGGACTGGAAAAGGAGGGAGCTGCTACTATGAAATCAACAGGAATCGTTCGAAAAGTCGATGAACTAGGTCGCGTTGTAATCCCTATAGAACTGCGCAGGACCCTACAGATTGAAGAGAAAGATGCTCTTGAGATCTATGTTGATGGCGAGAGGATTATTCTCAAGAAGTATCAACCTGCATGCATTTTCTGTGGAAATGCTGCCAACATCAAGATTTTCAGGGATAAGAACATCTGCAGGGACTGCCTGGATGAAATGAAAGCCTTGGTGTGACCAAGGGTTATCCCCAAGTCACAAATCGACTTATCAGGGCATCATTAATCTACTGATGATGCCCTTTTTTTGTTCCCTTCTTCCGGATCCTTTGCCCCGACGACTATAGTTATCTCGCCCTTTACCGTCCTTTGTGAGAATTCTTCCAAAAGCTCCCCAAGGGTTCCTTTAATCACTTCTTCATGCAACTTCGTAAGCTCCCTGGCAACAGCCGCCTTCCTCGTCCCTCCGACGACAGATACTAAGTCAGACAGAGTCCTTACCAACCTGTAAGGAGATTCATAGATTACTGAAACTCGCGCATCCTTTGCTATATCTTCCAGTACCTCATTACGCTTCTTGCCTTTTCGCGGCAGAAAGCCGAGAAATGTAAACCGATCACCTGAAAACCCGGATATTGAGAGAGCAGCCGTAACTGCAGACGGCCCCGGAACTGACACTACTTGGATGGCATCCGAGAGAGCCGAGTCAACCAGATAGGCGCCAGGATCCGAGATCCCCGGCATCCCCGCATCTGTCACCAGGGCCACGTTCTTTCCCTCTTTCATCATCTCAATGAGCTGCGGTGTTCTGGAAAACTTATTATGCTCATGATAGCTGATGATTCTTGTAGCAATCTCATAGTGCGAAAGCAGCTTTTGTGTCCTGCGCGTATCCTCGGCAGCTATAAGATCCACCGAACGAAGTACATCCAAAGCACGGATGGTGATATCTCCGAGGTTGCCTATAGGGGTCCCGCAGACATAGAGAGTCCCACCGGACGTCATTGATATCACCTTCCGCCGGCTTCTTTAAGGTTTTCAGAATGTGTAGAAATACTATCTGACTTCTGCCTGGGCTTAGACGGCGACTTCGTATTCCTCCTACGCCTTCTCTTGGATTTCGTTCCGGAAGGATTCTTATCTTTTTTCTTACCCGATGCCTTTTGGTTATCTGATGACGGCCTCTCGCGGTCAGCCGGCTTGGCCTTAGTCCTTACACTTCTGACTCTTGGCCTTACCCGTTTCTCAGCAAGGTTTTCATCAGAGTCTTCTTGCTTTACCGCATTCGGCTTGAGCCGTTTTTGCTTTTTCTTCCTCCGGCTGCGCCTGCTGCGCTTCTTTGATTTCGCAGATTTCTTCTTCGAAGGCTCCCCTTCCACATCCGGCTCTATGGCATCTTCGTCAGGCTGACCTTCTTGTCTCTCGTTCTCTTCGGCTAGTCCGCCGCTGACATATACTATATCTTCATCTCCAAAGCAAACTAACTCGCTGTCCTCATAAGCCGTGACATCAATCCCTGTGCCGCTTTCAAGCTCAATGGGATAGGCTCCATCACCGGTTTCCTTCTTGCGGACATTGACATTTACTATCGTGCCGTCATCCAGCTTTACTGAAGCTATCCCTGAAAGGACATTCAAATCGACGATTTTCCCAACGCCTGATTTCGTTTCAAGCTCGCTGCCTACAGCAGGCAGATCCTTACGCAGCTCCTGATATGCTTCGTGCTCATAACGGAGACAGCACATTAGACGGCCGCACATCCCCGAAATCTTGGAGGGGTTTAAGGATAGGTTCTGGTCTTTCGCCATCCTGATCGATACAGGTTCGAAATCCTCCAAAAAGGTGACGCAGCACAAAGGCCTCCCGCAGGTTCCCAGCCCGCCTACCATCTTGGCTTCGTCCCTTACGCCTATTTGACGAAGTTCAATACGGGTCTTGAAGACTCCGGCCAAGTCCTTCACAAGCTCCCTGAAATCGACTCTGCCTTCTGAAGTGAAGAAGAAGATTATTTTGCTGTTATCGAAGGTATATTCAACATTCACAAGCTTCATAGGCAAGGCGTGAGCTTCGATCTTACTCAGCGCAATGTCGAACGCTTTTTTCTCTTTTTCCTTGTTTTCCAAGACTTTGGCCTCATCTTCAGATGTGGCTTTCCTGATAACTTGCTTCAAGGGAGGCGTTATATTGTCCTGAGATACCATCTTGGCATCTCCCACAACCTCACCGAATTCCAACCCTCGCACTGTTTCGACGACTACCTTGTCGCCGTCTTTTAACTCTAGGTCTCCCGGGTCGAAGTAGTAGACCTTACCTGCGTTCTTGAATCTGACTCCCACAACTTTTACCATAACCTACAAAGCCTCTCTTTAGAGTCGATAGAGTCTGTGTCCATTGGGCTACTTTTCTGAACACGCTCTTCGCCTTAAATCAAACAACAAAGCTTCCAGGATAAGCCGAATATTGGCATTCTGCCTGACCCATTTCCTGTACTTTTCAATACATTCAATTATCTCAATGAGATCACGGGCCTCATATAGCTTACCATCATCGGAGAGCTCCCCTATTATATCGCTCCTACTCTCTTTCAAATCGTAAGATACGAGGTTTGTGTCACCGGTCACCTTATATACTAAGACATCCCGAAACCATCCGGCTGCAGCAACTAACGCCTTTTCCAACTCGTCTCTTGCCTTTCCTTGCCCTTCCTGATTTAGCAGCTTCTCTATGGCCTCAGCCTCATCTAAGACCTCATGGGATGAACACAAACGGATTTTACGCAACTTATTTATGATAGCAGAAAAGTCCCTGCACTTTTGGCTTTCCGTGAGATTTACGCGGATAAGCTGGCATCTTGATCTGACGGTAGGCAACAGCCCTTGAGGATTTCCCGCAACAAGGATAAAGACTACATTTTTCGGAGGCTCCTCAAGTATCTTCAAGAAGCTGTTCTGTGCTTCTTGAGTCATTTTCTCTGCGTTCTCCAAGATCGTTACGCGAAAACCCTTTTCGTACCTGGGCTTGAAAGACATATCATGAGAGATACCGCGAATCTGGTTAATCTTTATGGATAATCCGTCAGGAGATATTACCCTGACATCAGGATGGTTGCCTTCTTGAATTAATTTGCAGGAAAGACACTTACCGCAGGCAGCGTCACCTTCAGGCGACTCACAATTCAGCCTGGCAGCAAAGGCCAGTGCACCTGACGCCTCTGCGGTTGCGCTGTGATCGCCTGATGCAAAACCAGTATCCCTTACAACGAAAAGATACGCATGGGAAATTCGTCCTGTTTCCAATGAACCGGCAAGGACCTTATTCATACCGTTTCACACTCTTTCAAAACGGTCAACATCAAGAACAAAAATGGTTGCTCCGCCAATAGGGACTTCCACCGGCTGTCCGATAAATGATTCAGTCGAGCGTCCCACAACTGTTATAGGAGGCATCATCTTCGTCCTGCTTCTACACGTAGACTTCACAATGTCAACTACATCATCAACCTCATGATCCTGGACGCCGATGAGCAGGGTAGTGTTACCCTGTCTTAGGAAGCCTCCTGTAGTAGCAAGCTTTGTCGCCCGAAATCCCCTATCGATTAACACGTCCATAAGTGCACCGGAATCCTGGTCCTGCACTACGGCAATAACCAGTTTCATAGCGGGACCTCCTTCCTGGTTGGTCTTCCGTTGTACTACTGTTCAGCTAATGTTCAGCTAACCTTTGTAATACACCACTCTTCTGTTAGGCTCTTGCCCTATACTGACTGATTTCACATTATACCTGCTTGCCAGTTCATGTTGGAGCCTACGCAGATAAGAGTTTTGCGGATTCAATTCAACAGGGCCGTCAAATTCCCAGACCCTGGAAATGGCGTCCTCCGCCTCTTTTAAGGCTTCCTCCTCGCCGGAAGCCCGATCTTTGTCAAATGCCTGCCTCAGGAAGTTGGTGATTTGAGCCACTGTATTACTGCGAATGATATAGACCGGCAGGCCCTGTTTTTCCGCTTCTCTGATAGTCTTAGGCATTTTCCTATACTGGCCCTTCAGGGTCAGGACAATATCTGCCTGTCCTAAGTCTTTGGTAATGACTACAGGAAAACCTGTATCACGAATAGCGCTCTCAATCCGTTTTCTGCTGACTGCGAAAGGGAAAAGCCTGAGGACATTCCCATACTTCCTAGGGATCATGTCAGGAGAAATCCATACCGTTTCGGAATCTCCTTCAACATTAAAGCCGTACCTTTCCGATTCATCAGAAGGTATAACGGCTCCGTCATTTAATCTCTCTTTCTCAATGACTTTTATCTCCCCGTCTACAGAGCGACGCCTGATCTCCGGCCTCGGAGGAATCCCTCTGAGGAGAAGATCCACTGTCTTCGCTACATCATGGTGGATAGCGTATCCATCGCGATCAAGGATTTCAATGACAACATCAAATGTAGGCGGAGCCTTCCTTTCAAGCACCGTCTTTTGCGTGCCCCTTTTACGAGCCTCTTCATCGCCAAGGGTGACAGCCTGTATGCCTCCTACTAAATCAGACAAAGTAGGGTTTAAGACGAGGTTCTCCAGGGTATTGCCGTGAGCGGTGCCGATAAGTTGCACACCGCGTTCAGCTATGGTCCTTGCAGCCTGAGCTTCTGCCTCTGTCCCTATTTCGTCAATGACAATCACTTCAGGCATGTGGTTTTCCACTGCTTCAATCATTACATCAGCCTGCCGTTGAGGTGTAGGAACCTGCATCCTGCGAGCACGGCCGATAGCCGGATGGGGGATATCTCCGTCCCCGGCTATTTCATTTGAAGTATCCACAATGACGACACGCTTGTGGAACTCATCACTGAGCACGCGGGCGACTTCTCGGAGGAGCGTTGTCTTGCCTACTCCGGGTTTTCCCAGAAGCAATATGCTTTTTTCTTGCTCTACTACGTCGCGGACGACATCGATTGTGCCGTATACCGCCCTGCCGATTCTGCACGTAAGACCTATGATATCACCGTAGCGGTTACGTATCCCTGAAATTCTATGCAGAGTCCGCTCGATGCCGGCTCTGTTATCGTGTCCGAAAGCTCCTACGCGCTTTGTTATAAACTCTATATCCTCACGTTTAATAGGGTTTTTGTCCAAATATACGAATCTGCCTCCCTGGAACCTGGCTTCCGGCAGCCTTCCAAGGTCAAGGACGATCTCGAGAAGATCGTCCAAACCTCCCATACCCTCAAGTTCATCTCTGAGTCGTGGCGGCAGCACTTCCAGTAGTTCATCGAGATTATCAGTTATCTCTCGTCGAGTCACAATCTGGCCGCATGAGCTATTTTTTTTGCTCATCCCAGGCGGCCATTCCCTCCTTTCCATACATAGCAAGGGTTGTTTCTGCCTGAATCGCTCAGTACATTAGCTTACCCATGTACTACCTACCGGACAACTAGGACACAATCATCTTTGACGCCGTGGAATTGCACCCCACACGATGCAGCATGGATCATGAAATCCGTCATGCGGCCTGTGATTTCCTGGCCGGGGCACACAAGGATGATGCCGGGCGGATAAGCGACAACGGTATCTGCAGATACTCTGCCTACAGCTCTTTCTAACTCGACCTGCTCCCACGTGGCGAACATGGCTTCCCGCGGCGTCATTACTTGCTTCGGCGTTTCTTCAAGCACAGAGCTGAAATCCGGGAGGACAGGTTCTATGCCGCGTCCCTCACACCTTTTGTCGCTTTTCGTACACGTTTTGCCGCTTGTAGCACATCCTTCAGCTATGATCCTTTCATGCCTTTTGTCTTCGGTGATGGCAATCTCACGGATAGCGTCTGCGAAAGCTAAGATCTCCTGTTCATTATCTACCATGGTGAGGACGGCGATTATGTTCACAATATCTGCAAACTCTACCTCTGTCCGGCATTTCTCTCTAAGCGTCCTAGCGACTTCAAACCCTGTCATATGGATGCTGTCTAAAGATACCACAAGCTTCGTGGGATCATGCCTGAACCCTTTTCCCACCACATCCTCTTCAGTAAGACACCTGACTCCGGCGCTTCGGTTAAGTCTCGACTGGGCCTTTCGAGCTGCGTGGATTACCCGGCCAAGGAGTTCATGTCCCTTGGTGGCTGCTATCTTCCGGGCTATGTCAAGGGATGCCATGAGTATATATGACGGGCTTGCAGTCTCAATAACCTTGAGAGCCCGGGAGATGTCCTCATCCGGCACCTTGCCGCCTGTGCGATGTAGAAGCGATGTCTGCGTCATAGCAGGCAAAGTCTTATGAGCCCCTGATATCACGAGATCCGCTCCGACTTCAAGCCCGGAAAGCGGCAAATCATCGTGAAAAGGCAAATGGGCCCCGTGAGCTTCGTCTATTATTGCTATTTTATCATAGTCATGGATTAGAGCCACCAAAAGGTCGACTCTTGGAGAGATGCCGTAGTAGTTGGGATTTGTGAAAACAACAGCACGCACATCAGGGTGCTTGTCCAAGACATGCTTAAGGGAGTCCGGGGTAGGCCCCAGGGGAATCTGAAACTCCTTGTCCACCTCTACATCAATATAAACAGGATAAGCCCCGGCAAGTATCAAACCCCCGATGACAGCCTTATGGACGTCGCGAGATACGGCGATCTTGCAGCCAGGCCCTGACACGGCAAGGATTGCACTTTGAATGGCGCACGTGGAACCGTTTACGATGAAGAAAGTCTCATCTGCGCCAAAGGCACGGGCCGCCAGATGCTGGGCTTCTTTGATTGCCCCTTCCGGGGCGTGCAGATCGTCTAAACCCGGTAGCTCAGTTACGTCTCCCAGGAGGCTGTGAGCTATCAATCGTTCTACCTGATCTGAACCTGTGATAACAGGTTTTCCACCGCCTTTGTGACCGGGAACATGAAACCTTTTAGTATCTTTATCTATATATTCTTTGATCGCTCTGATAATAGGGGTGGCATGCTGACCGGTTCCGTCGACGCCACATCCTGTTCCATCGCGCAGCTGTATCTCCTCCTTAGATGAAAAACAGCTCTTTCTCCCACTTTAAGTGATTCTATGACTTTTGCGGCTTTTCTTATCGTAGCCGAAAGCTCTTACACGTCTTGTGATAAACACGATGTTTCCGCATTTAACAGGATCCTTATCAAGGAATACGGATTTGCCTCCTCGGAACCCGGCTTCAAGTCGCCGTCTGGTAAAAAAAGCTCTTTGGTTCTCTCTGATCCTTAAATCAAAAAGCTCTTCCATTCTCTCGGGTCTTTTCTTTTACTACGGCCTTCCTAATTAGCCTTAGTTTTCACTGCACAGAAACTCAGCAAGTACAGGCCTCCAGAGCTCTTTTAGCCTCTCTGCAATTACAGGGTATTCTTCGTCCGATATGTCAATCTTAGAAATGGTTTCCATGCACTTAAAGCATAAGACTCTGCCAAGGACAGTGACCCCGGCGGATTCTGATTCTGAAACCCTTCCGCAGATCAGGCAGAACTCACCGGCTGCCTCCGGCCGGTTGCGGGCTACCTTCTTTGTCCTGGGGGTATTGCTATCGTGATCGTTTTCCGAACACACTCATTATCACCGCCTGAACATGCACAAGCTACTTAAGCCCGGCTCCGTTATACTTCGCATTATTGGACATACTTCCTGCCATTTTTGGCATTTCTCCGTCCACAATATGAATAAAGACACAGTTTGTTACATCCACATCGTGAGGCAGATAATATGCTAACAGGTAGTCAATGACAAAATCACCGGATTCGGCCTAATCCATCCACGATATGAATAAAGATACGTTTTGTTACAGCTTGAGGGGAGCACTATGCTGACTGCTGACAGAAGGCAAAGGCAGGGATACGCACAGCTTCACTGAGAAGACTGCACCAGGCTTATCGCCCGGCGCAGTTTTTCGAACCCTCAGTTTTCAGAGCCCTCAGTTCTCCGGTGAAAGCTACAGACATTTCTTGAGAACTCAGTTCTTAGTAAAATACCTTCTTCGATGACAACCAATCATGCACCAAGTTGAGAGTCTCGCCAAACCTCTGGAAGTGGACAACCTCTCTTTGCCGCAAGAATCTCAATGTATCTGTAACGTCCGGGTCGTCTGAAACATTGATGAGATACTCATATGTGGCACGGGCCTTCTGTTCGGCTGCCATGTTTTCGTGGAGATCTGCAATAGGATCCCCTTTCGACTGGATATATGCAGCAGTCCAGGGAACACCTTCCGCATTCACGAAATAAACACTTTTGTCATGATCAACATAATACGGATCCAGGCCTGCAGCTTTTATCTTCTCTACTGTGGCGTTGCGTATCAAGTTATAGACTAAGGTTGCGACAATTTCCATGTGTGCAAGTTCTTCTGTGCCGATATCGGTCAAAACTGCTTTCGCTTGGGGTGTCGGCATGCTATACCGCTGCGTCAGATACCTCAAGGACGCAGCCAGTTCTCCGTCGGGCCCGCCGTATTGAGTAATGATGACTTTTGCAAGTCGAGGATTGGTGCTGGATACTCTTACAGGGTATTCAAGCTTCTTTTCGTATATCCACATTGCTTTCACTCCTCTCCGTAAAGCTCAAAGCCTTTGAAGTTGATTTCCCACGGCCACGGGCTCTCAATCCAGCGCCAAGTATCCCCTTGATTCCGCCCGAATCCGAAATTCATGAGCGGGCCGTACCTGGCTTCAAATTCTGTTTTGGCCTTCATAAGCTCCTGGGATACTTTCTCAAAATCCGCAAGGGCACATCTATCCTCAGGATGCGTATCCAAGAACAAATTGAGCTCAATAGCGGCAAACTCCAGCTCCATAATTCTTAACAGAGCACTCTGTCTCTTATTCATCGTAATCACTCCGTTCGAGGCCTTCAGCAAATCGTACACCTTTATCAGGCTTGTACGGCCTGACCAGCTCCTGAAAGATCGTGCCTTTCCGCAAGCCTTCCTGAGGGCTGAAGATTTTCTGATAACGCTGGGGTATTATATACGCTCTGGCAAGCTCCCACCCGTTCATCCCGCCGGATATCTCGGTTTTGGGGCTTTCCTGAGACTTGTTTGCGTCTTCTGCCATTCTTATTACCTCCCGAATCGCGTTGACAGATGCGAATTATCCTCTTGTGACAGTTTATTCAGGGATGTCCATGAGGGTTAGTCACATATCTCCATTACTTTGAGGGATTTTCCGGATTAGGGATTGACAGGAAACAGAATATTTTATATTATTTACACGGGAACGTATGTTTGGAGGTGTGGAGGATGTCTGCCATGATGGCAGCACTGTTCACCGAAAATACATATCCTTTGGAGAAAAGGTTAAGTAAAGTGTCCCGCCCTAAGGCGGTGAAGGCATTTGTACGCATTCTCCGTGCTGAAAACAATGCAGGCATCAAAGCGACTATAGCCCTTGCCTCAGATAAAGGGGAACCTATTCGGGAAATGCGATATGACTTCTCCAAGGTCTCATTGGAGGAAGCAGGTCTTCGAGCTGCATTAGAATCGCTTAAGATCGCAAGAAGGAATCGGGTAAAACATATAGTAATCTTTGTTGACAATGAACGCGTTGTTTCGATTGCGAACGGAACTGAAATTCCCCCTGCTGAGCTTATCAGCCTCACATTACAGGTAAGGGCACTCTGCCATTCATTTGAGTCTGCTGTTATCAGATACAGTGCTGAAGGAATGGCCGAGAGCCTGTCCCATTCGCATGAGCCGCGCTAGAAGGGCAGTTGAATCATGTTTTATATGGACCAAAAGTGTTTTGCATGCGGAAAAGAGAATCCAATTGGCCTTAAGCTCAGGTTCGAGCTGGATGAAGAAGGACGATCGATTACCACATACATGCCTCCCCACGAATTCCAGGGCTTTTCCAAGATCCTCCACGGCGGGATCATTTGCACGCTTCTTGACGAAGCCATGGCATGGGCCATGCTTCTCCACGGCTACCTAGGAGCCACAGCGTCAATAAGAGTGAGGTTCCGGAAACCCATCCCTACGGGGCAAGAAGTCAAAGTGATAGGGGAAGTCCTCGACAAAGGACCAAGGTCATGGACTTTAGCATCTTACATTGTAAATGAACACGGACAAGTGCTTGCCGAGGCGGAAGGCGCGTTTGCAGTGCTTTCTGAAACACCTCCCGAAAAACCAGTATGTGAATAGACTCCCATGGTCGAAAAACGGCCACCGATCTGCTCTTTGGTGGCAGTTTTTCGACCACAGTTTTGAGCGTAAGCTCTAAAATGGTAGAGTCTCGCCCACCAGGAGGCCTAAAGGTGGAAGGTTTTCTACCATGATCAGGCGTTAAGGTGGTAGGATATCGACCACCACGCCTCCCATAATCTTACAAATCACGGTTTGGTGGTCGAAACTCGCCCACATTTTCTGAAAAGGTGGGCGAAAAACTGCCACATTTTCCAAAAAAGTGGTAGAAATCCTTCCACCTGAGCCCGAAAAAGCCCCCAAAACCCGCTTGAAGCCTGAAAATGTGGTCGATTCTCTACCACCTGAGACGGTTTGGGTGGTTCAAAATC
>ERZ795046.710-NODE-710-length-38568-cov-355.238517_pt1 | contig 38568 bp, 55 predicted proteins | sample MGYA00375130_ERZ795046 | MGnify/ENA primary metagenome ERZ795046 (study PRJEB30175, sample SAMN05720202) | activated sludge metagenome | isolation source: anaerobic digester from wastewater treatment plant | place: Japan | collected 2015-05-15 ...
CATAAATATTATCAAAAGTTATATCATCAAAGGTAGTAGTAGCTAGAAAATTTGTAGGAGCTATTATATTTACATAACCTTCATCTTGAAACTATATAAGGGTATGTTTATTACTTGCAGTAGAAGACTATATATACAAAGCACCATTAATAGTATCGTGTCTTATTCTAAAAGCTGAAGCTGTTCCTATATTATCAAATGATTTGTTATTATCCCGTAAATCACCTAAAAACTATATTGAAGAAGCGGTATTATCAAGTGATGCGGGTTTTTCATCCCCTATTCGTATAAAAGTTTTATTGCCTGTATCAGGATTAACGCCTGATCGTATAATTAAATCTCTTATCTATGCCATTATTTTTTATTAATCTCCTACATCAATTTTTTAGCGGTTTTCTTATGTCTCTTATACCAAACATTTACATTATACGGAAATAGTAATGCCCTTAATAGTAAAAAACCAATCTAAAAATTGATATATATCTATATTTTTCCAATTCTAAAAGCAAATGACGGAATACTTTCTACAATCTTATCATTCTACTTTCTAAATTTGATAAATTTAAGATCTTGTTTTTTATTTTGTTTTATTTGATCCATTATTGCCTTGATCACAAAGGTATTAAATGCTCTTATAACAAAATCTATATATTTTACGTTCCAGATATGTAACACTAAAGTATAATACATATATTCATTATCAATCAACTTCATATCTATTTTCCCTAAATCCAATTAAACATTGCTTTACGTTGTTCGTGTGCAGCCTGATTAAATAAAAACCATTTCTAATCGCCATTAAATAAATAAATATCTGGCATATGATCCTTTATTGCCTTCTGTCTCCAATCTTTACTGTCACAATAGTAAATACAATTAGGAAATTGATTCGTAAATTGTTTAACATAGCCATTAAAATCTGAAGGATGATAACTTATAGCATTAAATATTTTTTCCTCTATGTCTTCCCAAACCCAAAATGAATTATTTGCATTAAATTTAGTTAATATCTAAAATACTGCTTTTGCAGCCTACATAAAACGAGAATTGTTATGAGCAAACCTTGCATAATTATCTGTTCTAATAGCTTTTTCATACAAAAGCATTGTATTAAAAGTATCAGGATGAGTATAAACCTGACCATGCCCAATATTGTATCCCGTAATTCCGAGAAGTTTTGTAATAGGGGGTATTATTACCATGCCACCATTTACTGATGCAATACTATGTTTAACACCATTATCCTATAAACTATTATCAGCAGAAAATCCCTAATGTGAAAAAGAATCCTAAAAAGTATGAAGAATTACACCCAATTGTATAAGTTTATATTTTCTTTCTATCTCTGTATTCCAAGTCCACTAATTTAGTAATTTTTCTAAATATTTTAAAGCAAATTGAGAATTTCTTTCTGTATTCCAAATAAATTTTCCATTTACAAATCCTTGCGGAGGAAAATGAAATGCAGCTAACACTTTTTTTCTGATATCTTCAAAATGATATAAAATATTCTAAATCCCTCCACAAGAAGTGCATGTAGGATCAAAAACAATACCGTTTAATTTATCTAAAAAATTACCATAATTCTACGGTATTCCGTATATTTTCATGGGTCTATGCTAACTTTGGCAATCAACATATTCGCATGCATATGCAATTATTTGAGATGATTCCTATGAAAATCCCGCACATTCTGCTAAGGTTTTTGTTACAAAATAATGAAATCCAATATTCATTTTTATTTATCTTTCATATATTTTTTAATATCTGATTTCATTTTATCAAATATCTTGCCTCTTGAATTATATACCTAATCTTTTTTAATAAACATCTAAAATGCATAATCGTCAGCGGGAGTAAATCTCTATATGAATTCAAAATAATTAATTACATATGTATATCCATTTTCATCTATTACCTTCCAATCCCCTATTTGTGCGAAAAATTTCTAGCCTGTTTTAGAATCATAAATTTCTTCTGGCTACTAAACTTGAATAGCTTTAATTAATTTTGGAGTGGTTAAAAATAATCCCATTTTTTGCATATTATTTTTCCTTTACCTTAGAAACTACAGGAGATGAAACATTAGATACTTTTTTAACTTGTTTCACTTTAGTTGGATTTTGAGCAGAAAGTAACTGATTATTTGGAATAACCTTTACATTTTTCTTTTTTTCCTTTTTAGTTAAGTTAACAGTATGTTGTATTTCCTAAGGTTTTTTATTTAAATTTATTTTTAATATTTTAGGTTTTACCTTATTAAGTTGCACCTGAGTTTGACCTTTTTTATCTGTAAAAACTAGCAACTATTGTCCCTGTTCTTTTTGAAATTTAAAATCAATTAATTTAACTTGTGATATGCCAGATACAAAATAAGTTCTATAAACACTTCTCCCAAACCCCCTAATGACGGGTTTAATACCAGTATGATAAAACCCGTAGGGATTTACTATTCTATATCTTAATCCTAATTTTTCTTGTATTTTGTATACTTTTCTATTAACCACTTTAGCAATTGCATTAATTTGTGAATAATTACAATAATTTAAATTAATTCCATGTAATTTTCCTAACCATTTTTTATTTAAAACCAATACAAGTGGATGAGGATCATGTACTTCTATTCCTTTATAAGAAAAAGTAACAATCATTCCAGGCTACAAATCGTTTTTACTAATTGGTTGCTAAAATCTATATATCTTGTTTTCAAATAAATTTCTTTTATGGTTATAAACCTTAAAAAATTTATTGTTTTTTGTAGAAGATACTGTTTTTTTCTTTTTTATTGCCATTATGCTTACATCTATGTTTCCTAAATAAGATATTTACTTAATATATTATTCAATTGTTCCTAAAGAATATCTTTGGAATAATTATATCGTATATTTGCTTGTTGATTTTTAAACTTTCCTAACACATGACTATAGTTATTAATTAATTCTCCCATTTTATACAATGCATACTGATAATCTATTGTATACCATCTAGATTCGGGAATAACAAATTCTCTCATAAATGATAGTAACAATTCTGGATGAATTTGTGTCTATTTATGTATTAAAATCTAACTATATTCAGGTTTAATATATTCCATTATTCCACTATGATAAGGAATTAATGCTGGTTTTCCTGTACTTCCAATAAATTCCATAATAGGAAGACCTAAAGATTCTCCATGAGTAAAAGTTATATATGCTTTAACTTTATTATGCATATAAATTTCCTGCATTTGTGACTAAGTTAAATTTCCGCTAATAAAATAAACATTAGGAATATCAATTTCAGTTCCTAATCCTTTTACAATTTCATTTATTTTTTCTCGCATAGAATACTAAGAAAGTATAGATGATCTGCCTTGATTAACCTTTAAAAGCAATCCTACATCTTTACTATTTCCAAATCCTCTTAAAAATGTTGCAATAAGTGCCCCTATATCCTTTCTATCATTTCCCACAGAACCTGGTAACCATTCTCCCACTGAAAGAAATAGAAATTTTTGAGTAATGTTGTCAATAAATTCAGTAATATCTGTATTTTCTTCTAAATTGGCCTAAATGAAAGGAATTCCAATCTTATTAATAGGAACATTTATTTGTATCTATCTACCATCTTGAAGTTTAAACACCGATCTTTTTAAAGTATCAATATTAAAATCCGACATTACTAAAACTTCATCCATCCTATTACAATACTCTATTAATTGCGGATGTACTTTATCAACTTCAGCAAGTGCGGTTATACCTATATTTATTAAACCTTTTTGAATAAATGCATGAGGTATAGAAACAATCATAAAAATATCAAATAACTAATTCTATATTTCTTCGTTTGGTTTTATATATAATTCAATTTCTTTGTATTTAGAAGATTTTAAATTAAATATTTCACTTTTACTTAAAGTTTCCCCAGTTAAATCAAATAAAAAAATATTAATATTTTCATTGTCTTTATAGAGATCAATAAGCATTAATGCTATAGCTCTACCATACTCACCATAACCACTATAGGAAGTTAACGGTGCTGCCAAAGCAATATTCTTTTTCTACATATTATACTCTTCCCTCTATTAACAAAATTTTATTATCAATCCTCTATTCAACCTAATCAATATAATTACATATTTTTTCTAAAGAAAATCCTTCTAAAATAACTTTTAATTTTATACATTCACTAATCCACTAAGTTTTTCTTACTTTCTAAATAAGTTCATTCATTCTATATTTCTTTGACATATATTACTCCCAAATCTTTTTAATTGGATTGTAAGAACCTGCATTAGTATTCTTAATTATTGGTGAACCTATAAACATTTTATATTCTTTTTTAGGTTTCCAATGTTTAAACATCTCATCAATATTTTCAACCATAGATTGTGCCATCCATTCTGAAGTCATTTTTACTTCTTCTTTTTGCATCCATTCTCTTGCCTCCATTCCAGCTTTTTCTCTCTATTCTATAGACATTTCATATGCCTTTTTCATTGCCTAAACTAAATCTTCTAATCTACAATACATTTCATAAATATAAGGAGTTGCCATTGAACCCGTTGCCCCTAATCCTGTAAACCATATAGGAATTACCCACGGTTTATGCTTTTTATATGTTCTATAACAATTAGAAGGAACTTTAGGATTATTAAAATACAATTTACCATTTTCATCTTCAAATCCCATTTGATCTTGAAGTCCACCAATAACTGGTGCAATAAATATTTTGCCACATGCCATAGCCTAAGCACTAGAAAGACCAAATCCTTCTGCTGTAGAACAAGAAATCAAACAATCTGCACAATTATAAAGTGCTACTAATTCTTCTTGAGTTAATCCCTGATTAATAAATTTAATATCTACGGAAGGATCATGAATAACATCTTCTTGATATATATTTAAAGGCATGCCTGGACCATAAACAACTTCTGTTTTCATAATAAGACATGTTCTCTTTTTTTGTTCAGGAGTAAGATAACTATTGACAAAGTATTTAAATGCCTACATAACTAAAACTGCTTGTTTTCTAATAATATTTTTATTAACAAATAAAAATATAAAATCATAATCCTATCGTTTCAATATTTTAGAAACATTTTTGTATGCAGCATTATTTTTTCCAAGAGGTCTAAAAGTTTCTATATTAATTCCATGAGGAACATATTTAGTTTGCCAAGGTTCACGTTTATAATTTATACATACATTATTAACAATATTATGTGTCTGCTTGGAAATATTCATAATCAAATCACTACAACTATAAAATCTTTCGTTATACTTGGGATAAGGAAGATTATCCCATATATTGTAATATATTATAGGAATTTTAGAACGAATAAAATGTTCTATTTCATACATCCAATACCAAGAATGAGGATCAGTAAAGTGAAAAAGTGCATCTGGCTTAAATTGCTAAATATAATTTAATAAATCTTTTTGTTTTTTATTAGGATCTTGTCCATATATATCATATGGGAGTATTTTAACATTAGCATCACTAACCCCTGTTTCATTTTGTACTTTCTAACTAATATCCTATAATCCATATTGCGTTTTTGGGTTAAGTCCCTAAATAAACCCCATATCAATATAATTGTATCTATGGCAAGTTTCATAAATAATCTATTTCTTCTGACTTCCCAATCCACTATGTCTTAAATGAAGATCGCTAATAAATAAAATAGTTTTTCTTTCCTCAGGAAACAATACTGTTGTTCCATTTCTTATATCCCCTACTTTATATTTTTTTGTTGCCATTGTTAATCTCCCTTATTTGTCATCAACTAATACATCTTTAACCTATGTTATAACACCCTTAATAGTACTCTATTTAATAGATATTATTTCAAAATTATCATACAATGACCCAAGAACAGAAGTAATGGTTTTCTATGCTGAAGTTATAGATTGAGCATTAACTAAATACTAATCTCGTTTTACTACTATCTGTTCTTTCCCTGTTGCAGTTTGTTGGATGATATTATATCTTACAATGACATGATAATATTTATATTCATTCATTCTTTTCCTTCTCCTAATCGTTAAAAATTAATTTAACATACATCCCTTCTTGTTCTCCCTATTTTAACTAGTATCTTTCAGTGACAATGTCATAATCCTAATCAAATCCTACAATATAATATTTATCATTAAATTTAACACAACGACCTGTTCCCGCATCTAAAAACAATTTCAATGCAGCAATAATTAACTATTTCTATGCCAATTCTAGGGATATTACATATGTGTCTAGCGTTAATTCACTTTCACAATTGTTGCATTTTAATATATTTTTATCTTCTATTAACTCCATTGTCTACTAACCACAATCTGGGCAGGGAAAATATTCCTTATTATTCTAATTGTTCATATTTACTCCTTAACTATTATATATTCTTTATCTAAACTTTTACATATATTTATTATCTATTTTATTTTGTTCGTATAAATGCTAGAAAAAATAATAACCAAATCTGACCATTTTACTGCTATTCTAAGTAATATATAATATAATTGTTTTTCTGATCTTCTTGTATTTTTAAATATAGAAATATTAAATTCTTTATACCTAATATTATATTTCTCTGCAAATAATCTGGCTAAAACTTCTGCTCCGTATTTTTCCCCAAATGTTCCAATACATTTTACTTGTTCAATTGCCTATTTTATCTAAGTCATAACCATATTAAATTTACGTAAATTATTATAATTTTTATCACCTGTAACTAATATATTAAAATATTTTATTTTATTATTTTTCTATTGCATAAATTTTTATCCTTATAAAATGGGCAATAAATACAATAACTTGTAGGATTAATCTAACCCTAATTCCCACTTTTACATAACATTTCCATTTCTTCCAGAGTTTTATTAAATAATTTAAGTGCTTTATTTAATGTAGGTTTCCCATGGGGAGGCTAATATATTTGAATTCTACTATTTTTATATTGATTCTAATATATGATCTTTTTCAAGATTAAAAATTCTACATCAATATTCTAACAAAGAATGGATTTTTCTTGTGCTAAAAAAATTTTATATAATAATAATTGTAGTTGTTTAATTTTATCATTCTTTTGATTGTCAGTCCAAGTGCTTCTTGAAGTTTTTAAATCAACAATTTTATATTTATCATTTTTTCTATCATATAATAGTATATCAATATAACCAATAAATGGAATATTCCAATTAGGATCTGTTACTTTTAACTAAACTTCTGTTCCTATTAATTCAATACCTGATTTAGGAAACCATTTATTAACATTAGGTATGAATTCTTTAAGCAAATTTATACCATATTCAAAATATTGCTATATTGTCTAATATGGTAATTGTAATTTTTTATTTAATCCTTCTTCTAACCCTTTCATAAGAAAAGTAGTATATTCATCCAATAATTCAACTTTATTATTTTTAACATTTGTTAAAGTATTACTATAATAATATGCCAAAAATTTTTGAATAGTCTAATGTATTACTGTTCCATAAATAGTATCCACTGATTCCTATTTTGCATCTAATTTATCTATATATTTCAACTTCCACTTTCTTTGGCATTGTAAAAAAGTACTTATATTAGAATAACTAATCTTTTCTAAATAATCGGAAAGCATATCAATTTATTTCAATAGGACAATTAAAATCACAATCTTCCCAATTGTCATAACCCATAGGACAAGTTCTTACCATTCCCCAATTTGCATTAGGATTGTAAATGCAATCCCTGTTGTACCAAAAACAGTGATGAGGCTCCTATTCCTATATCTATTCCTATTTTGTCTAATTTTCTAAATCTTTAATATTCTAAATTAAATGATCTACTATATTATTTTCTCTATCTGAATTTTCTTCAGCTTCTTCTAATAATTCAACATACTAATCATAACATAACCCTATCCAAGCATAATTTATCATATCTTTTAAAGTATCCTAATCACCAGGATTATTAACCAATCTGCTAATCTTGTGAAGAGCAAACATGAATGCTGCATCAGATGAAGTTATAGCCACGTCCAGATCAAATCTTTGTTTTAGATAATTTTTCCACAACTAAGCAACCAAAGGAAAATTATTTCCATAACTAAGACTACGTTCTATGATTACTTCTTTATCTACCAAATCTTTTAATCGCATAATATCTCCTTTTTTTCAATTTTTTTAATAACTGGAGCACAATATATTGACTCCTTTTCATGATCACTTAAATTACAATAACAAGATGGACATAAATAATTTAAATAATTTCTAGGTATTGGATATAAAATCTCATATTTTTGTCCACATTCTGGACAATACCAGACATTTTTAATCGCTACTAACATTCTATTTTAAATCCTTCAAATGTTCTTCAACCAATTTAACTTCCCTAAGCCAATGTAAACCGTATTTTTCAAGTAATATTGCAAAATCTTCTACATCATGAGGTTTTGTTCCAAAAATTTCTTTACCCTATTTTGTATACCTAATATCAATATGCATTAATTCATGCAATACTAATATTTTTCTGGACTGTTCTGTTAAATTATCCCAGTATTCTGCGGATATTTCAATTAAATAATCATAATTTGAAAAAAATTTCAATTCCTTTCCTGCTCTTATACAACGACCTGCTGTAGTTTTATTAATATTTGGATAAACCATTAATCCACAAATTTTTGCAGATCCCGTATCAATGTCATTTTCTTCAGCCATTTGCTTAATTAAATTCTAAATTTCTTGAGATTGTTTCATTTCATAAACAATCTACTAAGTTTTTTTAGGTCTTCCCACTGGCATATTTACTCCTTTGCTTTTTTATTATTATAACTTCTTTTTGTAAAATACTTCATATTTTTTAATATAATATCAACAATTGTATTACAGTTTTCCATAAACTAATGCCTCACGAAAATATTTTGGAAATAACTACTTATTATTTGGATAAAAAAAGTTCATAAAATCTGAATCTAAAATGTATGTTACAGCATAATCCTACTATGATCTAATACTTCTACCATAAGCTTGTACCATAGCTTTTGTAGTTTGATACTAATACCAATGTTTTACTATTTCTTTTTTAGTTGCAATATATTTATCTCCTAAATTAGGAAAAGGAACTTTGGCAATGATTTGAAATCGGCTTAAATCTTCTTTTAAATCAATTCCCTACATCATAGATGGTGAAATTAATACCGTATTATCAGAATTATTATGATACTACAACATCTAATCTCTATTGTTAAAATCATTAGTAATAATTAATCTTGGATCTTTTAATCCATCATATATTAATTGTGCTATATAATGAGAAGTTACATGAATAATACCTTTCTAATGCTAATGTAATTTTAAAATTTTTTTGATATCTTCTAAAAGAGATGGTAGAGTAGTTTTTATATTTCTTTTAGACATTGAACCCGAATTGATTAAAAATATTCTTCTATTGTCAACTGGAAAAGGACTATCTAAACTTAAAAACTCACAATCATTCAAAGGTATTCCTAAATTTTGACAATAATCATATTTATTTAAAATGGTACCACTCATTAAAAGAATTTTATTTGCGGTTTTAAACATCATACTCTATGAAAAATCATATGCAAATAAAGGTGTAATTTTTATTTTTTTATCTTCAATATTATTCTAAACTACCCATCGCTAAGGGTTAAAAACATCTAATGAACGATTTAATTGACAAATAAGTTTATCCAAAAAATCATATTTTTTACTAATATCTATCACTTTAGAACGAGAAAGATTAATATTAGTTTTTTTATTCTAAATAAAAGATTTAAGCAACTATGCTTTCTATTCTAACCAAGGATATAATTTGTATATAAGCCATTTAAATACATCTTCATGATCTTTAATCCATAATTCTTCAGGAAATGAATATTCTCTTAATAATGTAGAATATTCAAGTTGTATAGATTTATATTTAATAATTTCTTCCTATAAATTATGAGCTTCATCAATGGCTAAAAACTATCTATTTTTAATTAAATCCTAATTATATTGCAAATTTGTCATAAAAAATGCAGTATTGGTAATTGATATTGGAAAATTTAAAAAATTCTATTTTTCTTTTTCGTATGGACAATTTTTACATCTTGGTATTCCCCCATACTAATGTAACCATTTCATATCTCCACAATTTGAATCTTTAAACATACTGCAAATATAATTAGTTTTAGAACTAATATTTGCAAATTCTTTAAATTCTCTTTTGTATTGATTTTGCAATATTATTTGGGTAGTTAAAATATAACTTTTATTCCAAGAATTTAAAGAATTTATATAATTGGCAATCGTTGTAGCTATAAATGATTTCCCTGTTCCAACAGGAGATTCAAGAATAAAATACTTTTTATTATTAAGAAAAAAAGATTTTAAACACTAAGTAATGCCAATTTCTTGTAATTTTCTTGGAACATATGCTTTTGGAAAATGTTTTTTCCAATCAATAACCACGCTTTTTCCCATCAAATATATTCATAATTATATTAATTAAATTTCCCATATATTCTATTCCTATTTTATTTTTGCTAATAATTCTCTTTTTCTTTGTCTAAAATATTCTAATTCTTTCATCTATTGCTAACTAAGAATTTCCTTAGTTTGTTTCTCCGATAATTCTAATATTTTTCTAAAACATAATGAAAGCTATTCTTTCTAATGTTCTTCTAACTTCAATTATATATAATCTCCTATATTAAAACTTTCTTTTTTTAAAAACAAACTAACCTTTATTATTTATTTTATAATTATCTTTACAAAGTTTACTCCATTCTTCAATGGCTTGTTTTACCTCAGGAATTTTATCAAACTATCTAAGAGGTAAAAGTATTTGCTTTTCAAAAAGCTAATAATAATCTATCTAAAATTTATCCGTTGTTTTAATTAAAGGAAAATCTTCCTTTCTTAAACATATGACATTTTTACGTTCACTTGGTTTGACATCTGGTTCACAAAAATTATTAATGTAAAACAAATATACTACATCACTATGTCTAATCTTCAATCCTAAATGCTAATTTGCAAATAATGCTCCTGCAACATGTTGAGGCATCATTTTATTATATTTTTCAAATCTTTTTGTAATAGATTTATGAACTGCTATTTCCTATAAATCTGCAGATTTAATCTTTTCATAAGCCTATTCTAAATCTTTAACAGAAAAATTTCCCATTACTGCCTTTTCACAAAGTTCATCCAAAAGTTTACTTATATACGCAGGAGTATCTTTTTTAATAATATTTAATCCATGAATATATTTACTTCCATCTTGCTGAATAGAATAATATCGTTTTTTTCTATCACCTAAATAAAGATAAGAAAGATCTTTTTCATGTTCCAATTTATATTGGAAATATTTTTCATTTATATCAGGATGATATTTCTTAATTAATTCTTCAGGAAGCATTTTTTTATTAAATTCTTCTAAATACTTTTTAAAGGTATCTTCATCTACTGTTAATTTAATAAAAACAGAATTATGAACTAATATTCCATTAGCAAAAAATGTATGAGGAGTATCTTTCATTTGTATATCATAAACCCAATTAAATGATTCTGGCAATAACTCTATATCTTTAACTGTAGTTATTCCTTTAAGAGTTATAAACTGATCATTCTATTTTACTCTAGAAACTTTTGTCTAAATTAATTTATTATTTCTTAAAACAACAAGAGAATGATCCTAAGTTATTTCAACAAATTCATCATTCATAAGAATTACCCTATACATGGGTTTATTAACATAATGTCTTTCTATAAAATCAACATCCCCCCATTCTATAGTTTTTGTTTTCTAATCATAATATTCTAATTGTATGAAAGGTAATTTTTTAATATGTCTTCCATCCTAAGTAATAAAAACCTACTATATTAAATTATACAATTCTTCTATTGTGCAAATATTCATTAAAACATGTTTATTTTGATTTTTTATTCTATATCTAATAAGGCTAGAAGAAGCACAAGAATCAGTGTCACCATAGAGAACGATGCCACACGCACTCATTTTATCCATTGCAAATCTAAGCGCTTTTCGGCCAAAAAATGTAATACTATCTGCACATTCAGGAACAAATAATCTAAAATAAGGAAACCCCATTGCACCATAAATAGAATTTAAAATAATTTTTATAGCATATTGTTTTTTATCTGCAACTAATCTTTCATCTGCTGTTGAAGCTTTTTTTGCTAACTGTTTGTATTCTTTTCTCATTGTATATAAATCATATGATAATTTTGGCAAACAACCTATATGTTCTTTATGGGAAAGAAAAATATATCTTTCTCCAAATAACTCATCACTTTCTCCTGTATCAACATAAGAAATATTGTTATCTTTTAAAAATTGAAGCTATTCCTAAAATTGTTTCTAGCCTAACTGTTTTTTAGAAAACAAAAATGTTTCAGGACTAATATTATAAGCCATTATTGTAGTTGGATAAAGAGAAGCATAATCCAACACTGCCACACCTTTATGCACACCTGATATAGTAGGATCTATTGTTAATCCACCTTTATAATTCTGCCTCTATGCTTCTTTATTATTAGGAAATATTAATTTATTCCAAAATTTTTTGATGACCATAGAATCTATTAATTTAGTAACAGACATAATATCATTTAAACTGGTAATACTAGAAAGTATTTGCATTTGGATAAGATATTCAAATATTTTTAATTTTTTATCTATTAAATAAAGAATTTCAACATCTCTGATAGCATATTTAATAAAGCCTTCAAAATTTTCTTGCCAATCTCGCCAAGTTGCCACCTTTATTTTTTTGTATTTATCACCCAAAATCTATCCTGCAGCAGTATCTAATGCATTATTTTGAAGGTTATAATTTAATGATTGGACAACCTACATAAGATCTACTGTATCAAGACCTCTAATTTTAATTTTATAGTACCCGTCATAAACACTTTTGTTTCCCAGCCAAGTATTTCCAACGGGAGAAAGTTTATCTGCATTGCCAAATAATTTAGTTAATCTTTTAATAATATAGGGAATATCATAACCGTGAGAATACCATCCCGTTATAATGTCAACATTTAATTCTTTAAGAAAATAACAAAATGTATCTAACAAAACTGCTTCATTTTTACAAAGATATAAATCCTTATTTTTACCTATTTCTTTAACAATAAAAGGTTTATCCTCCGTATCTTTATCAGGATGCCAAGCTAAAACAAAATATCTATTTAAAAGATTTGAATAAAAAGTAATAGAAGTTATAGGAGAATTTGCATTATCTACACTATTCCCCTACGGATCATTCTCAATATCATAAAAAGTCTAAATGTCAAAAAATGCAATATGTCTTTTTCTTGAAAATTCTAAATTATTATCCAATAAATATTTTGTTTCAGGAGTAATATCAGATTGGTATGATATTTCTTCAATCTTTTTAGGTATCGTAAAAGTTTTTAAAGAAGTTAATATTACTTTTTTTAAATTAGTGGAAGTAATATTATAATCGTATGATTTATATACCTAATCCTAAATTTTTACATTAATATTAATATCCTTAATATATCTATTTTCAACAAAAACATAATTTTTAAATTCTTTTAATTGTTTAACAGGCTAACCGTCCAAATTATAACCAAAAATTCTAATATAATCTTGCCCACCTTTTCTTAACCTTGTAATTCTTGAAACCTCCACTTTATCTCCTTTAAAATTTTAAATTATTCTGTAGTTTTTTTATTATAAGATCTTTTTATTTTTGAAACATTTTTTTCTTCTATTGGCAATTCCTAATTCTGTTCAGAAATCTAAGTCTAAATATTTTTCTATTCTTTGTTATTATTTTCTTCTATATTCTCAGAAACATTTTCTTTCATTTCTTCATTAACCTTTTTCTTTTTCTCTTCTTTTTTAACTGTTTTTTTCTAAGTTGGATTTAGTATAATTCTCATTTATGTATTTCTCCTTAATGATATCCTGTAGAGCCAAAAGCTCCTGACTTTCTTGTACTGTTTTTATTCTCATATAACTATTCTATTGTCTATATTTTTTCTAAACTATAATCTGAATTAATAGGAACCAACACCAATTGTATAAATTTTTGTCCTTCCTATAAAAATTCAGAAATAGAAGAAGTATTAATTAATGATGCTATAAACTCACCTGTATAACCCGCATCAATAACACGTGCTCCACTAATAATTCCTGTTTTATTAGGAATACTAGTTTTCTCTAAAACCATCAACATATTATCTTCTGGGACATTAAAATGCACTCCTGTTGGCAACTTTATTCGTTTATGTGGTGCAATATATAATCTTTTCTAATTAATATCTATCCAATAACTATTTTCCTCATTTAACTAAGACATTATTTCTATAAACTAGTTTGTAAATTTAGGAACATATATATCAATTCCCGCATCCCCAACATGCCCCCTACTAGGATTTTTTGTATTCCTTACTAATGTATATTTCATTAAACCTCCACAAATCTTTTCGGTTCTGTATCCTAAAAAAGTTTTTTTAATTTCTTAAAATGCCTTTCATAAATGTGAGCTGATCCGACAAAAAATTTAACCCAACCTTTTTCTAAATTTGAGTAGTATTGTTTTAATTCGTTAAACATTTTATTATAAACATAACATGCCCATGGCCAATTATGATAGATACCAAAAACCATATCCTGACCCTTAAGTACATATATCATATGAAGTTTATCTTCTCTAATAAAAAATTGATTACTAATAGTACACATAAAATCGCTCATTCCATCTCTTTTAGAATCTGTATGCATAGTTGGACGAGTATATATAATTAATGCTTGTCTAGATTCTTTATGTTTTTTCAAAGTATCTACAACATGCTAAAATTGTGATTTTCCATTACTTCCATTATCAGGATGAAATACACACCATCCATAATTGGAATTAATTTCTCCCTTCTCGCTTGCAACCTATCTCCAAATTTTAACATCTTTAACCATGTTAATGTTTAGCTACATAGATTCATGCCATTTGGTTTCTAATTTAACATATTCTTCATTAGTTTCTTTAAAAACATACCCTGTTCTTGGATTAACAATTTTTAAATGATGACCTAATAAAGGGTCAAGCTAAAAAATGCAAGCTAATATTTCAACTAATTTTACCCCTGACTTATCAATAACAAATTTTTCCTACTTTAAATTCTAATATAATTTTTTATATACTTCATATAATGCTAACTAATTTTTATTCATTTTTACTCCTTATTTAATATATCATATTTAAACCATTTCTTTCTGGGATTATCATATCTCTATATTAATCTATTTAATTCAAAATATCTATCAAAATTACTTTCGGCTAATTCTGATCTAAGTTTTTTCAAAATATTGGCAACCCTAGTTCTAACCCTATCTGGAGAAATATTTAATCCTCTAGCGATGGTTGAAGCATTTATTCTTACCGTACCATCCTTTAATGTTTTAGACCATTCTTTTTTAGGAGGCTTTACATATCCCATTAAATTTAAAATAATCTCTCTATCTAAAGGAGACAATTTTCTAATGGCATTTTGCAATTTACGATTTTTAACTCCTCTTTCCCATTCAGATTCTATATCTATTGTACCATCTGGCAATATCTCTGCTATTGTATCTTCACTTCCCGAAAAAGGTTTATCCATATCTACAACTTGATGCTTAGCTTTAAACTTATCTCCCATACTTCTTAATGGGTCTTTGTATATAGGCATAATAGTATATTCTGCCCAAGTATTAAGTTTTGATTTTTTGGGGTCAAATTCATGAAGATATTTGAAAAATTGCAAAACCATGGTATCAAAAATGTCATCGTAGGTTGCTTCAGGAGCATACTTTAAAAATGCCCCCTCATGTCTATTGATTTTATTTGCAAATAAGCGAGATACTCCATTTAAAAGTGCCATGGCTGCTTTCTCAGACTTATTTTTCTTATATTCTTCTGCGTACTTAATTTCCTCTTCTTTGCTAAGAGGTTTATATTGTCTCAATAATTTTTGCAATGTTGGGGACGCTATTAATCTTTGTGCCATTAATTAATCTCCTTATAAGCCTTTTTTAAATAAGAAATTATTAAATCTTTATTTTCTCTTTTAATAATGTAATCCTTACCCTCTCTTAATATACCATTATTTTTATCTTTTATTTTTTTATTTTTATCAATATAATTATAAAGACAGCACGGTTTAACATTAAACTTATTTTTTTTAACAAATTTTTCAAAGTTATCCACTAACTAAAACGGAACAAATACTTTATATTCATCCCCAGATAAACGCCACACCGAAAAATCCTAAAATTTAAATTTCATAATAACTTCTCCTTAATAATATCAAGAACTTTTTATTATTATAACCGAATTTTACAAAAAATTAACAATTTTTTTAACTTCAGTTTTTAATAAATCCATATTTCTAAGCCTATTCTTTAGTCAGCCATAAATCATGTTTAAGCAATTCTTCTAACTAATCTTCCGAAATACTTAACTCCATCTTATATAGTTGCTTAAATTTATTCATAACTTTATTACTATTTTCAAACTAATCTTTAAGATTTTCAAAAGTTCCAATAAACCAAGTACTTAATTGATGTATCATTATAAAGGCATTATCTGACATAAATCTTTTAGTTCCCCCTAAAAAGGGAAGAGATGCAGCAGAAGCAATAAAACCATCAACATATGTATAAACAGGATATTTATTATTTTTTATAGAATCATACATATGCAATCCTGAAAAACAACATCCTCCATTACTTGCTATATGCAAATGTATAACAGGCTAAAAAGTTAACATCCCAGAATATTGTATTTTCATCATATCATATGATTGATTTATATTTTCCATAGAATTCTTTACTAAATATAAGCTTTGATCATTTATTTCATCATACAACCAAATCTAATTATTATTGCTTTTAACTTTCTAAGAATCCTTAATTTCAAAATCTAAAGATGTATGTTGAATATTTTGTTTCTAGGACTGATCCTCTGCTGCCCTTATAAATCTTTTATTTTTTACGAACATTTTGAACTCCCACAATTACTGCATGTTGTACATCCTGATTGATAGACTAAATCTGTACTTCCACAATTCTAGCATTTTCCCCCTGTTACTTTAGTCCCATCTTTAATAAATCCTGATAATATTTTTCTTATATGAAATAAAAGAGTAGAAACTCCATCATTATAATTATTTAATGTTTCTACTATTTTTACAATAGGAACATTATGTCTCAATGCCATTCCTATTGCTCTTCCAATTTTATCTACATTAGTTTGCTATTTATATTTCTATCTTTGAGAAGCAATTAACTATTCTCTAATTCCTAATGAAAGCAATAATTCCTACATTGATTGAACTACAGAATCTGCTACTTCATTACTCTATCTATTATTAGTTCTAATAAAAAAAGCAAAAGGTTTTGTTAATTCTTTATCCGCAAATGTTATGGTAAAATACCATTTCTTTTTATTTTTATCTTTTACTTTATATTGCATGGCATAAGATTTATCTGGTAATTTAACATCTTGAAAAATAATATTTCCATTATTGCTTTTAAATAATTTCTAAAGCTATGACTGTTCTTCCTATACTTTTTTCTTCTATTCTAATACCGTAGTCATGGTACCCGCACGATAAGAAGTAACACCTTTAATTTTTTTCTTCCATGCTGAAATATAAACATTTTTAAATGCCTAATAAGGATAATCTTGCGGAATATTAATAGTTTTAGATTGATTTTGATTTATATATTTAGCAGATGCTGCAAGCATATTAATATGATCCTAAACCGATAACTAGTTTGTTGTTACACACCAATCATAATGATCGCTATCTACATTCTACTTAACATACTTCCAACCATAATCGATAACCTACATTGGTTTGATTAGTCCACGATTTTTATCAATCTAATAGGTAGTTCCGTCAATCTATCCCCTAAGAATTTGCTCATTACCCCTTTCGGCAAATTTGAAAACGGAAGTCTAATACCACTATCCTAATTTAGGATTTGGAATTTTCTAATAAATATGATTCTATAATTGATAACCACTTGTAAATTTATTCATCTAATAATCTTCATGCCTATGTTGTAACCATTCAACCTACTAATTGGTCATGGTAACCCATCTAGTATATTCTTTCATAAATACAGGCTAAATACCGTTAGATACCTGACCCGCAAACACGGAGCTATTCCCCGTTGGAGGGACAGTAGAATGAACACTATTACGCATCTACCCTATGTTTTCTATTTCTCTCTTGATCTTATAAGAAATAGGTAGTTCATACCACCAACGACTAGTAAAGTATTGTTCTCTATCAAAGGCTGTAAATGAACCTTTTAATTTGCCTAAAAATGCCGACGTCATGAGCTATACTTCTGCCTTGAATTTAAACAGTTCATCTACGAACTCAATAGCTTCATGGGAGCCAAACTTTAGCTTCATCATCATTAAAAGAGAACCCAAACCCATGACCCCTAAGCCAATCCTACGCTTCTATTTTATCTTCTGCTCATATTCGCTTAATGGAACAAAAGATATATCCGCTACATCATCCAAAAAGCAAACTCCCAGCTTGATTACTCTCTAGAATTCTTCCCAATTAAAATTTCCCTATTCATAAAACTTTGGCAAATTCAATGAACCAAGATTGCAAACATTGGAAGGCATTCCTATCTAGCCACAGGGATTAGTAGTAAGTATTCTCTAACAATAACTTACGGGATTATAATCGTTAATCGTGTCATAAAACAAGATTCCAGGCTAATTTCTATTATACGTGGACAGCATTATTAAGTCCCACAATTCTCTTGCAGGAATCTATTCATACACTACAATAGGCTTGCCTTGCGAGATCCATCTCTACAAATCGCCATCCCACTATTCTTTATAATTGGCATACTAAATGTCGGGGAAACATAACTTCCACATCTAATTAGCATCAAGTGCTTTCATAAATCTATCGGGAACTAACACAGATAAATTGAATTTAGTCAATCTATTTGAAGTCTGTTTTGCAATAATGAAATCCTTAATCTCTGGATGAGATATATCCATTGCACAATTACTAGTTAAAAACGCATTTTCACTATTTGGGGACTTTGCTATAATTCTATGAGTGTTTTCAACTTCAAAATCGTAAGATAGTTCAACACTTTTTACTGCAATACTCTTTAATTTCACATAATGTTTTGTCATATTATTTTCCTCTATAACTGTAAGCATCTATATATCTGGATTAATATCACATATTGCTTTAAGATAAGTTTCTTTAGTCTAAATATTGTACACCTAAAATCTATGGTCTGCAGTACATTCTATTTTTGTTCCATCTTCTGCCTATACAATATAAATCTAAGAAGGCTAATTAACAATTGGATTTTTGACTGAGTGATAAGTTCCATCAACATATTTACACTTAACCTATTCACCTTTCTATAATCTATCAAATATACTTAATATGGGCTACCACCCTTTATCAGTTTCTATTAAAGTATTTTCTGAAAAACAAAGCATGGCTCCCTTACGGATCTTTTTCTTTGCCTTACTAGTGAACTTATCATGAATAACTTTACTAGAACCCATAGTAATAACATCGCTAGCCTTATCCCAAAGCTCCATGAACTTAATAACACCTGGCGTTCTAGCTCCTGTTCCCATAATATAAGAACCATTTGGTCTTATAAAAGATAAATTTAAACCCAATCCACCTTCAGAAGCAAGTATTTTTGCAGATTTTTTAAGCGTCTAAAAAATACCCTACATACTATCTATATCTCTTATACCAAAATCATACGGATGATAGGTATAACAATTATAAAGGGTAGCTTTTTTATGTGCATCCACTCCTGCATTGGCAAGAATTCTTCCTCCAGGAATAAATTTCCATTCTGACATTATTTTATAATACTATTTTGCCAAAAACTATCTGGTATCTTTATCGTTTTCTGCTTTAGCTACTGCTGTTGCTACTCTTAAAAATGTATCCTAAATAGTTTTATCCGTAGGAGCTTTATAATTATTCTACCAAATCTAAATTTGAAAATCATTCATAATTCTACATCCTTTATTATATACTATCCATACAAATTCTTTATCTAATAAACAATTTTAATTCTAGTTTTTGCCTAAATAGTTGGAATTACTATAACATTCTCAAATTCATTTGTCTTTTTAATATTAGAAATAATTGTCTAAATATATGCATCCACATGTTCTTTTTTAATACTATTAATATTTAATTTAATTAAAATATATTTATGTATTTCTACCATGATTACATCCCGTTAAACATTGAATTTTGTTTCTAACTTTCCTAAGTTCTCTTCTAAAGAATAATTCCTTCGGTGGTTAAAAATAATCCTGCAATACTAATAGCATTTTGTAATGCTGAACGAACTACTTTAACAGGGTCAATAATTCCTGCTTCTAATAAATTCTAAACTTTATTTGTTAATGCATTATATCCCCAATTAAAATCATTTTTATCAAATATGACCTTTATAATACTCTCAACATCTTCAATACCCGTATTATATATAATCTGTTTAGTTGGAGATAGCACTGCTTGTTTTAAAATCTAAATAGCTATCTTTTCTTCCTAAGTTTCAGGAATTAATTCTTTAAGATATTTATGTGATTGTAATAAAGTATTACCAGCTCCAGGAACTATACCCTAAGCAATTGCAGCCTTAGTGGCATTTAAAGAATCTTCAATTCTATACTTCTTCTATTTTAATTGCATTTCAGTTTGTGCACCAACATGAATTATAGATACACCTCCCAATATTCTAGCAATTCTTTTTTGCAATCTTTCTTGTTCCGAAGGAGATGTAGATTTATCTATTTTATATTTTATTGATTCAATACGCTATTTTATTTTTTCTCTCTATCCTGCACCTTCTCTTATTACCGTAGTATTTTCAGAAACTATAACCTTTTTGGCAAATCCTAATTGACTTAATTTAACATCTTCCAATTTATGCCCAAGATCTTTAGAAAGATATTCTGCCCCTGTAATAGCACAAATATCCATTGCAATTTCTTTTCTTGTTTCTCCCATTCCTGGAATTTTAACAGCACAAACATTTAATATTCCTTTAACTTTATTTACTACCAAAGTAGCCAATGCTTGTCCCTAAATGTCTTCAACCAACATTAATAAAGCAGAATTTTTTTCAGCAATTTGCTTTAAAAGATTAAGCATTTCTTGAGGATTAAAAAATTTAGAATTGAATACAAGAATATATGCATTTTCCAATTCAACTTGCATTTTAACAGGATCAGTTACAAAATAAGGAGAAATAAAACCATTATTAAGCTACATACCTTCTACCTTTTCTAGCCATGTATCCATTGTTTTAGAATCTTCAACATTAATAACACCCTATATTCCTGCCTATTTAATAGCCATAGAAATTATTTTACCAATTTCAGGGTCATTATTGGCAGAAATAGAAGCAATTTGCTATATTTCCTGCTAACTAGATACATCTTTAGCTAATGTTTTAATGTAATTAACAATTTCATTACCATATTTTTCTAAAGATCGTTGTAAAAAAATAGCATTAACACCTTTTTGAATATGATTACTTCCCTATTGTATTATTGCCTGAGCTAATATGGTGGCTGTAGTAGTTCCATCCCCCGCTTCTTCATTTGTTTTCTATGCTACTTGTCGGCATATTCTAGCTCCTAAATCCTAAAATTCATCCTATAACTAAACCTGTTTAGCTATTGTTACTCCGTCATTGGTAATAACAGGTTTACCATAATTTTTAGAAATAATAATATTTCTACCCTTTGGACCAATTGTAACTTTAACCAAATCTGCAAGTTTGTCTATTCCAACTTTAATTGAATTTCTTGCTTCTTCTGAAGTTTTTATCATTTTCATTTTTGTTTCTCCTATTGCTATTTTTGTTTTCTAATAATCTATAACCTTTCTCTAACACTTTGTTTTAATAATGCATCATTATTATCCATTTTCTGTCTTGCTTCTATACTATTTTTTGTATAGTTATCAAAAATCTAAATAGAACCGATATCAAAATCAACAATAGCATTATAAACATTTCCATCTCTTCCCCCACGATTTTTAACAACTACAAATCTTGCAGTATTAGACATTTTATCCTCTTGTTTTCTGCTCATAGATAAAACAAAATCAGCAATTTCTAATTTTCCTAAAGAATGTGCAATATCGTCCCCTAAAACAAACTAAGAAGATAAAGAACTTCTTCGTCCTTGTGCCCCTGTCCAAACTACTTTACGATATTGTTTAGCTAACCTTTTTAAATTAGTATAAACATCTCCATATGCACTATATAAATCATTTATGTTTGATTCTTTCTTAAGAATATCACCATAGTCCACAACAATCAAATCAGGATCAAATTTTTCAAATATTATTAATTGATTCATATGATTCTATATATCAATCACTCTAGTAGTATCTGGTAAAAACTATTTAATTCTAAGATTATCTCTATATGGCTAAATAATACTTTTAATTTTATCCCAATTAGATTTTATTTCTATATACTAAACAGGTTTTCTAGCTAATATTGAATCTATTCTACTTCCAATTTCCTATTTAGCCATTTCTAATGTATAATAAACTACTTTTTTACCTAATTTAATAGCATATGCTGCTAAATTACAAAGAATCCAACTTTTACCTACTCCAGTAGGAGTTAATATTATTCCCAATTTAGTTTGTCGGAGTCCCCCACGTAATACATTATTAATTACACTCCATGGAGTTTCAATCCAAGAAAGAGATTCCTGTGTATATCTATCTTCAAATGAAGAAACATACTAAACACCAAAATCAGGCTATAATCCCTTATATCTAGTTTTATTAATTAAATCATATATTTGCTAAAAATTTTCTTCTTGTAGCAAATCTATTGATTTTGTAATTGCCTTTTTTAGCTATTGGAATCTGCAAAAATTTATTACTCGGTCTTTTACAAATTCCAAATTATTCTACTAAAATGTATTTAATACTGCCACAAATGTAGATGAAAGTGATTGTTTAAATAATGGTTCTTTTACCTACTATATTTTAATTTTAATAGATTCCATAGTAGGCATAACATGATAAGTCTTATAAAAATCAAATATAAATTTAACAAACCATTCATGTGGCTAACTATCTATATAAGTATCAACCTATAATTCCATTGCTCGTAATAAAAACTTTTGGTCTGTTAATATTGATACAATTATTTTATTTAAAAACTATGAATTATACTAAAATTTCTAACTTTTATTTAGCACAAAACCTCCTATTTATATAAATTATTATTTTGAAATTAAATGAAGTGCTGTATATAATATAGACTGACTTTCCAAATTCACAAGATATTTTTTGCTTTCATTAATAAACTATTTTTTATTAAACTATAAATTGCGTTTTTTATTTTCTATAGTTTCATCAATAGTAGCACCAATTTGAGGAGAAATTATGCATCCCGATCTAAGATTTATAATTTTAAATAAATTAGATATTAGTGGTAAATTTTCAATAATTTTAAGCTTCATGTCAGAATATTCCATATTTTTTACATAAGTTTCAAAATTACGAATATCTCCCTAAAGCGGTAAAACCTATTTAAATAAATTTCCAAAATATTTAATAATTGTTTTATTTCCTAATCCTTTAACACCAACAATATTATCAGAAGTGTCTCCCACTAAACATTTATATAAAGAAAAATTAATAGGGTGACAATTATATTTCTGTATAACATAAGCTTCCGTTATTAACACTTTATTTATAGGATTCCATACTTGAATGTCTTTAGAACATAATTGATAAAAATCTTTATCAGAAGAAGCAATAATGGTTTTATTACCCAAATGCTAATTTTTAACAGCTATATGTCCTATAACATTGTCACCCTAAATTCCATTTATTCTTAAAGTTATAATAGGGGTATATTTCAATATCTAAAACAATTTTTTATAATCTTCTGTTTGTATTTTAGAAACTGAATTTCTATTTGTCTTATATTGAGGATACAACAATCGTTTAGTTGTATTTCCCCCTTCTCCGTCAAAAACAAGATAACATTCTGTGGGTTTAAATTCCGTTATAATATTACCCAATATTTTAAAAAATATTTCATAGGAATTTAAATTATAACTCTAAGAAATAGAAACTGCACGAATAAGATTATTCGTACCATCTATAATTAATACACGTTTTATTTTATTTGATGATTCTAAATTATTAAACACTTATTTTCTCACAATTAAAGTTGTTCTAATTCCTTATTTTTTAATCTACGAAGCTATGATATCTTTTTTTCCCTTTGTTCCTAAGTTAAAGATTTATCTGACCATATTGTTTGTTCTAGTTTAAAATATTTATTATTTATTCTTTTTCTTTTTTCTGTAATACTCTAAAATACAGATTTTTTAGGCTGTTTAGATTCAGTTTTTGGTTTTCCCGTCTTCCAATCCCAGTTGCTTGCCCATTTTTTAAATTCTTCCTAGTGCCATTTATTTAATTCTTGAAATTTTTTATTTTTTTCTTCATAAGGTAATGAAGATCTCTAAATTTCTTTTACCTTTGCCCAATATTCGTCATTTAAAGGTTTCAAATACTAATTATAAGCTATATCTTTTTTGTAATCTTCTTCTGTATAATCCTAAAAACCTTCATTTGCATATTTATTCATAAAATTATCCTAAGCCTAATCTGCAATTTTATCCATTAATTTTTGAAGTTTTTTAAATTCTGGGGGAGACTTCTATCCACTTTCTAAAGTAGGATACTCTCCTGTAGGAAGACCCAAATTCCCTAGGTCATGATACGTCAAATTTGTCTTTTTTAACATTTTATCTAATAAAGTTTCAACCTGTTTTTTATGCTTTTCCCATACTTCATCCCAACCTTCTTGTCCACCACCTCCGCCATATTGTATCATAACATTTTCAACAGCTTTAACTGCACTTTTAGCATCAGGAACAATTTCATGAGAACTATAAGGATCATCGGGTACCTTTACTTCCTTTTTAGACTATTCTGATCCTAACTTTTCACCTTTAGATGATTTCGGCAAAAAATAACCATTTTTTCTTGACTTTTCATCCTAAATATCTGAGTATTTCTTTAATATTTCAGCTTCTTTAGGGTCTTTTACCCTTAAAGTCTGCCCGCCCCCACTGGTATATAAATAAAATAAATGCTCACCATTTTTATTCACACCTTTATATTCTGAACCTACCCAATGGCCATATTTTTTCTTAATATATTCATCAGCCTCTTTACTATTAATGTCTTCAGGCATTTTTCCTAAATTTTTTCCTTTTGAACTAGGTCTTTCCTTAGCCATTGCTCTATCCCTTAGTATCATATTAAGAGCATGCAATTCATTCCCATTTCCTTCATCGTTTAAATCATATTTAACAGCAACTACTTTTGGTTTTTCATTAGGTTTTGTTATTTTATATAAATTATAAGTATAACCATCTTTTACACTACCTCCTCCTTGACCTATATGCTCTCCATAATAATATAAATCTGAATACTTACGTTTTAAATGATCTCTATATTGTTTTCTTGTTTTGGCATCAGCCCGTGCATAATTTCCTAAATTTAAAGTAGTTTCATCTGAAGGTTCTAATAATGGATATTTACGTCCAGAATCTTTATCCAATTCAACCATTTTAGAAGGCTAATCTACTAAAGATTTAAGAGTAAGAGTATTAGACGAATTATCTTGTTTTTTTACCTTATTAATGCCTTGGGGTTTAACAACATCATACTTTGCTTTATTTTTCTTATAATGAGTCTTTGTTATCTAATATGTATTTCCCGTTTTTTTATTGGTAACAATAATTTTATCGTCAAACTCCAATAATATTAAATTATCTTTTCCCTATTTTAATAACTTATAATAAGTTTCTAAATTAAGTTTTTTCATATTTTTTAATCTCCTTAAACTTTACAAATTAATATTTTTTATATAGACTATTATTTATCTCTACATGGCTGTTGCAAAACTTGAAGTACTTCTTTAATTATTTTAGTATGAACTTTATTCTAAATATTAATATTTTTATTTTTAGATTTTTTTACCTTTGGTTCTTTAGACGATTTAATAGTTCTTCGTCTAGCAACAAATTTTAAATATGGTGTACCCCAGTCAGTACTTCTAGCCACCATTATATCCAAAAATTTCTACCCCTTCTAAGATAACTACACAGAAATTTTGATTCCATTATAAATTACAACAAAAGGTAATTTAGGATTACAATAATAATCTGGAGATCTCAAATCTACAGTTTCTTTACCAACATTCGTTACACATGTCCATGTATTTGTTCCACAACCATGAACCTATCTCCACATTTTTAATAATCTTTGTTGTCCCTAATCACTTCCTACTAATTTCTACATATATTGCTTATATCTCATAATATAATCTTCTTCTGTATAATCCTAAAAACCTTCATTTGCATATTTATTCATAAAAATTATCCTAAGCCTAATCTGCAATATCTGCCATTAAAGATTGAAGCTTTTCAAATTCTGGAGGTGCAGCCTATCCACTTGCTAATGTAGTATACTATCCTTCAGGAAGAACCAAATTCCCTAGGTCATGATACGTCAAATTTGTCTTTTTTAACATTTTATCTAATAAAGTTTCAACCTGTTTTTTATACTTTTCCCATACTTCATCCCAACCTTCTTGTCCACCACCTCCGCCATATTGCTGCATAACATTCTTAACTGCTTGAACACCACTCTAACGATCAGGAACGGGATCCATACTATCATAAGGATCGTCTGGTACTTTAAACCCATTTGCAATTGAAACTTTCTACCTTTCTTTCTTTGATTTATTGCTTTTAGGTTTAACAACATCATACTTTGACCTATGGCTGTCATAATAAGGTTTTGACACCTAATATGTATTTCCCGATCTTTTGTTAATGACAACGATTTTGTCATTAAGTTCTATTAATAACAAGTTTTCCTTTTCCTATTTTAACAATTTATAATAGGTTGCTAAGCTTAATTTTTTCATTTGTTTAATCTCCCTTATTTTTTAATAACTAGTATAATATCTAAGTAATTGTCTTTTTATGCATGCCTTCATCTAGCAATTTTTGATTTTTCTTAAAGCATTCCTGAGTTGATTTCACCCGTTTTAATAATGCTATCTCTTTCCTATCTCTGATAGTGCAATATTCTGAAGATCTTAATTGTGTTATATAATTACCTAATGTTTTATTACGAAACTTGTTCTAAATATTAATATTTTTCTTTTTAGACAATATCTGGGAATTATTCTTATTATGCCTAGAAAATGATGCAAGTTCATATTCCTCAGGTGTTAAATTTACCAATCTGCTAGCTCCTGGATTATTTGGTCTTCCATCCATTCTAAACCCAGCATTAAAAACAGGGTTATTGTATGCATATGTGTTTATACCATCTGACTGACTAATATGCACATCTTTGTTTTTTATTAACTTTGAACCCCCAGGATCTTTCTTTTGTGAAGTAACACTAATATTTATAAAATCTTGAACATCCACATTTTCATTATATGCGTGACAAGTTAACATTATATATCTATAATAATTTTCTAATCTCAATTTTATTTTCGCCATATCCTAAGGAGAAATGGATAATCCCGCCTTTTTTCTAGTATCTCTTATAAACTACAACGCACTTTTAACAGCTTGAGAATCTTCTAATTCTTTTTCTATATCATCAATAACATCTTTCTAAACTCTGCACGCTAATGCTTTCTCATGAAGGGACTTCATATAAGCAACGCTGGAAGATTTATGTTTTGCTAAAGAATCATCCATATCAGTTTCGAATATATCACTATAAGAACCAGCTAGATCTAACATCTTTTCTTTAAATGTGCCATCCTAATCATTTTTAAACTAAGTACTCTAAACTTTGGCATATACGGCACTTGCACCGCCACTTCCAGCTTTAACACTAGTTCCATTCAATGTTACGATATTACTTTCAGGATGATTGGTGTCTATGGATAAAACATCGACAGTTTTAAGATTTGTGCTCTATGGTAACAAGGCACATACGCCATACTACGTTCCCTTTCCTCCTCCATGCATTAAATTAATGGCAACATAAATTTCCGCAAAATTGGCCCAAGCCTATTTTAAACTGGGTTTTCCTTCATGATTAGATATCTATGACATAAATGCATTCAATTTTCTATGCCATTCCTAAGGATTTTCATTAGGATCTTCTTGTGCAAAATCTTTTAAATTTTCTAAAAGTTTAATAGTAGATGTATCCGTAACGCCAGCCTCATTCGACAACGATATTAATCTATCAGCCATTCCGCTAATTGACCCTTTAATTACAGTTACTCTATTCTAAGATGTATCGGGTACAACACCATCATCCATATCGATGAAACTTAGATCGTTCTTTTCAATAGCTGCACCCCATTTTTCCAAAAGCCTATTATTTTTTTGCCTCATTTTAATCTACTAAGGACTTAATCCTGGCTATTTAGTCGACAACCTTTGAATAACGATATTCCCTATTGTAACTGACTAAATTTTACCTTTACTATTTCTTTTTACTTCTTTTTTATAATCTATTAATTTTGTTTTTCCCGTACTATCTGTATATGTTTTATTTGCAGTAGTAAGTTTTCCACCATAACTAGTTGTTTGCACAGTCTTTATTCCCATTTTTTGCAATGCTAAAGAAACTTTGCCAAAAAAACGTGATTTAGAATTTCTCTGACCACCCATCTACACCTTCTTTGCACCCCTAGTTTTAGACGATCGATTCCAATTATTGGGTTCTCTAGCAATATATACTTTACAAGTTTTACCAGCTGAAGCACCAGCTGTCTGTGCCAATCTAACATATGAAGATAATAGATTGTTCTACTCTTCATTAATCTTCTAATTATTGATTACTTTAGATAATATTGAAAGGACTTTCTTATGATCCTCTCTATTGGGATTCGATTTATCTAAAGCTAATTTTTCCACCTAAGATTTCAAAGATATAAAAAATATATTTGCCTTTTTCCCTAATTCCTAACTAGGGGGATTAGATAATAAGTCGTTTAAATCAAATTCTTCATCTTCCCCTGTAGTAATATCAATCTTTTTGTTAGTCTTTGGTTTAATAGGTTTCTAAGGGGGAGATTGCTTATCTTTCTAAGGTAACTTATAAGTTCCATCTTTAAGTCCCCTTTGAGCGGTCTTCTTTGACACCTAATATGTATTTCCCGATCTTTTATTTTTTACCCGTATTTTATTCTAATCCTATTTTAATATTTTAAATATTAATTCATCAATTTTTTCCACGCTAATATTTCTCCAAAATATTACTAATTTTCAATAACTTCAACTTCCTAATCAGGTTCAGAAACAATTTGTCTATTATCACTTTCCTCAACATTTTTATATTTAAGAATTAAAAGATCCGCAATTATATCATATACTTGATCTCTAATTTCTTTATTATTTCTAATCTATTTATAAAAATCTCTACCTAAATTAATCTATTTTCCCTTATATTTAACAATCCAAGGCATGTTTACAGTACCTTTTCCCTATATTACATTATATGCCTTTAAAGTGGATAACCAATTAGTATAATTATTAATACCACAATCATAATAGACATCAAATGTGCATTCTCTAAAAGTTGCTCCCAATCTAGATTTATCAATCCTTGCTTTTATTGTAGAACCTACTACAGTAGGAACTCCATGTATATTCTATTTAAGTTTTGATGAACGCTGTAATCTTATTCTTATACTAGCATAAAAAGGAAGAGCCATACCTCCACTTGAAGTTTCATACGGATCCATAAAAGGATTAACCATATTCATATTAGCTCTTAATTGTGTTGTGTACACTAATGCAACTTTTTGTTGCGCTGCCATCATAGTTAACTTTGCCAATGCTTGCGAATTCATTCTTGCTTTTAGTGCTGCATTATATCCTTTATTTTCATAATCAGTATTTTTTAACTACGCCTAAGTCGTTGCTGCAGTTAAACTATCTACAATTATAAGCATAGGAACATCTGGCATTTCTAGTTTTACAGAATACATTAACTATTCTGTTACTTTATGAATTTTTTCAACTGTCTTCAATCTATAATGAATTACTTTAGATAAATCCACCCCAATAGCCTACAAGAAAGGCAAACTAGTTGCAGCCTAAGTCTATATTAAAACTGGTATTCCTCCTATACTTTGACAGGATTTAATTAAATGAGAACATAATAAAGATTTTCCACTATTATGATTCAAAATTCCATTACCATAATAACAATGAGTATTTTCTACCGTTATATCAACAATCTAACAGAATCCCACATCCTAAATTGATATAACTTTATGATATAATCCATCATCACATAATATGTTTGATTTATTAATTATTAAATTTTTGCAAAATATCCATCCTTTAGACTTCTAAAAAAATAAATGTTTAGCCGAAACTTTAATAAAATAACCATTATCAAGAGTAATTTTATAAGTTTTTAATTTTCCTTTCTAAACATAATTGGATATTTTCTAATAACCTTCTAAACTCTAAACATATATTTCTTTTCCTTGAGATAATAATTCTTTAACTTGACTAATTGGAACAATTGCTTCTTTCATAATACTTCCTTGACTTTAAAAATCTCTATTCATATTTTTATATAAATTCCTATTTTTTTAAACAATAATAATTATTGTTTTTAATCATAGTATTCTTTTCCCTATAAATCTAATTATTATCTTTCCTAAAAAACTTACTATTTAATTTTAATTTTTATTAATGTATCTTCTGTAACACATCCAGGTAAACCACTAATCTATGTAATTCTTCCTCCTGGTATACCACCATGTTTTCTATTAGATATGTATATATCTAATATGTCATCACCAGTACTTAACCAAAATGGTGCATCTCCTAAATCTTTAATAAGATGCGCATCCTCATGATCTTTATTTTTACTAAGCGTTTTTACTAAATTCTAAAAATCTATATTTTTTGACAATACCTATTTCTATTCTTTCTTTTTTGCTGGCATAAAATAATACTCCCTTAATGAAAATCAAGGAGAGATTATTATCACCTCTCCTTAATTACTATACTTACTTTAAATTCTTTTGTCTAAATTTTTCCAAGGCTTGCGAAATGTCAATTTTTTCTTCTTCATCAGGAATAGGTTCCTAATTAATAGCAATTTCTTTATTTTCTTCATCAGAATTTAAATATCTGTTCCAAATTTCTTTCATTTCTTCAGCTGTATAATGTTTATAAGCTTCTTTAAAATCAGGAATATTGTTAAGAACTTCATCAATTTCTTGTTGAGTTTTCATCAATGGAGTAGAATTTCGTTTCGGAGTAACAGAATAATCTGGCCAAGGAGTACCTTTTGTTTTTGTTATTATAAAATCTGTCCCATTTTCAATATCTGTAATATCACCATATTCAGGATTAAGAATATATTTTACTAATTCTTTTTCAACTTTAGGAGGAAAATCCACCCATACTACACCTTTATCTTCTTGTTCCCTTACAACCGCAAGAGCAAATATTCTGCGAGTAGGATATAACTTTTTTGCAAATTCAACATTCTACTCTATTCCTGTATCTCTTAACGCATTCAATTCCTCTAAAATGGGATCTGGTTCTCCATACATTTCAGGGGATACAAAAAATGGTTTTTGCAATTTGTAATATATCAAACCTGAAATAAAGGGATAATCATCTCCTGGTCTTGTTATAAACCTTAAAGTTTGATCTCCCTATTTTAATGAATAACTAATTCTACTATAATCTTTACGAGTTGATTGTAGCTATTCTAATCTTTTCTTTGCCTTATTCATGTCTATCATGTTTTTTCTCCTTTTGCATTAAAATTAATTTTTTTGGATAATGTGCTTTATACATATATCTGCACTATTTCCTTTTATTTAATGCCTTTGATATTTAGTTTTTTGTAAAATTTTGTTGGTATTTTAATTAACTATTTGTTTTTATTTAAAAATAAAATCATATTTTGATACAATTCCCAATTTATAGGATAATTTTTATCAAGTATTCCGTTATTTTCCTAACAAATAAGAGAATTTAACGCATTAATCGTATAATAGCATCTTCCTTTTTTATGCAATACTGTAAATTTAAATTCACGATTTTCTAATTCATTATTTGCTTCAAATATAACAAAAAAGAAATCCTAATACTATTCTAAAGAAGTTTTAAGTACTATACATTTCTAACAATCGGTATTTTTCTTTAAAAACTAGACTAATTTCCAAAGATTTTCCTTTTTAATAATTCCTAATAATAGTGAAGTTTTAGTTTCTTTCATATTTTCTCCCATTTTTTTAAATTAATTCCTAAACATCTTGAAATGGGTAATAACCCATTCATAGTCATTATTTTTTCTATATTTTCTATTTCATCCAAACATTTTTCCAAATCTATCTAACTTATTATAGCATCAAAAATGAAAAAAAGAGGTTTTATTTTTTCTTTTGGAAACATCAATAATTGGTATAATAATCCTATATAAAGTTCACTTTCAAATGACATAATAAACATATTTAACAATTTTGCTCTAGAATATTTCTATCCATCTTTAAATTTAATTTTCTTTTCCGATATTAGTGATTCTATATAACCTTGATTTTTATAATCCTATTCTAAAAATAAAGAAAAATTATATATTTTATTTAAAATATCATTTTTCAAATACTATTTAATTTTATTAGAAAATAATATTTTAAACACAAAAGCTTTTATTTCTTCTCTTGACATATCTTTTAAATTTAATTCTTTAGCCAAATAAATATAAGGATCCCCTTTAAGATTTATATCAAGTATTTTGAATAACAAATTAATATAAGAATAATTATAATCTATTTTATAAAACATTTTTCCCTACAAAGGTTTAATATATCTCCATCGTTCCTATTTAGAAGATATATTGTAATAATTAATATGTCTTGGATTACTTTTAGCTCTATTAGATTCAATGTTTATTGATAAAAATTGATTGATTGATCGCTTTTGAAAATATTTATTCCATTCTTTTAAAGGAATCTATCTTGGATAATTATTTGATAATAAATATAATATATAATTATATAAATTATAAATATAATAAGATGTATCTATATTATTATGAATAAATGCCTTTTTAGATTCCCACCATAAATAAATTTTTTCTAAATTTTTTAATTCTGATTTAGAATCCAAAGTAAAATCAGATAGTATCTAAGTAACAGAAAAATTAATTATCTTCAATTCTTTAGCAAAACTTCGTAACCATTCTGAATATTCCTAAAAGCTAGAAAAATATTTAGGTTGCCTAGCTTTATTAAAGGCATTCCACATCTAAAAATTGTTAGTAAATACTAATTTTTGAATTTTAAAAGGATTAATAGAATATGTTCCTAAATGTATATATGACTCAACAATATTTAAATTGTCATCCAAAATACATATATAATTACAACTTGAATTATTAATAATTAAAGTATAATTTTCATAAATTTTTTCTGAAGAAATATCTTCTATCTAAATTTTCTAAGTAACTTTAAACAATATTTTTGTACTCCTTTAAACTATTTTAAATAATATAACTTTTTATTTAAAAAAACCAAATATTATTTTCTTTTCATATTATTTATTTTAAAATCCTCTATTTTGAATTAAATAATATCGTATTACTTCATCTTTTACACTATTTAATTGCTTTCTATTAAAAGCAATATCAGAATCTTTTTTTCCATTCTTTCGTTTAATTAAAAATGTTTTATATTGTTTTGATTTTACAAAATCTTCATAACAAGCTTTAGTAACTTCATATATTTGATTAGTTTTGATATCTTTTAAAATATATATAGTATGTATGTTTTTTGACCACTAAGATTCAGAAGGAACTGTGGCCAATTTAATAGATTTTGAATTTAAATAATGCTTCTAAATTATTGACTTATATTTTAATCCCTATTCAGTATATTTCTTATCCTTCTTATCAGGTTTATATAACCTCTAAGATACACCATAAACATGTTTAATTCCTGTATAATATTTTCCTTTTACTACATGGTAATATCCAATATACTACTTACCATTTTCTAAAAAATATTCTTTACCTTTAGTATAAGCGTTCATCCAAACATTATTCCTTTAAGAATAGTCTAAGCATTACCCTATCCAATTCTATGCTGAATATCTGAAACATAAAATTTAGTTTCCCAACCTAAAGGATTGTATGCCAATTTAAAAACCTAACCCCAATCAATGCCTGCAATAAAATCTAAAATAATCTAAACCTAAATAGCATAAATAGAAGAAATTGATTTATGTCCAGTTTCCTTTGCAATATTTTGCTTGGAAATCATATACAATGCTTCGTTATATAAATCTACTGCTTTTTTTACGCTGTCTTTAGACAATTCCACACAATTTATTTTCCCAGTTTTGTTAAAAGTGCTTTTAACTATATTTACATTTTCTTTCAATTGTTTTTCATAATCTACTGTTACATCTTCTCCAATTTTAACTTTATCCTAATCTGGTATGCCTTTATACAAATATATATCCTAAGGATGACCACTATTAAACATGTTATCAAACAAATTATTCATAATACCATTATTGGCACCATAAGCTTGAAATATTGTAACTTTATAGCCATCTGGCATCTTTAAATTATACGTAATTTGCTTAACTATTGAACCTGCACCAAAATTAGGAATATAATATATATCGTTAGCAGTTAAAAAATTTAAAGAATGTTGTGAAATTTTAAATTTTTCAGTTCTATGATCAAATGATGTAGAGCATACTAATCCCCGATTAGTAGCAGAAGTTATCATATCAGACAAACTAGTCATAAATGAATCTAAAGTAATCTTCTATTGATCTTTCAATAACTAAAGAATTGCCTATAATCTAAAATAAACATGTCCTAAATATCCAAAAAAAGCATTTCCCCCATTTTTAAAAGAACTATTTCCATTTAAATATTTATTCGTATAATAATCCTTAATCTATTTTTTAAAATCATTTTGTGCAATATAAGCTTTCTATTTATCATTTTTTTCTATAATATTAATTAAATCCTAATATAATTGAATAAGATCTTCTATTTTTGCGTTTAAACTTTCTTCAGCTGTACTTCCATTTTCATAAACGAAAGAATAACCGATTTTATTATTTTTTGGAATAATAGCAACATCTATAGTATTAGAATAAAAATCAGCATTAAAATCTTTCTAAATTTCAAAATAATATAAAGGTTTATATATATCATCAACAGGAATACGATTGCTATCTTTATCTACAAATGCATTTACCGTTGTTCTTCTTAACAAATATATAATTGCATAATTTATCCAATCAAATGTTACATATCTTTGCCCATTACTATTTAAAACAATTGAATGTTTCCCTCTTAATGTTTTTTGTGAAAGAGACCTAATATAATTTGTCAAATTATTTTCAGTTGATTTTTTATCTGAATTATTCTGTCCTCCTGTGGTACTTCCCTACTTTTTAACAGAAACACGAGGAATATTATTAAAAGCCAACTTTAAATCAGGTTTAACATAATTTAATATTTCAGAATTTCCTTTACACATCATGTTAACCCTTAATTTAAAAATATTACCCTGCTACTGGTTAACATCAAAACCATATACTATAGCAATTACACCATCTATATTAACAATTTTTTTATCATCCAAATATTTATAATATTTGGCTGTATTTATATAACTATTCTATGCCCTTGGATCAGTTTTAGTTAATTGATGATATCCACAAAATACAGGAGGTAATATTGCACTAAGATCCTAAACATTTACAAAGTACCCAAACTGAAGAAATATGGAAGTGCAAGGAACAGAAAAATACTTTCTAATATTAGCAAATTGCTAAAAACTATAACATACAATTTCCATGTTAATATCTTTTAAAGTTCCATTATTCCCTCTTCCTCTTATGTCTAAAGTAGTAATATGAGGTTTAGGAATTATTCCAAAATTTAAATCATTTTCATAATAATCATAAAATCCTAATTTATCCTACAAAATATATTTTTCATATGTAAATCCCTATGAAGAACCTGTAACTTTAAAAGACGATAACACAGACCATTTCATATTTTCTTCAATATTTGGATCTCCATTTTTATCATATCTTAAATTAGAATAAGCAAATACAAAAGGAGTTCTATTTAACCAATTAATAGAATTATTTACAATATAATTTTCTGAATCCTTTACAATAGTAGGATTCTTAATATCCATATTAATTGCACTTCTAGTATTAAGCTAATTTTGTACATGTAATTTAAAAGTATTAGTAAACATATTTCAAATAAGATCTAGGAATATATAATTCTGTTCCAGGATTCAATATTAACGAATCTCCTGGTAAATTGTTAACCATTGCTATTATCCACCATAATGTTGAATCGTTAAAATATTTTTTAGCTAATAAATCTAAACGATCCCCATCTTTAAAGATTATTTTAAAAAACTAAAAATTATTTACTTCTATAGTAGGAAGTAAAGTAAACCCATAGTCCTTTGATGTTATATTTTTTGAATATTTTTCATATCTTGATTTATTCATATCTTTTACCAATCTTTAGTATTATTTGCTTTATAAACAATTTCACCGCTACTTGGCCCACGTCCATAAAGACAAACGAAAGCACAAGTAATATTAGTTATTATTGGAATTTCTATTTCATCTTTAAAAGCTTCATCTTCTTTTATTTTATCAATAATATCTTTGGCCTAATTACCTACAATATTATCTACCCCATAAAGTTTTCTTGGATCTAAATTCCATTGACTCTATTCATCTTCCCAACTTAATTCACAAGACTCAAAAAATCCTTCTTGCTAATAAACTATATCCCCTAGAGTTAAAGAATATATAGGAGCTCTACCCAAAGAAATATTCAAAGTTGAAACTGTCTAATCGGTACTTTTTGTAGAAAAATCATTAGTTCTTGGAATAGAAACTGTCTAATAATATGGAAATCCTACAGTTCTAAAGAAATTTAATTTTTCAATATATTGAGGAAGAAATTCTTTATCAAAACAAGCTAACTTAAGTACAAAATTAATAACTCTTTTTTCAGTACCCTTGTATACAAATTTAGGATAATAACTATTAACATATGTAAGCTAATCCCAAACTCCACTTCCACCAGTATCTTGTAATTCAGTAAGAAATGCAGGAGTTGTCATAATATTATTATTATTCATATTTTTAATCCAAAACTTTATAAGATTTCCTTTAAAATTTTTATCTTCTGCTATTGCGTCATAAAATGATCCATTTCCTTTGTATATTGAAGTTTTATAAGATTCTACTTGATATGATAATGGGTCTACAATTACAAAATTTGATTCTTTAGAATTTATTCCAAATTTAAATTTGGTCTATGTATTTTTAGAAGGAATTGTTGTTCTTAAAACGAATTCAATAGGTTTATTAAACTGTTCAAAATAATTAGAGCCTTTTAAATTATGTCCTTCATATGTACTTTTTTCTAAATTTTTTGCCTTTCTCTAGTTATCTTTAAAAACCTTGTCTTTTAATTTCATCTATTTTTCTAAATACCATTTTTTTATTCTCTATACACTTCTATCAACTAGAACGCCAGCCATTTTTTGCGGAGATGTACTAAGTAATCCTGCAGGGTAAAATATTCCATCACTTTCAATAAATTCTTCTAATAATTTACCTTCTTTAAGTATGGCAGTAGCTGCAGCTTGAACGGTAGATTCAGCAATATCCTAAAGTAATGCATTACCCTTCATTTTTAACTAAGCTTCCCCAACCTTTAAAAGTTTTTTAGTATCTATCAATGGTCCATTATCTTTTTTAATTTTTAACTTTTTCATAACTTTATCAATTGTACTATCTTTTTTCGGCTTGGGTATCTATTCCTATGTTTCTATTGTAATAAAATCATTTTCATAATGAGGAATATAACTAGTATCCTATATATTATTATTTTGATTACCTGGAAATAACCATATAAACTAACTTTTGCCAGAAGAAATAGGCTAATTTGTTCTAGTAAAATTATCAATATTATTATTTATTGCTTGTTTTGGATAATTTTTACCTGTCTCTGAAACATCTCCAATATAACTTCTATCCAAAGGATTATCTGTGCCCTACGGTTTAATATATGTAGATTGATATTTTCCATAACGAATTTTATCAAACTAAGAAAGTAATTCATATTTAACCTTTGTACGTATTGGAGTTGCAAAATACCATATTGGAATTGAACGATATGCTATCGGTATTTTCTATTCTGTAGTATTATAAGTAGAAGTTTTGAATGAATATATAGGTATTAACTAATCTGAATAATTATATTCAGAAGGTTTAGATTTAAAAATCGGTATTTCTGAACTTTTAAAATCATATTCAGATGCTTTTTTAACAATTTTAGGTACTAACTATTCTGTTTTATCATACATATCCGTATTAACTTTTATTGGAATTAAAGACTAATATGGATCATATAATGGTACATTAAATTTTTTAATTGG
>ERZ795046.717-NODE-717-length-38390-cov-8.824521_pt1 | contig 38390 bp, 21 predicted proteins | sample MGYA00375130_ERZ795046 | MGnify/ENA primary metagenome ERZ795046 (study PRJEB30175, sample SAMN05720202) | activated sludge metagenome | isolation source: anaerobic digester from wastewater treatment plant | place: Japan | collected 2015-05-15 ...
ATATATTTCTATGTTATTATAGATTATGGTAATCGTTTTACCAATTTTAATAAATATCATTATTAACTTTTAATTAAAGGAGACTAAAACATGTCTAAAAAAGGTTTTACTCTCATTGAATTACTTGTTGTCATCGCTATTATCGGTATTCTTGCGGCGATATTATTGCCAGCTCTTGCTCGTGCCCGTGAAGCGGCACGTCGTTCCAGTTGCCAGAACAACCTCAAACAATGGGGATTGGTCTTTAAGATGTATTCCAACGAAGCCAAAGGAGAACGGTTCCCTCGTTTATGCGCGTATTATGGAAACCTTGTAGATTGTAATACAGCAGGATTTCCTGTAACTCATACTAACACTCTAAGAATTTCTGTAGGTCCTTATGTCCCTTCTATATTTCCGGAATATTTAACTGACCCCAATATCACATTGTGTCCTTCGGATGCAGAAGCGAAACCAGGAGATTTAATTAATCCCATTACAAATGAGTCAGAATTCTACCTTGCATGCAATAACATGGAAAGAGGTATGTTCCGTATTGATACCAGTTATGCCTACTTAGGCTACGTATTGGACCGGTGTGAAGATACAGATGAGCAAATGAACTTGGGATTATTTGACCCCGAATATTCTGCTTATACAGGTCCCGCACAATTTGTAATGCTTGCAGCACAATTATATGCAGTACCTGAACCTGATGTACCAGCAAAAACAGACCAAGATATTAATGCCGGGGTACCTTATGGCAATGCCGGAACTGCAACGATATATCGGCTTCGTGAAGGGATTGAACGATTCCTTATAACAGATATTAATAATCCCTCTGCTTCAGCACAAGCGCAAAGTAGTGTATTTATCATGTTTGACCTTGTAGCAACAGCAACGCAAGGGTTTAATCACATACCCGGTGGCTGCAATGTGCTATATATGGACGGACATGTAGAATTTGTTCGTTATCCAGGCAAAGCACCGGTAAATCAGGGATTCGCTTGGGTAACTACCGCCGTTGGATTTTCATAATCCGCATATAATAACATAGTAAATAAAATTAAATTTAACAAATTACAGGTATAGAGATGGAGCGTAGAGATTTTTTAAAAAGGGCAGTGTTAGGTTTACTAACCTGCCCTACTGTTTATGCTTCACAAACGAAGCAGGGCAAAATAAAAAAAGCCTCAAAGCCTAAAGTGCCACAGAACTTCATCCTAATTCTGATGGACGATATGGGCTATGGTGACCTCAGTTGTTATGGAAATACTCAATATACAACACCGAACCTTGACCAGATGGCGAAGGAAGGGGTTCGTTTTACGGATTTTTATGCCTGTGCTCCTGTATGCACTCCGACGCGTGCTTCTGTAATGACAGGATGCTATGCTCAGAGAGTTGGTTTGCCTCGTGTTCTGGGGAATAGAGAACGGACTGGAATTAATCCCAATGAAGTAACCTTAGCAGAAGCATTAAAAGGTGCTGGGTATAATACTGCTTGTTATGGGAAGTGGCATTTAGGACATTTACAACCATTCCTCCCACCGAATCATGGCTTTGATGAATATTATGGTATCCCCTATTCTAATGATATGGGTCCAGATGAGAATGAACCCAATGCCCCTCCATTACCCTTAATAGAAAACTTAAAAGTAATTGAAGAAAACCCAGACCAATCAAAATTAACTACCGAATATACGGAGCGAGCCGTTAATTTTATTAAGAGGAATAAAGATAACAAATTTTTCTTATATCTACCTCATACAATGATGCATGTGCCTATTTATGTATCAAAGAAATTTGAAGGGAAATCAGGGGCTGGATTATATGGTGATACAGTTCTGGAAATTGACTGGTCTGTGGGTGAAATAATAAATACACTTAAAGAGACAGGACTCTCTGATAATACACTGGTTGTATTTACATCAGATAATGGACCATGGTTAATTTATGGAAATCATGCAGGAAGTGCAGGCCCGTTACGCTGTGGTAAAGCGACTACTTTTGAAGGAGGAATGCGTGTTCCTTGTATTGCATGGTCACCTCAATTTATCCCTTCAGGAAAAATTTGCAGTGAAGTAAGTGCTACGTTTGATTTCTATCCTACATTTGCCAAACTTGCAAATGCAGACTATCCTAAAACTGATTTTCGTGACGGGAAGAATACTTGGAATTTGTTTATAAAACCAGATATGAATTCTCCCCATCCTTTCTTCTTATATTATCTCCATAATGAACTACAAGCCATCCGTCAAGGAAAATGGAAACTTCATCTCCCTCACAAATACCAGGAACTTGATTTCCCAGGGAATGATAGAAAACGGGAAAAATATAAAGAAGAAAAGATTGAATTATCTTTATATGATTTGGAAAATGATATTTCAGAAAAAACGAATCTTGCAAATGAATATCCTAAAATAGTAGAACGGCTTAAAGGTATCGCACTTCGGTATGATAAAGATTTAAAAGCGAACATTCGTCCCTGCGGAAAAGTATAATTTATCATTACTTACCCTTATGAAAGAAAGAAGATAAATCACATAATTTTTAGTAAATTCTATCAGATTTATTTGATATTTTTACAATGACTTTAAACCGAAACGGGCTATCGAAAAGATTCGATAGCCCGTTATTTTTCTATACGGCTATGATATTCTTACTTGCGTAAAAATGCTTTTCTACGGATAATTGTCATTACTCCAACAATAGAGGAGATAACAACCACTATCACTAATCCAGCATTTGTACTTGCAGGTACACCTTTCTCGACATTCAAGGTTGCGGTACGTGATATAACTAAATCATTCATTCCTGTTACAGTACTTCCAGCGTCTTGAATAGTCACATAATACTCACCTGCATCCTCCATCTCTACTGGGTCAATTACTAAAACAGGGCCTATCGCACCTGTTATCACTTCAAATGTCTTATTTCCATCATCTCGATACCATGTATAGGTCTTATCACCTAAACCGCCTGTTACCTCAACAACCATTTCGACACGGTCACCTACTGTTGCATTGTATTCTTCTAATAGGTCTTGTCCCAATTGTAAATGTTCGCCAACCTCTATTATGGCATGTCGCGATTGATATACTGTCGGGACATCATCGGTTACTTCAAGATAATATTCATAGGTACCTACAGTTAAGGATGCTGTATTTACTTCTATTTCTAATGTATTAACAGCAACTACCTCGGTACCTCCACCAGGCAAATCGCGCTTCCACTCGTAATAAACAGGTGGTAAGCCTCCAACAAAATCTGCCGACATCACAAAGAATGGGTCATCAATATATAAGGATGCGTCTTGAGGTTGTTTAGTAAATACAACTTCGCTACTGGCTACACGCAATAAGGCTGGGTCAGATGTCAATACAGTATTCAAACCACTCACTGTTGACGGCTGGTCGGACACATAAACTATAAACTGCGTGCCATCATAAGTCTCATCAACATCCTGTATTACTAATGTAGCATTATTAACTCCTAACGAACCAACACCAACCTGCCACCAATCGTAATTGTATGGCTCAAACCCACCGACTACTTCTACCTGGAACACTGCATCTTGTCCAGCATACAGATTCAGGCTTTGTGGATGTGTAATTATTTGTGGCGGGTCTGCAACTTTCACATTTGCTACTCTCGATGTTACATTTGGATTTAATCCGCCACTGGAATCACTTACAATTACATAGTAATCACCTGCATCTGTTTCATCTGCTGAACCTAAATCAAGCACATTTTGTCCTTCCACAGGACCTAATATACTTTCTGTGCCCTTGAACCACTCATAATAGAACGGTGGTAGACCACCACTGACATTTACAACTAACTGAACTGGCGATTCTCCTGTGTATGCTCGTACATCTGCAGGTCCCTGGACATTGATAAAGTTCGTTATGGAGAGTTTAGCCACACGAGAGGTGCCACTCTGCGGTGTCCCACTATCAGTTACAACACAACGATAGTATGAATTTTGCAATGCAGATAAGTGAGCGCCTTCCGCTATTTGAATTCCAAGCGTTGGACCATCTGCCCCAGAGACAATCGAACTGGCATGCAACGGATGCGGTCCGTTAGACAATGTCGTCCACGGTCCACTTTCATCTGTCGCATATTGCCATTCATAATTTAATTGCGGTATTCCGCCATTGGTTTGGACTGTAAATTGTGCTTGATTACCAACATTCTCGGTTATATCTGCAGGATGCTCCGTACTAACTGCAAGGTTCGCATATACATTCAATACGCCCGCATTTGCAGGATAGGCATCTGGGTCAGGTCCACTATCAACACCAACACAACGGTATGAACCCGTATCACCTACAACAACATCAGTCAAAACTAATACAGAATTATCCACACCGTGATTTATAGACACCCTTCCACCTAAATCACCATTATTCAATGTCTGATATCCACTTCCTGTATCTCTCTGCCATATATAAGTATACGGCGGAGTTCCTCCAGACACTGTGATTGCAATTACATATATATTACCTTCATACAAAGTGGTTGGACTCGGCGCTGGGTCAGTAACTACAAATGGATTTGTTACAGTAAGTACTGCCTCGTTAGTATCTTCTGTTGAGGGTGCCCCACGGTTCTCAGAGTCAGTCGCCCTTGCTTTGTAATTGCCAACATCTGCAAGTTGGACATTAGTGATGGTCAATGTAGTTGTTGCACCATTATTGGTTATTGCCACCGTCGAGCCAGAACCAGACGGATGCGGTCCATCAGTAATCGGAGTACTATTCCAGAACCATTCATAAGTATATGGCGGATAGCCTCCCGCAAATGTCGCAGTAAACGAAGCAGTCCCACCAGTATTCCTGTGTATGTTCTGCGGTTGAGCAGAAACACTAACCACTGGCTGAACATCCAAAGTACTCGGACCACAGAACGCAGTTTGGCCACCACCAGAAATATTCACTGCTGTTCCGTAATAATTACCACGCATAGTCATATCTAAGTTGAAGAAAGTTACTGGATTACCTCCACTACCTACCGTTTCTAAACCGCTACCCCTATCAGCATACCACTGATATATATAATTCGTTCCAGGACCACCTATAAACTTGAAACTATAAATGGCATTTTCTCCAATATACTTTTTAACCTCTGGAGATAAATCTACTATTGTTCTTATCATATTAGGATTAATGGTAATTGTTTTTGTGTTAGAAGTAACTTGATTAGGTGGAGGAGGTGTATCATTCGGGTCAGTCACAACACAGCGATACTGTCCATCTTCCTGACCGGGGATAGCATATTCCACCGTCAATTGATTTGTAGTTGCTCCAGAAATTATCGTTGTAACTTGAGTATTGTTTACGCCATCCGAACCATTTACAAACCTTGTATAACTCCCATCAGCAACAGGAACCCAAGAACCACCCTTGAAGATTTGCCACTGATATTGATACGGGGGTCCATATCCACCACTGGCAGTAACTGTCATACGGAACGAACGACCAAATCCAATATATCCATCGCTCAGATTCAAAGCCGTCGGCGAACTGAAGTCATCTTCATTAAATGGATTATCCCTCGGTGGATCAAATTCTTGTATCACTATGTTACTAACAGCCAACGGATTGGGCCAAACATCAACATAGTTCGTTTTGGTTTCCGTATCTTCACCATACTGGGATACCACCCTCAAACTAACTGTATAAATACCAACAACGTTATATGTCCATTGTGGATTTGTCGGTGTCGTATAATGGGCATCCCATGAACTATCTCCATTAAAATCCCAATACCAATCGGTTATTTGTGTTGTATTCCCAGGCAACTCATCTGCTATTGATTCATCTGTAAACTGAACAGTCAACGGATACTGTCCCTGCAACGGAGTGCCTGAAAATTGAGCTACTGGCGGGGTATGCACAATGATGTAATCGGTCTTCGTATTACTACCATTCCCTTCCGCCGTAGTGACTGTCAATGACACAGTGTATCTACCCGCAGTATTGTATTGATGACTCGGATTCTGTTGATTACTCGTCCCACTATCGCCAAAATTCCAAGACCAGGTTGTCTCGGGCCATAAGCCATAGGTCTCCGACAAATCCGTAAACTGGACAGATTGCCCTGCCAGAATCTCTGTGGGTGTGCCTGAGAAATCCACAGGCATATTACCTGAGAACATCACATTTTCATAGGCGCCCATATCTACCGTACCACCTTCTACACGATAGTAACTACGGATATCCAACCGTGTGGGACCAGTTGGCGGGTCTACTAACGCATTGGAACCAGCATTAATGCAAGGAGACATTGGTGAAAAACTTAAACGCAAATCATTATTCCCTGGATTGCGGAACAATGGGTCTAAATTGATATTTCCTACTCCACCTCCACCATAACCACTTTGCACATCGCAATATTGCACATCCGCTGAATATACAAAACCCAAACCAGGTCTAAAAGACCGGATATGCGGATTGGCAGGAGCAGTCGGATTCCAAAGAATGTTATTGTAAATCCTTGGGAAATTAACTCCACAACCACTATTCATGATGGTATTGGCATTGTATAATTGACTTCCACTTAAATTGGCAGAAGTATTATTATAGAAGGTACAGTTCACTATCTTTGTTTCATTACCAATTTCACTATTAGATGAATCGATACCATTGTTAAATACACCAGCACCGCCACGAATCGGGGAAACGCCCGTGTCAACAGCCTCATTGCAGGTATTACCACGGAAAACGCAATCATGAATTAATGCATTTGCTTTATAATTATTTGAACCAATCGTTCCTGATAAATTTGCAATAGCACCACCCGCAGTTCCTGCAACATTGTCATAAAAAACACAATTAGCAATTACTGGTGATGATAACCAGTTATATATACCTGCACCACGCCAGGTATGATAATCACCTGCCACACCTGTTGCACGACCACCACGAATATGGAAACCATCAATCACTACATCCACATTTGGACCATCTGCTTTTCCTATCACTATTACATGGTATGCATTTGTTCCACCACGAGAAGTTCTTCCATCTATTGTAGTTATATATCTTGCAGGTCTTCTCTGGTTTATCGAAGTCTCAGTTCCTTTGAATCCCCCGTAAAGGTGGACATCATCCTTCATTACCAATGAGCCTTCCACCGCAGAAGGTGCACCCCAACTTTCTGTTCTTAGTTCATCATAATTGCCCTGTGCTACCCAGACTTCCACAGGATTCCCCGGAGATGCTTGCGATGCCGCCGCATCGATCCCCTCCTGGATTGTCCGGAATGCCTTAGCCCACGAACTACCATCCGGGCTTGGGTCTGTACTCGCTTTGTTCACATATACCACACCAAATGACTGCATTGTGAACAAGCATATTACTACTATAATTCCTGTAATTGATTTTTTTGACATTTTTCTGTCTCCTTATAAAGTTTCTTATTATAACTAACAACTAATATAATTTCTAAAATAATTTAATCTCCACACCTTCGATTATCATGCACTTAACTTTCTTTATGTTTTACCATGTTATATAACTTTTTTATTATCATATATAAATTATACCATCAAATAATTAAAAAATACAATATTTTTTATTATTTTTTCAAATAGTGGGCTGAAAAAAATCAGCCCACTATGTTATCTATTCAAAAGCACAAATTACGGCTGTTGTCCGGGACAGAATCCATCTTCACCGCCTTCACAAGGATAATAACCATTCAGATTGAAGAACTGGATTAACCTCAGCAGCTCATCCAATCTAATCGTCCAATCTTGTGGGTTATAGTCTGACGCATGAGGCGTACAGGAATAATCTTCCCCCGGTCCAGGTGCGTAACCATCTTCGCCTTGTGGATCGCAATGATATTCACCGAAGTTGAAGAATTGTATTACTCTTAACAACTCGCCGAGAGCAATTTCCCCATCTCCATTTTGGTCTGCACTATGTGGAGGTGGTACCGCACCTTCTCCTTCACCTTCCACTACTCCCTCAGGAGTGCCTTCTATCGCACCTTCTCCTTCACCTTCCACTACTCCCTCAGGAGTGCCTTCTATCGCACCTTCTCCTTCTACAACACCTTCAGGTGTGCCCTCAACTGCACCTTCTCCTTCTACAACACCTTCTGGTATTTCCTTAAACTGTACTCCTATTATTCTATCTCTATCCATAAGGACCTGAATCGAAGGCTGATTTGGATTACCTACACCCTCAAGGTCACCTGTCCATGTATCAAACATCCAACCTTCATTTGGAATCGCAGTTAATTGTACTAACGTCCCCACTTCATATAAAAGAACCTGTCCTGGTGATGGAACAGTTGTTCCTTGTCCTGATTCAACATTTATAGTTAATGACTTATAAACAATTTGTTCAAACCGAGCCCTAAGAACAGTATTAGAGTTTAATAGAAATTCATAAGGATTTTCTATCGTTACTAAATTGTCACTTTCGTCAAACCATCCAACAAATGCATATCCGGGATTTGGACTTGCATACACAGTTACTGGGAAACCATCCGCTAAGTAGTAAATTCCAGCATAAGGATAAATACTACCATTCGGTCCACTTTCTAATTGTAAGGAATAACCTGTATCTTCAAACCAACCTATTACATCGTAATTATCATTAACTGTTAACCATGCATTTACCCAATATTCCCATGTCTCTTCTTGATTTGGTCCCGGATTCTTTAATATCTGCCATCCACCAAAATAATTTTCTTCATCAGTTATGGCTTGTAAGTACACTTGTTCGTTATCTTTATAACATTGTGAACCGGGTCCTGGAATGATAGTGCCTGTTCCAGTTCCAGTTCCTGCTATTGCATAATTCACATTCCAATCACACTCTTCAAAGACTGCACGATATGTATAATTTGACTGTTCAGGATTAAACTCAACAGGAAATGGGTTCATTATATCAACAACAAATTCATTTTCATCTACCCAGTATTTAAATCTCCAACCGGGGTCGGGGTGTGCAATGAGCGTACACCATTGTCCATCAACATAACCATATGTGCCAGGTGAAGAAGGTTCAGTAGTTCCATTCCCCTGTACTTCTAACATGGTGACCAAGTATTGTGCCACTCCAAACTTACCCACAATTTTACTTAAAGTCATGCCTTCTTCTACCTCGAAAGCATAGAACCAACTGGTTGATATAAGGTCGTTTGTATCGTAGTCATACCAACCTAAAAATGCATTCGGTTGATAATTTGTAGCATTAAGGAATATCCACTGCCCAATCTTATAATAATATATTCCGGGTGCTGGAGTAATCTCTCCCTTATCAGCTCCATCTATATAAAGTTCAAGTGTGAAATCAGCCTCTTCAAAATTAGCTGTGATTTCTTTATTACCATCCATTTGAATTTCTATAAAATTATCAAATGGATTGGCTCCACCAATATCACCAGTCCATTGAGTAAAGAACCAACCCGGATTCGGATTTGCAAAAACATATACGGTACTATTCTCCTCATACCAATGCTCACCTACTGGTGGATTCGTATTTCCACCCTCAAATGGATTCGTATTTATTGTTAATTTGTATGTCACTATCGGAACAAATACAGCAATAAATACTTTGTCTGAATCCATAGTAATAGTAACAGGATTAACTGTGGCTACCTGACTACCATTTTCATCTTCCCAATGGTCAAACTTATTTCCTATATTACCCCATGCATATAAGGTAACTTCTGCTTGTTCTGCATAATAATATGTTCCTGGAAATGGAAAGACACCACCTGAAAGACTATCAGGTAGCACCCCAGTCGTTAATGTGTAACCAGTCTCTTCAAATACTGCTCCAACAGTTTTATCTCCATCCATTAGTATATTTGCAAATAGTTGTGTTCCTGACGAACTAACATCACCAGTCCATCCAGCAAAATATGCCCCAGGACCACTTAATGCATACAAATTCACCTGTCTCCCCGCAATGTATCTATACACCCCTAATCCCTGCGGGAACTCATCTACCGCACCATTTCCTGTTAAATTAAATGTAATAGTATAAGTAGATTCAATATCTACAAATACTGCTCTAACTTTAATATTTTCCGTAATATTTGAGAACCCATACGATGGATTCTCAGTTAATAACACATAATCACCCAAACCATCATCATATCTCTCCCATTGCTTAAACGCATAATTACTTCCGCTTTGAGGATATGCTCTTATAGCAAATGAAGAATTATATGCAATAGGAGTTATCCCTACTGGCGGATTAGTGATACCTTCTCCTACAATTTCCACCTCAATACTTGCCTCGCATACTCCCGCACGATTAAGAGAACCACCAGGTAAAACCTTCCACCCTAACTGGTCCACGATTCCACAATACGCAGGCGGAACAGGATTGTAACTTATATCAATATTATCACCCGGCCCAATGCCAACATTATCAACTAAATATCCAAAATTCTCTATCTGGTTATCAGAAAGATTTACTTCATTCAGAGCAGTATAATTTAAAAGTGGATTAATATCCTGAATCTGATTATTACCAAGGTTCAATTCTTCTAGTGTTGTCTTTGGTGCCCCATCCAGATCCATCACCCATATATTATCAATTTGATTACCTTCCGCAGTCAAATTTTCCAAGTTCGGCATATACTCTACACCACTCAAATCTTCTAAATCATTTTCACTCACACTTAATTCTGTAAGATTGCTGAAAGGTGTACTTATCGGCTGAGTGAACATGTTAGGACCAATATTATTTCCAGGGACGGATACACTTGTTAGATTTGGCAAATTAATCAAAGCATCAAGACTCTGAATACCAGTAAAAGCACATACAAATATAGAAAGGTTCGTCCAATTGCTTACTACACTAATATCATCAATCTCTATTCCAAGTAAAAATGCCATTAAAGGATTTAATCCAGATAGTCCAGAAATATCATTTATATCTGAACCTGTGCCTACTTCTATTATTGCTAATATGCCCAGATTATCCTCATCTATAAAGGTAATATTAGTCATATTAACGACATAATTATCCACTGCAGATTGCGTAAGACCGCAATTAAATTCCGCAAATACATTTAAGTTCTGGTCAACTGCTCCTAATGGAGTCCAATCAGAAATCGGATTATTACCTAAATATAACTGAGTTAAATTCGATAATGAATTCAGGAAAGCGATTGAAGTCACATTTTCTAAACCACCTATACTAAGCATACCAAGATTTGTTAAATTAGTTAAAACATTTAAGTCAGCATCATCTAAATCATTTACACCAGTAGCAAAAAAATCTACTCCTTCTGGATACAATCCAACAAACACACCGAAACCTAAATTTAAGCCTATCAAATTTGTAAATGTTGAAAGAGTGGATATATCGCTAATCTGGTTATATCCTATATCTAACACATTTAGATTACCTGCTAAATTAGATAAAGGACTTATATCGGTAATTTGATTCTTACCCAACATTAAAACTGAAAGATTTGTTAAACCTCCATAAGTAGTATCTCCAAGTGGCGACAAATCGGTTATTTGATTACCAATAAGGTTTAATGCTTCCAATGCTGTACAAGCCTCCAAGCCCGTCAAATATTGAATATTTAAGTATGACGCATCCAACGAAGTAAATTCTGAATTTGACAATTCCTCTGAGGTAGGTGGATCACTTAAAGGTACTCCAACTTGAGCCTCATACTGTGCTTTCACAGCCTCCAACAAATTTGAATCGTTAAAGGTTACAACCCCTGCTAATGCATTCGCTGATAACAGCAAGGTGATAATTAGAACTAAACTCTTTCTCATAACTAAATCTCCTTTAATTTATGTTTTTTAATTTTCTTTCTTATATTTTTAACATATGTAAGTTATACCATATTTTTATTAAAATGTCAAATATAGTTTCAAAATCTCATACACAATTTTACTGCCTGAGAAAATATATCTACAGATTTTATTAGATTATCTATATTTTCATATCCATAAGATACTCTTAATTGGTACTTCCCTTTTTCAGCAAGATTACCTTTAGGGTGAACACAATATACCCCGGGCAAATAAATTACCCGTGGTTTCATAGTATTTTCACCATCATACCAATCCCAATCTTTATCTCCTGTTTTTCTGGAAAGCATATTGAAAAACGAAGAACCCCGTTCCGTATTTATACCACTAAAAGTTAAGTAAAGATAAAAACCAGCATCGCCTCCGGAAATAGATGCTATGTGATTTTCCATTTCCTCAATAAACTGTTTTTTAAATAATGTCCCTTTTTCTTTATATCCCTCATTAACACTATTGTATTGTTTTAATCCATATTTTGTTATCAATTGTGCAGATATTTCCTGTGTTACTAATGGAGCACTAAATCCAACGTCGCTGTTCCATTGTACTAATCCATTTAACAAAAGACTATTTTGCGGACCTATGATAAAACCCACACGGAGTGAAGGAGCAAATACTTTTGATAAAGTACCAATTTCATAGACAGACCCATCATTATCATAAATAGATGGTGAAATAGGCTTTTCCAATTCAGGGTTATGAATTAGCCATTCATAGGCAAGGTCGAAAATAATAGGTATATACACATTATATTTTCTTGATAAGTTTTGTATGCTTTCCACAATTTCTCTTCTTCTTCGATTAGAAATCACAGTGCAAGTTGGATTATTTACAGTTACAAAATAACAAAAAGACACATGGTTTCCCTGTTTTAAATGTGTTTCAAGCACCTCTATTAGAATATGAATATCAGGACCTTCTACCTCTTCTTGAACAGGTGCAATTTCAAACCCATACCGTTCTAATGTCGAAGTATATATATAGTAGACTGGATCAGTCGTGATGACAATACCTTTCCTCAATATATTAGCCAAACCCGTCAATATACTTGTTGCTCCACTAACCCCAATGACTATACGCCTCTCATCAAAATCAGGGATGTCTTCCATCCTATTATTTTTCCACAGTTCTTGATAAAACCATTTAATGGCTTCTATTAATTGAATAGAACCTTCTGGACCGCCATAATTTAACAAGTGTGAAGGCCTTGTGTCTTTCTTTGCAAGCACCGACGCAATTTCTGCAAATTCATCATAGGGAATAGTATCCTCATTAACATACCCAACACCAAGGTTAATATCTACATCGGGTCGGAAATCTTTAGCAAACTCAGACATCATTTGGCTGACAGGAGAAGGTTGAGAAGAATAAAAACCGTATGAAGAAAAACAATCACTTTTCATATCATTTCATTAACTTCTGATTGGATAATACTTGTTCTATCCATTTTTTTCAATTTTCTGAACCAACTCCGTTCTAACAGGGTAAGTTCTATTTCCATAACTTATATAATAATAAGGTGCTTGTTCGACTACATCGTCAGCTGGCTGACGCAAACCACTTTTAAAGTAAACCATATACTTCTTAATTGTATTCCTTCCTGATAATGTATTTATCCTCCGACTCACAGTAATTTTCCCACTTATCCTGCTTGCATAATAATTAGAATCAACCCTCAGTCCTAACTTTGATTTTACTAATTTTACATAGTTAACCGTCTCATCAAAAGGAGGAATACCTTTATATTTTTTCACGTTTTCGGGTCCAGAATTATACCCTGCCAATGCCAAATCAATATTCCCATTAAACAAATCTAACATTCTACTTAAATATTGAACACCACCTGCAATATTTTGTGCAGGGTCAAATATATCAGTAACACCCATTTCAACTGCAGTTGCAGGCATTAATTGCATCAAACCACATGCTCCCGCAGTGGAAACTGCATTGGGATTAAACCCACTTTCCACTTCCATAACAGCCCAGATTAAACGTTCATCTACCTGATAATATTGACTACATTCTTTAACAATATTCTGAATCGTATCAAAATTATATGTTTTCCCTTTATATAAATGTTCAAACTTTTTTGCTACATGAACAGGTTCTAACGGCACAATAATTGCATATCCCCCATCGTCAGTTCCCGTTTTTTGATTTGAACTTATACTTTTATTACCAGACTTCGCTCCCGATTGTTGCGACTTCTTAAAATATACCTCTTTATATTCGTTTTTAGAACGGTATTTTTGTGGACGATTTGTAAACACGACTGTACCATCTTTTTTCTGGAACTGATACAATCCCTTTTGCTGTGAACGGTCAGCATATGCTTCCTTAAAGTCAATTTTATATACTTTCGTTCCGACAGAGGAGCCATCTTTTACATCTTTATTTGTAAGTAGATTAGAATTCGGTTCTGCACTCACAAAGAATGAAAAAATCAATACTGAAAAAATAAAACCGAAGCATCTTCTTCCGCATCTCTTGGTAATAAAAATATTCTGAAATTGATTTGTAATCATTACACACATTTCTCATTCATAAAAATTTCTATAACTAATAATAGAAAATCTTGATGTTTTTTGTCAACAAATTATCCGCATTAATTCATTTTTCTACCACTAATTCATTTACACTAAAACCTGTTTTATTCTCGACCTTAGGTAGGCTTTTCCCTTTAACAATAATAGTTCCTCTAATATCAGAAATCTGGCAATCTTTTGAAAGGGTATTTATTTCGATAGGACTTCGTTCATAAATATCATACACAACACAATCATTAAAACACACCCCACCAAGTTTTGCAACCATTGTTTTTTTCCATTGGTTTATCTTGATTGGAAAACCATTACTTTTCGGAGGTGTATTAACACATACGCAATTATCAAAATATATCTTTACCCCGTCCGCAGATTTATCAAAAACACAAATTCCCCCTCTTTGAGAACCTTCTATATAACAGTTTTTAAATTTAATATCTCCCAAGGGCCCATCTTTAGTAACCGCACCAATAGCTACACCATGGTCAAAGTCATTTTGAATAAAACAATTTTCAACAGTAATTGATACTGGAAGAGTCGTTTTATCAAATTGTTTCAAATAAATAAGTATACCCGCTCCTTTATTTTCCTTAATCATACAATTCTTCATAACAATATTTGTTAGTTGTTCAGATTCTTGATTAGGTTCAAAATCAATTCCTGCCTGTGGTGCTGTTCCTGAAGTTCCAATTAATAAACAATTTTCTATCGTTAAATTTGAAGCACTAATAACGCTAATCCCTTGACGATGATTATCATAACAAACAACATCACGAATAAGTACATTTTCACATCTATTCAGATTATTTGTCGCACCAATATAAATTCCATCTCCTCCACTACTTTCACATCGAATACCTTCTACCAAAACATTTTTACAACCACAAATAGACAGGGTCATACGCCACTCCGCAGGTTTATATTGTTTCTTGTCCTGATAATCCTTCTTATTCATTTTTAATGTGGCACCATAACCTGAGATAGTGAGATTTTCCACATTATCAGCACTAAATAAGGAATCTCCTCCCCCTTTAAATTCTCCTTTTTTTGCTAATATAACTACACCCGACATCAAAGTGATCTTTTGGTTTGAACGTAATGTAATTGGTCTAACAATCCATGGCACACCCATATTAGGGACAATAACCTCTTCAGCGTTGGAATTAATTGCCGACTGTAACGACTCAGTAGCATCCTGTTCATTGAATCCCCACCATGCTGGACTTGCCCAATTCAGGCTCCCTTGCTCAACTTGGGATATTGCCTCATGATTAGGTTGATATAAAGAAACCTTTAAATCCGACGGATATGCAGAATTAATTAGTAAAATTATTGAAATAAAAAATAGTTTTTTCACATCCATTTGATTTATTCCTATAAAGGGCTTTTATTTATGGAGAACTAAAAATTACAATCATTATACTTCTTTTAACACATCAAAATCTTTCCCATAATCATCCTACATCAAACAAAGCCAAAATTTTTAATTCACACTACACCATATTTGCATTTTTCTATTTAAGTTTTGTATCTGAAATTTTATGTCTACTTATGATAAACTACTTCCCATCTTCATTATCACCGGAGAATTAAATATACTGATGGAGAAACTCTCATGATTCCAAACATTAAAATTGATGTCTCTTTATGTCATGCCGATAAAATTGGCACTGACCACGGTTATACAACCAATGAATTTAAGCAACTTTCAAATCAAATTGAGGAATGCCATAAACAAATACTAAAAGAAAGAGAAATTAAGAAATATGGCTTCTTCGACCTTTACAAAGACAAAAAGACAAGGGAAAAAATAAAAGAGGTATCAAAGCAATTTTTAAATCAGGGTATCGAAAATTTAGTTATCCTTGGCATTGGTGGTTCCGCATTAGGGATTACCGCTTTAAATACAGCAATTAACGGCCCTTATTATAATCTCCTTTCTAAAGAGCAAAGAAAAGCTTATCCCCGATTATTTGTTATGGATAATATTGACCCATCAACATTTGAGAGAATACTTCAATTATGCCCACCTGAAAAAACATTATATAACGCTATCTCAAAATCAGGTGAAACTGCTGAAACAATGTGCCAGCTACTTATCGTTTTAAAAAAACTGGAGGACTCATTAGGTCCTGAAAGAATAAAGGAACACCTCGTTATTACAACAAGCCCAAAAAGTGAAAATGCCCCAAAAAGTCTTCTACATCCCATCGCTGAAAAATACGGGATTACCCAATTTGAAATTCCGCTAAATGTCGGGGGCAGATTCTCAGTCTTCTCGCCAGTAGGACTTTTCCCTGCGGAAATGTTAGGCTTTGACCTTGAAGCAATTGCTGAAGGGTGTGCAAGCATAGATAAGGTATGTTCCAACCCTCAATTAGACCAGAACCCTGCTTATTTATTTGCAGGCATTCACTATTTATTAGACAAAACAAAAGGGAAAAAAATCTCTGTTATGATGCCCTATTCCGACCGATTGAAAGATACCGCAGATTGGTATTGTCAGCTATGGGCAGAAAGTTTAGGAAAAAAAGATGACCTTAATGGTAACGAAATTTTTAATGGACAAACACCTGTAAAAGCATTAGGGGCAACAGACCAACATTCTCAAATACAACTTTATCGGGAAGGTCCAAATGATAAAATAATAAATATGATTAAGGTGAAAGATTTTAATACATCTCTACCTGTTCCCGAGATGTTTTCAGAAATCCCAGAGTTAGATTATATCCAAGGTCAAACCATGAACGACTTAATTGAAGCAGAATTTGAAGGAACTAAAGATGCCCTTACTATAAGCCACAGGCCTGTAATTGTTATTGAAATAGAAAAAATTTCAGAATATACAGTAGCACAGTTATTATATATGTTAGAGGTAGCAACAGCAACGGCAGGAAAACTATATAACATCAATGCCTTTAATCAACCAGGAGTAGATGAAGGAAAAAGAATTGCAAGACAACTAATGATGGAGAAGAAAAAGAGAATATAATTATCTTTTTCAATTTGTCATACTTAAGAAAAAATTATTATGGAAAACTCCGAAAACATAGACCCATCAAATGAGATTAACACCAACTCGACGGTGGATGTTATTTTTTTTACCCGAAGAAAGAAAGCATTTAAATATATAATAGCCTCTACCATATTATTAACTTTTTGTTTATGGTTTTCGGATAGATATTTAAGGTTAGATTTAGACGAAACAAAGTATAGAATAGCATTAACCCTTGAAAATGAATCAGCCCGTCCAATATTACGAAGCATTGCTCAAAAATATTCAACAAACTCTGAACTAAAAAATGACTCACGCTACTTACAATATTTAGAGTTTCTCGCCTCCATCGAAGAAGGCGAAGAAGTTATTAAATTATACGACCAGATATACCAATCCAGTACCTATAATGTGTCATTTTTAATAAACTACGGTTGCCGACTTTATTTATTAGGAAAGTATGAACAGGCACAAAGAATCTTCAAAGAGGCTGAGGCATTCACACCCAGTAATTCTCTAATCGAATATTTAGAATCTGCCACCATTATAAACCCACTGGTTAATGATGAAACAATCTTCGAGCATGGCATTTCAATCATTGCTAAAAATAATAGAAGTGAACGTCCTATTATTTATCCGAAACCATTCTGGCATCCTACACTTCCCACAAACACTTATTTATTTTATATGCGACGTGAAGAATGTATTAACCGTTGCATTTCGCCTATTTACCGACTTTCCAGCGATATACTCAACAAAATAAATACCGAATCAAAACATAATAAAGCACATCACAAAAAAACATGGCTTGAAGAATTATACCTCATGGGAGAAAAAATAGGTTCGGCTGTGGATATTAATTCCGAGTATAGATTTTTCACTGCTATGCTTTCCCTAAAAATAAAAAAAGATGTCCTTGAACTTTATAAAAATGTTTCAGACCAGTGGAAATCAGAGTTATTAAATGATAAATTAACAAACCTTAATAATATATCTTCTTTGCTAAATGAGTTTCAGACCTTTGAGGAAAAAAGGAAATTAGAATTTGAACAAAGTAAAAATAATCGAATTAAATTAATCTGGTTAGTTGTCTCTGGGTTTTTAGAAATCCTAATCCTCTTTATAATTCTAAAACTTATTTCTTCACTCTTAAAAAGATTCGAAAAACCATCAATTTCTTTTTACCAATTCCCCTCATTACTTTACTTGTCAATACTAATATGGTTATTTCTAACCCTCTTATTAATTTTCTATTTTTCATATTTCGAAAATTTTATACACAACAACTACTCTTTTATATCATTCCTCTGGTATTCATTTCTTTCTTTACCTCTAATTTCAAGCTCTGTTTTTTTTATCAATAAGTTCTTTAAGAAAAAAGAGTCTCACAAAACAAATGGACATTCAGATTACACCGAGAAACATATTGAAACTCGTAAATCAACTTGGATTCGCTTTATTACCTATTTTATATTTTTTATTGAAAGAATATCTGGAATATTATTGGGAACTTATATCTTAGTTATTTGTTTTTGGTTTATTTTGTTCCGAGCTACCTATCACTCATATCCATACCAAATAAATCTGGTTCCAGATAAACTTCTTATCGATGAGATGAATTTGATATTAAAATATATTTCGATTTTCCATTCTTGACATATTTGTTTATAATTGTATATAATAAATGCTAATCCAACCAATAATGTTAAATCTGTAATAATTACTAAACTATAAATTCAAGGAGGTAATCAAGAATGAACAAAGAACAAAAAGCCTACACAACCTTTGAAGCAGCACGAATTTGTCATGTAACTCATCACAGTATTAAAAACTGGATTCGTCAAGGACTGATTAAAGCATCACGGACTCCTGGAGGCCACTACAGAATCCTCGAAAAAGACCTGGACGAATTTAGAGAAAAATATGATATGTTCCCAAGAGATAAAAATGCAAAGAAATACAGAATTATGGTTGTTGATGATGAGCCCGATGCCATAAACTTAATAGAAAATATTTTAGGTAAAGATGAATACGAAATTATTAAAGTAACGAACGCAACTGAAGTAGGCTTAAAATCTTTACAACTATCACCAGACCTTATCCTTCTTGATTTCCTTATGCCTGAAATTAACGGGTTCGAAGTATGCAGAGCCCTTAGAAGCAATGACATGACTCGATTTATTCCTATTATGGCGGTTACTTGTTTAACCAAAGATTCTGACATTGAACGGATATTTGCTTGTGGAGCAGATGAGTATTTAGCAAAACCTTTTAAGGTAGACCAACTTGTCGAAAAGGTAAAAGAGCTGGTAACTAAAGGGCGACCTGTCCAAAAATAATTTGATTCAAATAATAAAATTAATAAATCACAAGTTTAGTAAACAAACATAACTTTCTTTGTCTAACGGACAAGGGGCTCATGGAATCAACACCAAAATATCAGACAAGTATTGAACGAAAGTTTTTCACTGCGATATTTTGGGTTGGCGTAATTCCCATGACCTTAACGTTAATTATTGCTTATGTTTTTGCCCGAGAAGGTCAGTGGATTACTACAAAACGAAATTTAACAACTGCTGTCCGCAAAACAACAGAAGGGGTTCGCCTCTCATTAGAAACAAGGTTAAATTTCTCAGCGAGAGTTATAACAGACCCTCTTTTTTCACAATTCTGTCAATCTTCCCATGATATCAGACAATCCCTTGAAAACAAACTTTCTGAAAAACTATCTGACATCCAGAACATAAGTCAAGGGAAAACAATTGCTTTTGCTATTTTTGATACAGAGGGACATATCCTTTATTCAACACAGATGTTTAATCCTGGTGATTTTATATTAGATAAATGGTATCAAAAAATAAGATGGCCTTATATTGTATCTATATCTACTCCACCAAAAACAGAAAATTATACCCTTACAGTCGCCATTCCCATATACACAAAAGAAGACAACAAAATTGTTGGTTTCTTATTAGAAGTTCAGCAAGCAACAGAAATTATCGATTTCATACTTAGTCAACCGAATGAAACTGGTGGCTTTTCAACAGAAAATATATATAACACCATAATATATATAAGAGGAAATGATGGAATTGCCCTGTATAAAGATTTCAATAAAGAGAACAAGAAAAATGATATTAATTATGAGATTGTTGATAATCGATTAGTCCAACGATTAAAACGTTCCTCCAATAAAACAGAAGGGTATATCACATTATTACGATTTTCAAGCCGTGGGAAGGTAGCCCCTATTGTAATGGCATACCAAAAGATATACCCAGAGTATGAACTTTATTTCTGTGCCTATAGACCTCTATATGATATTTTTTGGTTTATTCATTTTGGTTCTATCTTAGCCTTAGCAATAGCAGGATTTATAATACTTTTCTTCTCACTCATTGGGTATCGAATTGTTCATCGAAATATTTTAAGACCACTTAGTTTAATCAATGAAGGAGCACAATTAATACAAGGAGGAGATTTAGAACTAAAATTAAAAATTGATACAGGAGATGAATTAGAAGAAGTAGCCAAGTCTTTCAATCAGATGGCAAGTGCACTTCGCAAAAATATTTATGAATTAGAAGCCTCTGAAGAACGTTACCGCAATTTAGTAAATTCCATGCGAGATGGTATATATCAAACTACCAAAGACGGCACTTTAACTCTTATCAACCCAGCAGGAGCAAAAATCTTAGGATTTGATTCACCAGAGGACTCCATCGGCACAGACTTGGAAAAATTATTTCTAAACTCCAATGACTTCAAAGAACTCTGTGCAGAATTAAACGAAAAACAGTATCTATTTCAATATCGAACATGGATAAAACCTATTAAAGGGGAACTTCTTTGCATTGAAATTTCAGCAACATGGATAAAAGATAGCAATAATAATATTGTTGGTGTTGAAGGAATATTCAGAGATATTACAAAAAATGTCCTGTTAGAAAAAGAGGTTCAGGAACGTGCAGAACGATTAAAGGCTGTCAATTTTATTGCACAAACCATTAACTCTAATCTGGAAGTTGGAAAAGTTTTAGAAAATGTTGTCAAAGAGATTAAACGATTAATAGCAAATATTGACTATGCCATTGTAGCACTACTCCCAGAAGGTTCAGAATCATCCAAAGAGCAATCAACTGCCTACGAAATTCTACCCCTTTTCCCTATCACACAGGTAAAGTCTCAAAAATCCTCATTTTACTGTGCTGAAAAAGTCCTTATTAATAAGAAAACACTCCATATTGATTATCTTAGTTCCGAAGATGAAAAAATTGCCAGTGAATTTCCAACAGACATAATAAGCCTTATCGCCACTCCTCTCTTTGCAGAAGATAAAATCATAGGTATCCTTGTTATAGGCTCTAAAATACCAAAAGCCTTTACTATCCACGATGTTGAAATTGTAGAAGAAGTTTCACCCCATATAGCAGTAGCAATACGAAATGCACGATTAATGGAAAGACTACAAAAAACACTGGATGAAGTAAAGAAAGCCCAACAGCAACTAAACAAAGCCAATGAAGAATTAAAAACCCTTGATGAAATGAAAACAAATCTATTGTCTAATGTCTCACATGAACTTCGGACGCCATTAGTCTCCATCATGGGTTACACAGATATGATATTAAGTGGGAAAACAGGACCTATCACCGATACACAGAAAGAATATTTATCTATAAGTATGAGGAATATAGAGAAACTGGTGAACCTGATAGAGAATTTACTCGATTTCTCAAAACTCCACAAGGGTAAGGAAGAACTCGTATTTAGCACTTTTGATATTGTTGAATCTGCAGAAATTGGATTACAAAATATCCGTCCTATGGCGGAACCAAGAGGAATTCAACTAATATTAACTGCCGAGACAAAGCCTATCCTTGTAGACGGAGATAAAGGAAAAATTCTTCAAGTCTTCAATAATCTTCTTTCCAATGCAGTAAAATTTAATAATAATAATGGAACTGTCGAAGTCAAATTAAAAATTATCGAAGATGAGGTAGAGGTCTCAGTTACAGATACAGGGATAGGAATTCCTCCAGAAGCACATGACAAAATTTTCACACGATTCTATCAAGTAGATTCCTCTACAACACGTAAATATGGAGGGACAGGCATTGGACTTTCAATCTCTCAAGACATTATCCGTTTACATGGTAGCCGTATCATCCTGTCAAGCACCTTAGGACAAGGAACAACTTTCTCGTTCCGATTACCTATTCATGGTACCAAAAGTGAAGTTAGCAGAAAATATGTTTCAGAAATTACACCCGATGAAACACATTTATTAGTAGAATTAGTAACTCAAGACCGTTCTCTAAGTGCACAAATAAGACAATGGCTACTTGAAGAGAATATAGATATATTACATGCTTCATACCCATCGTTTGCTCTTTCTTTAGTATTCAAATATAATCCCGATTGTCTCATCATTGATTGTGAAGAAACACCTTTAGGAAAAGAGCATGTCAATGAAATATTAAAAAACCCAGCAATTTCTCATATACCTATAATAATTATTACAAATAATGATTCCGTTTATAAACAATTTTCGGAAAAGGTCATCCATCGTTTACCAAAACAATTTCGGAAAAGTGTTCTTTTAAGTGCTATTCGGTATGCAATAAAAAATGTTACTGAAGAGCAACCTTTACTCGGCAACGAAATCTTATGTGTTGATGATGACCCTGAAATACTTCAATTCATGAAACGGTGTCTTGAAACTGCAGGTTATAAGGTAGACACTTCCAGATCTGGAGAAGAAGCCCTTGAAAAACTTCAAACAGGTCGTTTTAGTCTTCTTCTATTAGACATTGCCATGCCAGGACTCGATGGATGGGAAATATGCAGGATAATAAAAACAAATTCTAAATACAAGGGAATAAGAATTCACATTATCACCGCAAAATCAGTCAATGAGGATTTGCAAAAAATTTATGAGGTAGGGGCAGAAGGTTTACTTCAAAAACCATTTAAACAAGAAGAACTCCTCTCCATTGTTAAAACTTATATGCCTTAAAAAGCATACTCAAAATTAAATAATTTACTCTGGAAGTGTTTCGAAAAATCTATGTGTAGGCTCTATAATCTTTTGACTCTTCCGTTCCGTATCTAAAATCGGATTAAATAATACCTTAATTGGTCCCTCGCTTTTACCTTCAACCCATTTAGATAATAATTCAATACCTTCTGATGCAGATTCGCGAACAGGTAACCATACATGAGCCGAAGCCTCATCTAAAACAATTCCTTTCTCCTCGTATGTCCAGGTTAATACCTCACAGTCCCTACCGATTTTCCGTCCTGACTTCTTTATTCCCTCACGAACTGCCTCTCCATTTTCTGTACCACTACTGTCAATCAAAGCAGTAATGTTAGTATCGGATAAAAGTTGGTGAACCCGCAATGCTACATTACTCGCTCCAAAATTAACATATTTCACATGTCTCTCAGAAAAAGGCAAGCCAGATTCCTCTAACGCTCTTTTATATCCACGTACTCGTTCCACCCCAGGTTGATAATTGTGGAAACCCTGTAATATAGCAATATATTTATGCCCTCTATCTATCAAAAATTTTGTGCTTATATAAGCTGCTTTTTCATAATCAACCGTCGCATAAGACAACTCAGGAAAAGATTCCAATCTTCCAAAGGCTACATAAGGAATACCTGTTACATGAATCTTTCTCGCAATTACATCCGATAACGATAAAGGACCTGCAATTATACATGCTTTAAAAAGATTATCAAAAACACCCCGAGCATAATTTTCTATTTTTCCCAATTCATAAGGGAACATATCAAAACAAATATATTCCCCCTTTTTTCCAAATACTCGATATAACTCCATAAATAGCCATAGGAAAAAATTAGGACTAAAAGGAACTATCTCTATGGGTGCAGGAAACGTAACTCCAATACATGCAGGTTGATTTGCTCTCAACGAACGAGCAAAAATATTTGGGTGATAACCCAATTTTTCAACAATTTCAAGCACTTTCTTACGAGTTTCATCTTTAACCCCATCCTTAAAATTAATAACCTTACTAACTGTTTTTGCAGAAACACCTGCCATTTTTGCAATATCGTAAATTGTTATTTTCTCGAACATATAGAAATCTCCCTTTAGGTAACCGTTTACTATATTATAGCATAAAAATTAAAGATATTAAATCTTTTTTATATTTTAACAATTGTTATTTATATACAAAAAAATAATTTGACAAATATAATCTGATAGTGTATAATATAGTTATAAGGTAAACGATTACTTCAATGGGCGAAGTAATCAAAAAAGGTGTTTTAACAAAAAACATAAGGAGTTATCCTATGAAGAAAAAAGGTTTCACACTCATCGAACTGCTGGTCGTTATTGCAATCATTGGCATCCTCGCTGCAATATTGTTACCAGCACTGGCAAGGGCACGCGAAGCGGCAAGACGCTCCAGCTGTCAGAACAACTTAAAACAGTGGGGCCTCGTCTTCAAAATGTATTCCAATGAGGCTAAGGGTGAAAGATTCCCTCCCCTTCAGGCAGGTGGTTACCCTCGAGTTGATGGAGTGCTAAGAGGGGTCTTAGATGCAGGCCCTAATGTATTTGTGCTATACCCTGAATATTTAACAGACCCAATGATTATGTTCTGTCCTTCTGATGCAGAGTTGGGGACTTCTATTGCAAATGCCCACTTAAACGAAGATGTTAACCAAGATTGGTGCGTTGGTTATGCACATAATAATGGTGGAAAATGTGCCAGAGCAATCGATGCAAGCTATGGTTATTTAGGTTGGGTTCTGGATAAAGGTAATTGTACTGACCTAACTGCTCCATTAAGCAATTATCCTATGTTTGCAACTCTTGCTCAGTTGTTAGGAGTTCAGATAGATATGAATACTCAGGTTTCCCAGCAAGTAGCTGAGGCATTAAATTATTTAATAACCAATTTAATAACCAATGCTGCATCTATTCTTGCAAATCCTAATAACGTTCCACCTGGTATTTATGAGCCTGTTGACAAGGATATTACTGTACCACAAGGTTTAGGGAATGGTGGTAGTTCTACAGTGTATCGTCTTCGTGAAGGTATTGAGCGGTTCTTAATTACAGATATTAACAATCCAGCTGCATCAGCACAAGCCCAAAGTTCGGTATGGATCATGTTTGACCAATTAGCCACCAACGCATCTGCATACAACCATATTCCCGGTGGTTCAAATGTTCTTTACATGGATGGACATGTCCAATTTCAGAGATATGGGGAATGTGAACCAGCCCCTGTTAACAGACCTATGGCTGTTATGATTGGTATATTAACTTCTTTCTGAAAATTAAAGTCATACTTTAAAAACACAGAGAATGTCGGTAATATAGATATATTGCCGACATTCTTTTTTTTAATTATTATATTAAATTGAATTTATCCAAACTTTTATTAAATAGAGACCAAACTATAATCAATAGAATAGTTTTTTCCATTCTCCTGAATAGATAACCGTGCACATTCATTAATAAGTTCATTGTAATATGAGTTTCGGGGTGTAGCAATAATACTGAGATTATTTATTCTTTCCATTTCTTCTAACTGTTTTTGTTTATCATCAATACGATCAATTCTTTTTATACAATGCACTAATTCTTCTATTGAAGTATAGCCATATCCAACAGGTTTCAATCCCGGTCCATTCCACGGCACTAATCGGAAATAATCTGTATTAATGGTGTAAAATTTTTTACTCGGTTCCGTTAGTTCCTCTTTAATACTATAACTCACACCACGAAATTGGTCATCATGTCTCAAAGTTGTTGTGCAATTTTCATTTTCAAAGTATAATTCTAATCCTTGCTGGTTACTACCGCCTCCCAGGTCGGGATAACCCAGACCATTGATAACAGATAGGATACCGCCATTTTCATAAATTACTCTACCATGTGACCACAAATAACCTATATTACCATTAGGGAATGGCTTTCTAATACCAACCACAGAAACAGATACCGGTTTTAGCCCTGTAATAAAAGCAACAAGGTCAACATAATGACAGCCAACATAAGTAAAAGGGTCGGAAATATCACAGGTAAACCAATTTTGAAAATTACTGTGGCGATAATAGTAAGGCTCAATCATCTTTGCCTCACCAATGATAAATTCACCGAATAATCCATTTTGATAATTCTTTCGTGCCAAAAGGGAACGGATATCAAACCGTTTATGGTATTCGACCCCCACAAAAAGTCTTTTTTCCTTTGATATTTTTTCAATCTCCACAAGTTGTTTATAAGTCTGAACAAGGGGCTTAACGCAAATTACATGCTGTTCATGAGCAAGTGCTTCCATAATAGCGGGATAATGCAAATGGTCAGGTAATGCGACAAAAACACATTGGCGGGGTGATAATGTCTTTATCGCCTCTTTGTATAAATCTGGATAGTATTCATTCTCGGACGTGTCCAGAGAAGGAAAAGAATTAAATGTTTGGTCAGGGAAAGCCTCTCTAATAAATAGGCTTTCCTGCAAATGTTTTAACGGTGTCGTATGTCTCGCACAAATAGAAATCTCCCCAATCAAACCAATTCTTTGCAAGTGATATAACGAAGGTAGAATTTGGTCGTGAACTATCATTCCTCCACCGATAATTAGCACATCTTTTGTTACCATAGAATCAGTCCCTATTATCTCTTTAGTTATAGAAATAGGTTATTGTTATTTCATTTTTCAATTTTTCCAACTCCTGTTTTAATACTTCTCTAACCTTTTGTTGAACAAGGTCTCTCTGAATCCCTTTTTCTACCTTTGCCAGCGGTACGTCACCAGGGCTATTTTTTGATACTATTTTAATTATATTCCAACCATTTCGTGAACGAAACGGAGGAGAAATAGCACCCTCTGGAAGAAATACCAGGTAATGTTTTATCTCGGGTTGAACATCATTTAGTGTCATCTCATAATACATATAATTTTGATGGGAAGAAAATGTATCCTGTGAATATTCTTTAGCAAGTGCAAAAAAATCTTCTCCTTTTTGTGTTCTTCGGTAGATTTCATTAATCAACTTTTCCTTCTCAGGGTCTCCAACAAAATCAACTATTAAAATATTTGCAAAGTCATAGGTATCTACATTTCTTTTGATAATGCCCATTTTCTTATACTTCTGATATGCTTCTTCAACATCTTTTTCAGAAATAGAAACAGTTTTTTTAATATTTTCAATATACGTATCTACCATAATTTTCTTTATAATCTGTTGCTTAATATATTCATCTGATAGGTGATATGATTGTAACCAGCGTTGATAAGCCTCTTTTCCACCTAACAACTGAATACCCTCTTCGTAAATATGTTCAACTTCCTCTTGAGAATATGTAATATTTTCACGACTCGCCAACAAAAATATCATGGTATGTTCTACAATCTCATCGAGGACTTTCCGCTGAAATTGCTCGTAATGTTGAGGGGAAGTTAAATATGCTGTTTGCTGTAATTCTAACTGTCTATATCGCAAATAGGCTTGGTAATCTGCTTTGGTTATTATTTCAGAACCTACCTGAACCAGCTTTTCATCAGATACCGAAGTAGTAGTTGCATTCGTTTCAAAATCCTTATGATTCACTGTATTTTCAGCTGAAAAGGAAGCCGTAATAGCCCAACAAAATCCAATAAAAGTAAGTAGTCCTATTCTTAATAAAATACTGTTATATGCCATATTAAAGCCATCTTTACAAATTAACATACTTACCAAGACGAGCAGACTTGTAAATACATTCGATTAATTCAACAGCATGTCGTGCTTCTCTTCCATCCACGGCAGGCTTTCGACCTTTTAATATTGCTTGAGCGAAATCTTCAATTTGTCTACGGTGCCCCTCAATCTTCAAAGCTGCCAATGGGTCACTTGCACCAGAACCCAATTCTGATTCTTTCGACATTGATTTTTCAACCTTTGCATCAATGGGCTTCCTCATACTGAACTTCCAGAAAATAAGTTTCCCATCTTCAAGTACTGCACTACCTTCCGAACCATGTACTTCTACACGTGCTGGGTGTCCTGGCCAAATAGCCGTGCTACCTTCAATAACACCATAAGCACCGTTTTTAAATTCAAGTGTAGCGGTTGCTAAATCTTCTACTTCTAAACCTTCATGAGCGATACATTGCGTTTGAGCAAAAACCCGCTTTACAGGGCCCATAAACCATAAAAGTAAGTCGATTTGATGTATCCCCTGGTTCATCAAAGCACCACCTCCATCTAATTTCCACGTACCACGCCATGAAGCACTGGCATAGTATTCTTTTGAACGGAACCATTTAATATAGGCATCACCTAATACCAATTTTCCAAAACGATTTTGCTCTATTGCTTGTTTGATCAATCGCGAACCTTCTGCAAACCGACTTTGGAATATACATCCTAATAGAACATTATATTTATCCGCAGATTTAATAATACGGTCAATTCTTTTAGTCGTCACTTCAAGAGGTTTCTCAGATAATATATGTTTTCCAGCTTCCGCACAATTTTCAGCAATTTCTGCCCTTAAACCACTGGGAACACAAATACACACTGCTTGGATATCTTTTCGTTCCAGCATCTTTTTATAATCCGTATACGGCTCTGCATTATATTGATTTGCCAACCGCAAAGCATTCTTTTCCACCACATCAGATACAGCCACTAATCTCGCACAAGGAACCGCTTGTATTGCGGCGGCATGAACAGGACCTATATTACCACAACCAATAATTCCAAAGCCGACTTTCTTCATGATTTATCTCCTTATGTTAAGTTCATTCATAATAACGGCACATTTTTAATCGTGCTATTTATAAAAGGCAAGTATTACACCGTAAATTATATCTATGATATAATACCAAATCCAACCTTGTATATATGATAAAGCCAATGTTAAGGGTATCTTGATGAAATTAGCTGTTCAATTTGGAGCAGGAAATATTGGTCGAGGTTTTTTAGGCCAACTTTTTTACGAAAGTGGTTACCATACTATATTCGTAGATGTGGTGCCAGAATTGGTTCATAATATTAATCAATTAAAAATGTATCCAATAAAAATTGTCGGCGAGACAGAACAAATCATTACAGTACAAAATATTCAAGCTGTTTTACTATCTCAAGTAGACGAGGTGGTAACGTATGTTGAAACTGCTGATATTATTGCTACCGCAGTTGGCGCAAAAGGGGTTGCGGATGTCTCATCAATATTAGCAAAAGGTATTATTAATCGACTAAATAAAACTGAGATAAAACCACTCAATATCATTATTTGTGAGAATCTACCAGAACCGAAACAAACATTTTACAAAGCGATTACATCCCATCTACCCAAAGAATTAATACAGCGATTTGATGAAAATATTGGGTTAGTTGAAGCATCTATTGGGCGAATGGTTCCTATTATTCGTCACGAAGACCTAAAAGAACATCCTTTGTTGATTCGCGTAGAAGAATATTGTGAATTGCCTGTAGATAAAGACGCATTAAAAGGAGAGATTCCAAATATAAAGGGAATGAAATTGTGTCGTCCATTTTCAGCTTATGTACATCGTAAACTGTACGTTCACAATTTAACTCATGCGGTCTGTGCCTATCTTGGGAAACTCAAAAATTATAAGTACATTTGGGAATCGGTAGAGGATGAGACCATTAGAAATATAGCAAAAAAAGCGGGTCTTGAAAGTGCTCAGGCTATTCACAAGTTAGATGGACTACCCTACGAAGAACTCGATCAGTACATTGATGACCTTTTGAAAAGATATAATAATCGTGGGTTAGGAGACCAGATAGAACGTGTTGCTCGGGATCCTATCCGTAAATTAGGCCCAGGTGAAAGGCTTATTGGGCCTGGCATGTATTGCATTAGAGCAGGTATCAACCCTGAACACGTCAGTTTGGGAATTGCAGGTGCAATTTATTATAACGGTGAAGATGAAACCAGCCAAGAATTGATAGAATGTAGAAAAAACTATGGAGATGAATGGGTATTAAAAAATATTTGTAAGATAGACATAATAAATCCTTTATACGAATTAGTAATAAACTCTATACAAAAATTAAAAGATATGAACTTAATAACCCCAAAATAAAAGGAAGACACCGATGTTTGAAGTTAAAATGCCAAAGTTAGGTCAAACTGTTGAAGAAGCAACGATTGTCCAATGGCTAAAAAAGGAAGGTGAACCTGTAAAGGAAGGAGAACCTCTATTTACAGTCCAAACAGATAAAGCAGAAATAGAAGTCGAGTCTCCTACCAGTGGTATCCTTTTGAAAATATTAGTAGAGGCAGGCATTGAAGTCCCTGTTTTATCGGTAATAGCCTTAATTGGAGAAGAGAATGAGGCAATTCCTTCTGAGTATATGAGTGGCAGTCCTTCCGTTCCAACAAAAGAGGCTATCCCATCAGACGAGAAATCACCTCAACAAAAGGAAGAAGTACCGAAGGAAAGTTCAACACAAAAAACAGACACTATTCGTACAGAATCTTATCACTCTGGTAAAGTAATTGCCTCTCCTCGGGCTAAAAAAACTGCAAGTGATGCTAATATCCCATTAGAATTAGTTACTGGTTCAGGTGTAGGCGGTAGAATTATGTCCTCTGATGTCCAAAATGCATTAAGCAACGTGCCAAAAGCCACACCTGTGGCAAAGAAGTTGGCAGAACAAGAAGGTATCGACCTCAGAACCGTGTCTGGAACAGGTCCACATGGAAAAATTACAAAGGAAGATATAGAAAAAGCAAAATTAATACCGAAGAAAGAACCTTCTCCTGTATCTTCCCTTCCTGAAACTCTTCAAAGGATTCCGCTAACTCCGATGCGGAAAATTATTGCTGAACGTATGAGCCAAAGTATCCACATCGCACCTCATTATTACATTACAGTTGAAATCGACATGACAAATGCTAAATCTTTACGCAGTCAACTACCATTTAAAGTTTCTTTTAACGATATTGTCCTATATGCTGTCGTAAGAACACTTAGAGAATTTCCATCTGTTAATGTCCAATGGGGTGGAGATTGTATCATTCAAATGCCTGACATCAATTTAGGTGTAGCGGTAGCATTACCTCAAGGCTTGATTGTGCCTGTGATAAAAAAAGCTCAGGAATTATCACTTGAAGGCTTGTCAAAAGCGGCTAAGGAACTCATTACAAAAGCACAGAATAACAAACTACTTCCGGACGACTACACAGGAAATACCTTTACAGTTTCCAATCTCGGACCTTATGGTGTAGACCATTTTACTGCAATTATAAATCAACCCGACAGTGCCATCCTTGCGGTAGGACAAATAAAAGAACGTCCTACGGTTGTAGACGGTGGCATCTTTATCCGACCCATCATGAAGGTTACTATGTCTTGTGACCATCGTGTCATTGATGGTGCGTTAGGTGGACAATTTATGGGTCGATTCCGTGAAATATTAGAATCAGCAGATTTTATGTAATACTTATATATCCGATAAAAACAACAAGGAGATAGATTATGCCAGATTATGATGTTATCATCGTTGGGGCAGGTCCAGGTGGATATGTTTCCGCTATTCGCAGTGCTCAAAGAGGTGCCAAAACTGCCGTTATCGAAAAAAAATATCTTGGCGGTGTTTGCCTTAATATTGGTTGTATACCTACCAAGACCCTAATTAACACTGCAGGTTTATATCGAAAATTAAAAAAGGCAACTGAATTTGGCATTTCTGTCGAAAATCTTCAATTGGACTTAAATCAATTAAAATTGAGAAAAAACAAAGTTATTTCCCTAAATACAGGTGGTATCGAACGTCTCTTCAAATCATACAACATCGATTGGATTAAAGGTGAAGCAATTATCAATAAACCTAATGAAGTCGATGTTGAAGGGAAAAAATTAACCACTAAAAACATCATCATTGCTACAGGTGGTAGACCTGTAGAATTACCAATACTTCCTTTCGATAAAAAACTTGTTATCGATAGTTCTCAGGCTCTTGAATTAACAGAGATACCTAAACGAATAGGGATTATTGGAGCTGGCGCTATTGGTTGCGAATTTGCATGTATCTGGAACAGTTTCGGTGCAGAAATTCATCTTGTCGAAATGATGCCCAATATCCTGCCAAAAGAAGACATAGAATTAACAAAAAGACTTGAATCCATTTTGAAAAAAGATGGGATACAAGTATACACTGGAAGCAAATTAAAAGATGCAACCGTAAACAAAAATAGTGTTCTTCTCACAATAGAAGGGGCTAAATCAACCCAAATAGAAGTAGATATGGTATTAGTATGTGTCGGAATGCGTTGCAATTCAGAATGCATACAGGACCCACTTCGTAGTGCATTAAAAATCAATAAAAAAGGTGGCATCGCAGTAAACGAGAAAATGGAAACAGGCGTTCCAGGCGTTTATGCTATTGGCGATGTTATTGACCGAACATGGCTGGCACACGGGGCTTCCAACGAGGGTATCGTTGCAGCTACTAACGCTACAGGTGGAAATCGAAAAATGAATTATCGGGCAATACCTGCATGTACATTCACTTTCCCTGAACTTGCCAGTGTTGGTATTTCAGAAGAAAAAGCGAAAGAACAAAATCTCGAGATAAAAATTGGACGGTTCTCTTTCTCTGCAAATGGAAGAGCACATTCAATTGGCGAACCTGAAGGTCTGGTAAAAATTATCGGTGATAGTCGAACAGATGAAATCTTGGGAGTCCATATATTGGGGCACGAAGCAGGTGAACTTATTGCCACAGCCAGTGTCGCTATTTCGTTAGAAAGCACAGTAGAAGAGTTAGTCGATACTATATTTACACATCCTACCTTATCCGAAACGATAATGGAGGCAAGTGAAGACTATTACGGAATAAGTATCCATACCCCTAAGAAAAAAACTTAAAACAGTGTCATTTTCCTTTATAATCACAAAGAATTATTAGTAGAATAATAGGTAAATATTTATCTATAAAGAGAATTAAAAATGTCAAATGAATACAGATATATATCTAAATCAAAAAGAGACCATATAACAATCCTCATTTTCCTGCTCTTATTCCCAGCAGTTATCCTTGCAATTGACATCTCCAACCAACGTGTCTCTGGAAACTACTATTCCTTATACAATAACCCTATATGGATGGAAGGAAAAACTCTATCTCAAGTCCCATTAGCATCCAATGACTATGTTACAGATACCTCCAGATACTTGTCGGATTACCTATTTTTATCTAAAGTCAAAGATGGTTACTCTCTCCTATGGGATCACACAACAGGCAGTGGCATTCCTTTCTTAGCACGTTGGAGTAGTCGTGCTTTCTCCTTATTCAGTCTACCCTTTTACCTATTACCTTTCCTATGGGCTATATACTCAAGTATATGGTTTAAAATGGTTGTTGCTGGTATCAGCACCTATTTTCTTGCAATATCCTTTGGACTACTTCCATCCACAGGTTTACTGGTGGCTGTTATATTCCAAACCGCAGGACCATTACTATATACCCCTATACATCCTATGACAGATATTCTTGTACTTTTCCCAATATATCTGCTCGTCTTGAACAAAATTTTTTGCCACTCCCCCCGCTTTTGGATATTATTAAGTTTTATCATTGCCATAATGGAACTGGGAGGCGACATTCAGACGATATTGCTCATTTTTGCATTTACAGTGTTATACATATTTTTTATGCTTTACCTTTCCAAATCAGGAAAGCAATATCATTTTAGTTCTATACTTTTTATAATCCTTGCGTGGATTGTTGCAAATGGATTTATTGCATTCCAACTATTGCCTTTTTTTGAATGGTGGGCACATAGAGCTAAATTCGCTGAGAATTATCACCCAATAAGATTCATGCTTCGCGATTTGGCGGGTCTTTTCCTCCCTAAGGCTATATCCTCAGAAAATTCAAAATATATTTCAGTTATTCTTCTATGCTCACCTGGAATTTGTGCCATTTTACTTCTCCCATTATGGTTAAGTGCACGACATCTCATTTCAAAAGAGACAAAAGATAAAATTGAATTATTATTCTTCTCAAGTATATTTATCTTCATAGTACTTGTTTTCTTCCCATATCTCAATATATCTCTCCCATCCCCATTTAATTTCTCTATAGTTCATATTGGTTGGCTTATTATCTTATCTACTGGTTTTATAATAGGCCTCGCTATAGAGTCATGGAACTTGTTTCCACCAGATGAATGCCGTCAATGCTTAAAACGGCTCCTTTTTATTGCACCTATATTCTGGTTACTTCTTTTCCTATGTTTCAGTATTGGGAAAATAACCAATTTTATAGGAATTAATAACTTCTGGCTGGAGTTCGGGTTGGGGCTCCTGTTTTTACTTCTTATCATTATTTATTTATTAATAAGTCTTTTTTCTCCATCACCTCGTAACGCTGGCTTTATTATTTCATTACTTTTTATACTCTCACTTTCCCTACTATATTACCCATACAGGCCAACAACACCTTCCATATTATTCTCACCTAATAATGAAATCATAACTAAGTTAGAAGCATACGGAAACCGATTTGCTGGCACAGAGGACGCACAAAATATTATTTTTCCACCATCAACACTCACAATGATGGTGATACCAAAAGATAAATGTACAGAACGTTACTATGCCTTTATGACCCAAGCATTGAAGGAACCAAAATTATGGATAAGAACAGGAACGTCATGTTTTATTTATACACCTTCACCAGAAAATAAAATGCCAGATTCTATATCTGCTATACGGCAAGAAGTAAAATTAAAACAGATATTTTCTTCTGGGGTGGCTATCTTCCAAATAGATTCCAATATTGGAAGGGCTTATGTTATTTATAAGGGTAAAAATGTAGATAAAGTATTACCAGAACTACTTACATCAGACACTCCTCATTTAGTTGAAAATACGGTCATCCCCGAGTCAGGCTCTATTCCTGAAATGCCTGCTACTATTGAAACCATTTCACCTACAGAGGTTCACATAAAGGTAGAGAAGACAAAACCAGGTATCTTAGTATTAGCTGATACATACTATCCTGGATGGTCAGTTAGTGTTGATGGAGTTGCAAAAGACATAATTCCAGTGAATATTGCGTTTCGTGGGGTTGAACTTAGCGAAGGAGACCATCAGATTGAATTTGTTTATAAATGTAAATGGTTATGGTGGGGATTTTCCATTACTATTACTACATTATTAATTGCTTTAATTATTTTAAGATTTTCATTCCGTTTCTCTGCACAGCTCTCTTGATACCATAAAAAGCCTCCTTCTTTTTTTGAGATAGACTATTTAAGAAGGAGGCTTTTCTACCATCAATCAATTTTACACATTGCACTCTGCTTTCTTATGCGTAAATATGAACTCATTATTCTCATTTACATCAATAATCAGGTGGTCTCCTTCACTAATATTTGTTGATAAGATTTGTATTGCAAGTGCGTCTACAATCTTACGTTGTATCAAGCGTTTCAAAGGTCTTGCACCAAACACAGGGTCATAACCTTCTTCTGCCAATTGTTCTTTGGCTTTATCGCTTATAGAAATACTAATCTGACGTTCAGCCAACCTTTTCGCCACTTGATTTATCTGTAAATCCACTATTGCTCGTATTTCCTTCTTCGTTAAGGGATGGAAGAGAATAATATCATCAACTCGATTCAAGAATTCTGGACGAAAATGATTATGTAACACATTTGTGACATATTCCACCTGTTTCTCGTAATCCATGTTTGTTTTTTGGAACACTTCACTTCCCAAATTGGATGTCATTATCACTATTGTATTTCGGAAATCTACCGTTCGACCTTTCCCATCTGTTAATCTCCCATCATCCAATAATTGGAGCAGTATATTAAATACTTCATGATGTGCCTTCTCAATTTCGTCCATTAGAATAACACTATAAGGTTTTCTTCTAACTGCCTCTGTCAATTGCCCACCTTCTTCATATCCAACATATCCAGGTGGAGCACCAATAAGACGAGCCACGGAATGTTTTTCCATATACTCAGACATGTCAATACGTATCATTGCATTTTCAGAGTCGAATAAAAGTTCAGCCAATGCACGAGCCAGCTCTGTTTTTCCAACACCCGTAGGACCGAGGAAAATAAATGAACCGATAGGCCTGTTGGGGTCTTTCAGACCTGCACGTGCACGTCGAACTGCATCAGATACTGCACGAATACCCTCTTTTTGACCTATAACCCTTTTTGAAAGACGTTCTTCCATATTAACCAACCTTTGCATCTCACCTTCTAATAAACGGTCTACAGGGATTCCTGTCCAGCTGGATACAATCTTGGATATATGTTCATCAGTAACCTCTTCACTCAAAAAACTCCCATTTCTCTGGATTTCGTCAAGTTCTCTTTTCTTTATTTCCAACTCTTTCTTCAATTGATTTAGTTCGCCATAAAGAATCTCCGATGCTTTGCCCAAATCCCCTTGACGTTGTGCAATATCTGCTTGTCGTTTTGCTTCTTCAATCTTTGCATTTATTTCACGAATTTGATTAATAACAGACCTTTCATTTTGCCACTTTGCTTTCTTAGCATTTAATTCTTCACGTAACTCAGCAATTTCCTTTTCAATTGCTTCACGTCTCTCAACTCCTGACCTTTCTGTCTCTTTTTTTAAAGCCAAATGCTCAATTTCTAATTGTCGTATTCTTCTATCCAACACATCTATTTCGTAAGGCATGCTATCAATTTCTATACGCAACCGCGATGCAGCTTCATCCACTAAATCAATAGCCTTATCAGGTAAGAATCGGTCTGTAATATATCTATGGCTTAAATAAGCGGCTGAGACGATAGCATCGTCACGAATTCGCACACCATGATGAACCTCATACTTTTCTTTTAAGCCACGTAAGATTGCAATTGTATCTTCAACATTGGGCTCATCCACTATTATAGGCTGGAATCTCCGTTCAAGTGCTGGGTCTTTTTCTACATGTTTCCGATATTCATCTAAGGTTGTAGCACCAATACAATGCAGTTCACCCCTTGCCAATGCAGGTTTCAACATATTAGAGGCATCAATAGCCCCTTCTGCTGAACCAGCACCAATTAGCGTGTGCATCTCATCAATAAACAGAATAATATTTCCATCTGATTCCTGAATTGCAGATAAAACAGCCTTTAGCCGTTCTTCAAATTCACCTCTAAACTTACTTCCTGCTATTAAAGCGGCTAAATCGAGTGCCGCAATTCGTTTATTCTTCAAGGTCTCAGGAACATCTCCCGAAACAATTCTTTGGGCTAAACCCTCTACAATGGCTGTTTTACCTACGCCAGGTTCTCCAATCAGTACGGGGTTATTTTTGGTTCTTCTCGACAATACTTGAATAACACGACGTATCTCTTCATCCCTACCTATAACAGGATCCAACTTGCCTGCTCTTGCCAATTGAGTTAAATCGCGACTAAACCGTTCGAGAGCGTCATAAGTTGATTCCGCATTCGGGTCATCTACCCTTTGATTCCCTCGCACCTCCTTTAAGGCTGAAAGGATAGCATCCTCAGTAATACCCAACTCTTTTAAAATTCTTCCTGCATAATTCGTTTTATCACGTACCATGCCCAAAAGGACATGTTCAGAACTTAGATATTGGTCTTTCAACGTCTTTGCAAAATTCCATGACACCTCTAAAACTTGTTGTAATTCATGAGAAAGATTCTGATTATGAGCACCAGAAACATGGGGTAGTTTTTTCATATCCCGCTCAATTAGGCTACTTACCTGCCCTTTCGATATGCCAAGTCGCTGTAATATCGGCACAACTGCAGAATGGTTCTTACTTAGTAACGCCGTTAGTAAATGTAAAGAAGTAACTTCTGGATGTCCCTTGCTTGAAGCCAAATCAAGGGCTTCAGATATTGCTTCTTGTAATGGAATAGTCAATCTATCAAATCTCATAGTTTGTTCTCTCCTTTCTTTTAAATATCTTTTTCAATATATTAGCAACCATTGTGCCAAGTAAATTATCAATTTTTATCAGTCTTTTTTAAATGATACTTAGATAAATGTTACAAAAAAATTCATCTATATTTCATAATGAAACAAAA
>ERZ795046.719-NODE-719-length-38244-cov-5.065281_pt1 | contig 38244 bp, 43 predicted proteins | sample MGYA00375130_ERZ795046 | MGnify/ENA primary metagenome ERZ795046 (study PRJEB30175, sample SAMN05720202) | activated sludge metagenome | isolation source: anaerobic digester from wastewater treatment plant | place: Japan | collected 2015-05-15 ...
TTTAATAGTTGATAATTTTAAACTCGTTGAGGCAGTTTTTAATAGAGTAGGAGAGTTAATTTATGAATTTTATAAGAATGTGATTGAAATAGATAATGTTGAAGGGTTTTTTCAGGGAGATGACCTTGGATTTAAAACATCCACATTTTTATCACCTGAAATGTTAAAAAAACTTGTAATACAATGGCATAAAAAATTTGCAGAAATTGCTCACATGAGAGGAAAAATGTACTGGTTTCATTGCTGTGGCAATATTTTAAATGTTATTGATGATTTTATACATGATGTTAAAATAGATGCCTTTCATTCTTTTCAGGATGAGATTATACCTGTATGGGAATTCAAGGAAAAATATGGAAATAAAATTGCTGTTCTTGGAGGAGTTGATGTAAATAAACTTGCAACCTATGATGAGAAAAATTTAAGAAAATATGTGAGGGAAATTCTTGATAGATGTATGCCTTACAGATATGCTCTTGGAAGTGGGAATTCAATCACAAATTATATACCACCTGAAAATTACTTGATTATGCTTGATGAAGGCTTAAGATAAATTTTACTGAACCATATTTACTTTTTTATTTTGTTATATTCTGTTTTTTCCTGTCAACTACGTCTTTCTTAAAGGGGTTTAAACCCCTTTAAAATCCCCAAGAGGTATCAACTCCCCTAAATAGGTGGCTCACCATCTCGCCACCCGTGCTAATCGGTGCTCCTTATTCGTCGCACCAGCACCCCCTCAATCTTTGAGGGGGACTTAAGGTGTTTTTATCTATTCTGGGCAAAAAACGCCAGAAAAAACACTTGGAATTTTTCAAATTCCAGTGTTTTATACCTGTAGTTGAGCAAGTTTTACGGTTTAAGGTACTTTTAAATTTTAAAACTATATCCTTCTTCAAGCATAATTATAAAATTTTCTGGTGGTATATAATTTGCTATAGAATTTCCAGAACCGAGTATATAACCTGAACCCGCACATTTCTCAAGGATTTTTCTAATATATTTTCTTAAATCATTTTCCTTCAATGTACACAACTTTCCGATATCAACTCCTCCTATTATTCCAATTTTCTCTCCATATTTCTCCTTGAACTTCCAGACAGGTAATATTTCATCTTCAAAAGAATGTTTAGCATCAATCTCAACCTCATTTATTAAGTCATCCATAATTGGTTCAATATTTCCGCAGGAGTGTAAGACATAAATTTTTCCATTTTGATGGGCAAGTTCTGAAAGTTTTTTATGCCATGGAAGAATATATTTTTTGAAAAATTCTGGTGGTAAAAGCATTTGTGTTTTAAATCCCATATCATCTCCTTGAAAAATCCCTATAATTTTTTCTTTTTCAATAAACTTTTTAGTTGCTTTATATATTATTTCTCCAATTTTTTCAGAAGTTTTCTTTACAATTTCTTCATTATCATAAATTAAATAACATAGATTTTCAAAACCAAATAAAAACATTAAGGTCTCAAAAATTCCCTGAGAAATACATAGAAAAATACCCATATTTTCAGGTAAAATTTCGGAGAGATATTCATAAACCCAGATATCTACCTTTTCAGGTTCAGGCCAGGTATAATTTTCAAAATCATTCCAGTTTTTTATAACACCTTCTTTTTCCTCAGCCCATTTTCTTTTGCCTTTTGAGAACAGAGAAGTATCATCTGTTTCTCTTTTCGGTATTTCAAATTTTAGGTTTGAAGTAAATCTGAAATCAGAACTTAATCTTATTGTGTCAAATCCAAGTTTGTAATATAAATTTACAACATTTTGAATTGCTTTTTTCTGTGTTTCATAATCAATGGGTTCAATCCATTTTATTCCAAAATAATCTTCCAATAAAAATTTTAGAATTTCTTTATCAATATGTAGTTCCGCACAATGTATTCTACTTCCCTTAACTTCTCTTAAAAGAACTTTTTTAAAATCATTTAAATCTGGTTCAGGAAATTTTATTTTCATTTGAAACTATTATACAGGATTAAAATAATAAGGTAAAATTAAAAAAATGGAAAAGGAAATAAAAAGATATAGAATAAGACCAAAAACTTACCTGTGTTTAACTCCTGAAGAAGCAATTACAACTGGAATAAGTACAGGAGAACAAATAATTGAGGAATTAATACTTGTTAGAGAATTTACACTTTCTGCTTATATGTATGGAGTTACAAGAAACCTGCCAGAAGAAGAATTAAAAAAAATGAAAGTAGAAGAGAGGGGAGAGAAATTATTTGAAAGCAGGAAAGAAGCTATAAATTATCTAAAAGAAAAAGGAGAAAAATTTTTTTCTCTTTATATAGTTAAAGAAACAAGAATGTTTCCGAGAGAAGAAATAAAATGGGATGAAACAGAAAAATCAATTGAGGATTTTCTGTCCCAGTTAAAAGAATTTGAAAAATAAAACTTAATAAATTCTGAGGTTTCTAAAAAAATTTTTGAAAGTTTTTTGTAAATTTAAAATATTTTCTTAAAACAGGAGAATTAAATGATTGAGAAATATTTTAAATTCAGAGAAAGGGGCACGGATTTAAAAACAGAAATTATCGCAGGAATTACAACTTTTATAACAATGGCATATATAATTTTTGTCCAGCCAGCGGTTTTATCACAAGGAGGAATGGATTTTGGAGCAGTTATGGTAGCAACATGTTTTTCATCCGCAATTGCGACTTTAATTATGGGTTTATATGCAAATTATCCAATTGCTCTTGCTCCTGGTATGGGAGAAAATTTTTATTTTGTTTATACTGTTATTCTTGGAATGGGCATTGCATGGCAAAAGGTTCTTGGAGCAGTTTTTATTTCTGGTATTCTTTTTATAATTCTTTCTCTCTGGAAAGTAAGAGAAAAACTTGTTGAGAATGTCCCTTCTTCTTTACAATGTGGAATAGCAGGTGGAATTGGTTTATTTATTGCATTAATTGGGTTTATACAGAGTGGAATTGTCCAGAAGGGCGGAGTTGTTTTAACAATGGGTAATATTTATCAAAAAGAAGTAATTTTGTCAATAATCGGACTTATAATAATGGGGACTCTTATGGCTTTAAAGGTAAAGGGAAACATTTTAATTGGAATGATTATAACTGCAATAATAGGAATTTGTTCAGGAATAATAAAGTATGAGGGGATAATTGGGAAAATTCCTTCTATTGCTCCAACATTCATGAAACTTGATGTTATTGGTGCTTTAAGAGAAGGGATTTTTACAGTAATTTTCGTTTTTCTTTTTATGGATTTATTTGATACTGTTGGAACAGCAATAGGAGTTGGAGAGGCGGGTGGATTTATAAAAAATGGGAAATTCCCAAAGGTTGAGAGAGTTTTATTATCAGATGCAGTAGGAACTGTTGTTGGTGCAATTTTTGGGACAAGTACAGTGACAAGTTATATTGAAAGTGCAAGTGGAATATCTGTTGGAGGGAGGACTGGTTTTGCTTCTGTAATCACTGCAGTTTTGTTTTTACTCTCTTTATTTTTCTATCCTTTTGTAAAGATGATTGGGACAGGAATTCAAACAGTTGGTGGTATAACCTTATATCCTGTAACAGCACCTGCTTTAATTATTGTTGGAAGTTTAATAATACCAACTATAAGAAAAATAAAATGGGATGACCCAACAGAATCAATTCCTGCCTTTCTTTCCTTTGTTGGAATTCCTTTCACATATAACATAGGAGAAGGAATTGCTTTTGGATTTATATCCTATTTCCTTTTAAAACTTTTCACAGGTAAATACAGAAATTTAAATCCTGTTGTTATTATTGTTGCAGTTGCTTTCATTTTAAGATTTATTCTTTTAAAAAATTAAAATTATTTTACTTCCCATTTTTTAATTAATGAAACTTTTCTAAGTATATTTTCGTCTAAATAAAAAAGGGAGATAAAAAATGACTTGCTGGTTTTTTGATAGAGGTGGGAATTCTCTGAAAGATGCAGTAATAATATATGCTGACAGTTTTGTTGAAAGGATAGGTATTATATTTGATTATTTGAGTTTAAAACATGGAAAGATAGGTTCTGACTGGAGAGTTTTCAGTATTCAACGAATTCGTGATAAAGATAGAAATTACGAAATCTGGAGTATAGAAATTTATAAAGAAAGAAAGATAAAGGAGATTAAGACATATTATTTTGAAATTTCAGGAGTTAAAAATTCAAAAAAAACTGAAACTTTTTTTAAGTTCCTTTCCTGAATAAAAATTGAATCTTTCTACATAAGGTCTTCTTCAACTCTTATAAAAACAGTGGGATTTTTTATTACATCCAGTTTATCTATTTCCTTTATTGCTTTTTTTACATTTTTTTCCTTTGCTTTATGAGTTAGCATTACTATAGGAACCGCTTTTTCTGGATTGTCCTGTTTTTGAATTACAGATAAAATACTTATATCATTATCTCCAAGAATTTTTGCTATTTTTGCAAGAACTCCAGGTTTATCAATTGCTGTAAATCTGAAATAATATTTTGTTTCAATTTCTTCAAATGGTTTTAAAGAGATGATATCTTCTGACACAAAATTTTCTTTAACAAAACCTTCAGAAACAATCTTTTTACTTATATCCACAACGTCACCTATTACAGAACTAGTTGCTGCATTTCCTCCTGCTCCTTCTCCATAAAAAAGTGATTTTCCAATTAAATCACCTTCAACATAAACAGCATTATTAACACCTTCAACTAGAGATAAAAGATGAGTTTTTGGAAGCAGAGCAGGGTGAACTCTTATTTCTATTTGATTTTTTTCTTTTCTACATACTCCAAGCAGTTTAATTCTATACCCAAAATCACTCGCAAATTTTATATCAATTGTTTGTATTTTATCTATTCCTTCAACATAAATTTCTTCAGCAGAAAAAAGTTCTCCATAGGTGATGTATGTAAGTATTAAAATTTTGTGAAGTGTGTCATAACCTTTTATATCAAGAGTTGGGTCTGCTTCCGCATATCCAAGTTTTTTTGCTTCCTCAATCCCTTTTTCAAAATCAATTCCCTTATGATACATTTCTGAAAGGATATAATTTGTTGTTCCATTAAGTATACCAAGAATTTTTGTTATTTTATTTCCTGTAAAACTTTCTTTTAATGCTTTTATAATTGGTATTGCTCCTGCAACACTTCCTTCAAAACCAATATATACATTTTTTTCTTTCGCTTTTTTAAATAATTCCTTTCCATATTTTGATAATAATGCTTTATTTGCTGTAACAATAGATTTTCCATTTTTAATTGCCTTTGTAACAAATTCGTAAGCATAATCTGTTCCTCCGATTAATTCAACGACTATATCAATATTTTTATTTTCAATTATTTCATCAGGGGATTCAGCAGAGATATCTTTAAATTGATTGAGTTTTCCTTTATCCTTATCAAAAACTTTTAAAATATTTATCTCAATTCCTGTTTTTTCTTTTATAATATTTTTTCTTGAAATTAATTTTTTTATAAAACTTGAACCAACAGTTCCACAACCAATAACTCCAATATTAATAGATTTTTTTTTCATTTTTCAGTAAAGAGAATTTGGAATTGTATTTTTGTATAGTGATTTAGAAGCAAAAAATAATTCATTCTGTATACTCTGAACTTTATTTTCTAATTCTTCTTTTCTAATATTTCTTGTTTCTCTCAACTTTTTTGCTTCTGCATAAAATTTTCTACTTAAAAAATAATTATAGGATGGTTCTATCCCTTTTTTTAATTCATCAAGTGCCTTATCTGCAAGAATAAGTTTAACCTTATATTCATTTTCATAGGTTTTATTAAGAATTTTATTTCTAAGATTTAACACTTCTTTTACTGGTGGTATTTTTTTAACTTCAATTCTAACATAAAAATATTTGTAAATGTCTTCATTTTCTCTTTCAAGTTTTTTGAGTTTTGAAAGATATGTATTAATCTCTATTTTATGAAAAATCTCATTTATTCTATCCGTTGAAAAATTAAATTGCTTTGCCAGGGCAAGTGCTTTTTCAGAAATTTCTTTTACCTTAATATAATCACCTGCTTTAAAGTATTTTTCCATTTCTGTTAAAAGATTTTCAAATTCTTTTTGTTTTTCTTCAAGTAGTTTTCTCTGTTTTTCTTTTTCAAGTTCTTCCTGTCTTCTTTTTTCTTCTTCTACCAGTTTTCTTAATTTTTCAGTTTTGTATTTATTATAATAGAACCAACCACCGCCAAGAATTCCAAATATCAAGAGTACCATTACAATCTTTTTGATTTTTTTCAATAGTTTTTTCATAATTTACCTCCAATAATAATTTTACCTTTCCTGATATAACATTTCAAATAAAATTTTGGCTTATGTTAATTCTTAAATTAAAATACATTTTTTAATTCTTTTTTAAACTGATAAATCAATTCTTCCACTTCATCTATTTTTCCATCTATTATTTTTTGTAAAAAGAAACTACCTATAATTATTCCATCTACATATTCCTTAATCTGTTTTATCTGTTCTTTAGTGGAAATCCCGAAACCAAGAGCAACTGGAATTTCTTTTAAAGATTTTACTTTTTTTATCACATCAATTATTTCCGGATTTAAACTATCTCGTTGTCCTGTAACTCCTGCAACACTTATAAAATATATGAAACCATTTGCCATTCTGGTTATTTTTTTCATTCTTTTTTCAGAAGTAAATGGCGTTAAAAAATAAATTAGATTCATCTCTCTTTTTTTCAAAATTTCTTTAATTTCAAAACTTTCTTCATATGGCAGGTCAGGTATAATTAAACCAGAAACCCCACATTCAACACATCTATCAGCAAATTTTTCAATTCCATATCTGTAAACAGGATTAAAATAAGTCATAAAAAGATAGGGTATATTCATTTCATTTTTAAGTATTTTAGCAAGTTCAAAACATTTATTAGTATTCATTCCATTTTCAAGTGCCTTTGCTGATGTATATTGAATTACAGGTCCATCTGCGATTGGGTCAGAAAAAGGTATTCCTATTTCAATTATATCAGCACCTTTTTCAGCACTTTTTTTAATGATTTCAATTGAATTCTCAAAAGAAGGAAATCCAGCAGTAAAATATAAAATCAGTGCTTTCTCTTTTTTTATCTTCAATTCTTTAAATTTTTTTTCAATCTGTGTCATAAATCACCTTCTATTTTTGCTACTTCCATAACATCTTTATCGCCTCTACCCGAAAGACAGACAACCACTATATCTTTTTCTTTAAATCTGTTTTTATTTTCGATCAGCCAGCCAATTGCATGTGAAGATTCTAAAGCAGGGATTATCCCTTCAAGTTCACTTAAAATATGAAAACCATTTAAAGCAGTTTTATCATCAACAGCATAGTATTCAGCCCTTCCTGTTTCTTTATAAAATGCATGTTCTGGTCCAACTCCAGGATAATCAAGTCCTGCTGAGATTGAATGAGTTGTCTTTATCTGTCCGTAATTGTCCTGCAAAACATAGGAAAAACTACCATGTAATATTCCTTTTTCTCCTTTTAATAGAGTTGCTGAATGTTTATCTGTATTTATTCCTTTTCCTCCCGCTTCAACTCCTATAAATTTTACTTCTTTATTTCTGTAAAAGGGGAAAAACAAACCCAAACTATTGCTTCCTCCACCAACACAGGCGACAAGATAATCGGGTAATTTTTTTTCTTTTTTTAATATCTGTTTTTTTGTTTCTTTACCTATAACTGACTGAAAATCCCTTACAATCATAGGATAAGGATGTGGACCAACTACAGAACCAATTACATAATGAGTTGTTTTAAAATTTGTTATCCAGTCCCTCATCGCTTCATTTATTGCATCTTTCAAGGTTTTACTTCCTGAACTAACAGGAACAACTTTTGTTCCGAGTAATTCCATTCTGAAAACATTTAATTTCTGTCTTTCAACATCTATTTCACCCATATAAACAACGCATCCCATATTTAACAAAGCAGAAGCAGTAGCAGTTGCAACTCCATGCTGACCTGCTCCTGTTTCTGCTATTATCCTTTTCTTTCCCATCATTTTTGCAAGGAGAACCTGACCGAGAGTATTGTTTATTTTATGAGCACCTGTAAATGCTAAATCCTCTCTTTTTAAATAAACTTTAAAACCAAGATATTTACTGAAATTTTCTGCATAATAAAGAGGGGTTGGTCTTCCTGCATATTCTTTTAATAAGTAATTCAGTTTTTCTTTAAATTCTTTTGTCTTTGATATTTTTTTATATGCAGTTTCAAGTTCTTCAAGAGGTCCCATTAATGTTTCCGGAGCAAATCTTCCACCAAAAATTCCAAATTTTCCTTTTCTGTCAGGTAACATTTTTAACCTCTTCTATTAATTTTTTTATTTTTTCAATATCTTTTATCCCTGGAGCAATTTCAACTCCTGAGGCAACATCTATTCCAAAAGGTCTATATTTTTTAATTATATTTTTAACATTTTCAGGTGTTATTCCACCGGCAATAAATATTTTGTTCCATGGTAATTTCCCTTTTTCAATTTTTTCTTTATCTATCATTTTTCCAGTTCCGCCAAAACTATCTTCTTCGTATCTGTCTAATAAGAAGTAATCGGCCATCTTATAATGCTTCATCCTTTTTACAATATCTTCATAATTTTTAACTCTTATTGCTTTTATAATGATTTTATCAGGAAAATTTTTTTTTAATTTTTCTAAAAGCGAAGGCGGTTCATTCCCATGAAGTTGAATTCCATCTATTTTAAGTTTTTTCACAGTTTCAAATAAATTTTTTTCGTCAGGATTTACAAAAAGCCCTATTTTATGGATATTACTCGGTAAATTTTCAATTAACAATTTTGCTTCCCTTTCTTCAACAAATCTTGGACTTTTTTCATAAAGATTTATCCCAATCCATTCAATTCCAAGATTTACTGCATCAATTATATCTTTTCTTCTTTTAAAACCACAGATTTTTATTTCAATCATTAAATTTCAGGTAAATCCTTCAATGCTTCCTTTATTTTTTCTTCTGGATATTCATAATCTTCAAGTTTACCTTCAAAATATGCTTCATAGGCAGATAAATCAAAATGCCCGTGCCCTGAATGATTATATACAATTACCTTTCCTTCAGGAGCATCCTTTGCTTCATCAATAACTGCTCTTATAGCATGTGTTGTTTCTGGTGCTGGTAAAAATCCTTCTGTTTGAGCAAATAGAACTCCGGCTTCGAAACATTCTCTTTGATGATATGCTACTGCTTCAACAAGTCCAAGTTTATATAAGTGACACAGTAAAGGAGCATCTCCGTGATATCTTAAACCGCCTGCGTGAATTCCTGGTGGAACAAAACTATGTCCAAGTGTATACATTTTGAGTAAAGGAGTTGTACAGGCAGTATCACCAAAATCATATCTGTAAAGTCCTTTTGTTAATGTAGGACATGCTTTTGGTTCTACTGCTATAAATCTTATGTTTTCTCCTTTTATTTTATCAGGAACAAAGGGAATTATAAATCCTCCAAAATTACTTCCACCACCAACACATCCAATTAGAACATCTGGTTTTTCTCCAATAAGTTGGAGTTGTTTTTTTGTTTCAAGCCCTATAATGGTTTGGTGAAGTAAAACATGATTTAGAACACTTCCGAGAGAATATTTTGTGTCTTCTCTTTTAACCGCTTCTTCAATTGCTTCTGATATCGCTATTCCTAAACTCCCCGGTGAATTCGGATTCTGCGAAAGAATTTTCCTTCCAAATTCAGTTTTATCTGATGGAGAAGCATACATAGTTGCTCCCCATGATTGCGCAAGTAATCTTCTGTATGGTTTTTGATAATAGGATACCTTTACCATGAAAATTACACATTCAAGGTCGAAAAGTTTACATGCAAAAGCAAGAGCACTTCCCCATTGGCCTGCACCTGTTTCGGTTGTTAATCTTTTTACCCCTTCAATTTTGTTGTAATATGCCTGAGCTATTGCTGTATTCGGTTTATGAGAACCAGGTGGAGATACAGATTCATTCTTAAAATAAATTCTTGCCTTTGTTTTCAATGCTTTTTCAAAATTTCTTGCCCTGTGGAGAGGAGTTGGCCTATAAATTTTATATGCATTCAAAACTTCATTTGGAATTTCAATCCATCTTTCAGGTGCAAATTCCTGCATAATTAAAGACATTGGGAAAATAGGCGCAAGGTCTTCCGGTTTTACAGGTTCTTTTGTTTTTGGATGAATTACAGGTGGAAGTGGTTCCGGTAAATCAGGAAGAATATTATACCATGCCTGTGGCAATTCCCTTTCAGACAGATAAATTTTATTTTCTTCCATTTTCTTTTCCTCCTTTCTTTTAATTTTTTAATTCTTTTATTTTCTCTTCTACATTCTTACTTTTTAAAATACTTTCTCCAATCAATACACCTTTCAAACCCAAATTTTTTAAAAGCAAGACCTCTTCTTTCTCTTTTATACCACTTTCACTTATGACAATTATTTTATCAACTGGAATATGTTTAATCAAGTTTAATGTATTGTTTATATCAACTTTAAGTGTTTTCAAATCTCTATTGTTTATACCAAGTATTTTGTCTTTCCATCTCTTGATTAAATTAGAAACTCTTTTCCAATCATTGATATCAAATATTTCTATTAAAATTTCAATGTTTGTTTCCTCACAGATTTTTATAAATTTTTCAAGTTTTCTATCTTCAAGTATTCTAACTATCAAAAGGATAAAATCAGCACCATAATATTTCCCTTCATAAATCTGGTATTCATCTACAATAAAATCTTTCATCAGAACAGGAATTTCAACTGATTCTTTTACAGTTTTTAGGTCATCTATAGAACCAAGAAAATATGGTTCACAGGTTAAAACAGAAATACCACTAACTCCGGATTTTTGGTATTTGATAGCAGTTGATTTGAAATCTAAATTATTATTAATTGTACCTGCAGAAGGAGATGCTCTTTTTAATTCAGCAATAATTCCAAACTCATTCTTTAAAGATTGATAAATGCTGTATTTTTTCTTTAAAGAAATCATTCCTATCAATTTTTCAGTAGGTAAAATTTTTTTCTTTTCTTCAATTATTATTGATTTTTTTTCAATAATTTCAGAAATTAAATCACTCATTTTTTTCCTTTTCTATCTGTTTTATAAATTTTTCTGCAATTTCTTTTCTTTCAGGATATTTTTCTTTTATTATTTTCCATTCTTCAATTGCCTTCTTTAAATTTTTTTGTTTCATATAAATATGTGCTTTAAGATTTTCTATATAAAAAGGATGGTTATAATTCTCGGCCTTTTCAAGATATTTAAGAGAATTTTCAAAATCATTTTCATTATAATAAAACCATGCAATTTCCCAGTATAATCTATAATCGTCGGGTTTTTTTTCTATCCCTTTTTTCATAAATTCAATTGCAAATTTTTTTATTTCTTCTTTCTTTTCACCTTCATATTTTGGAGCAATACCATTTATCAAGAACCAGCCACCAAGACAGTAGGCATTTACATCATCGGGGAAAATTCTGGTAATTAAATAAAAAACAGGAAAAATTTTTGAATATTCACCTTTATGCCAGTAATTATCAACTGTAAGATAAAGTATATCAACAATTCCATCTGTCAAATCTGGAAAATTACACAAATCAACTGTTGCCTGTTTTTTTAATTCAATTTCAATGTTTTCACCCGAAATTGCAAAACCAAAACAGAATAAAAAAAGAATTAAAATTTTTTTCATTTTTTTATATATTCAAGGATTTCATTGAATTTTCTATAAGGTATTCCTTTTTTTAAAATTTCATCTGTTAATTCAATTCCTTTTTCAATTCTATCAACAATACCCGTTGTTTTAAGGAGAAATGCGGTATTTAAGCAGACAATATCTTTTTTAGGTCCTTTTTCTTTACCTCTAATTATATTAAATAAAATCTCAGCATTTTCTTTTAAATTTCCTCCTTTTATATCTTCAATTTTACATCTTTTTAAATTAAAATCCTCTGGAAATATTTCAAATTCACTTATTTCTTCATCAATTTCAACTATATATGTTTTCCCTGTAAGTGTTATTTCATCAAGACCATCTTCAGAGTGAAATACATATCCCTTTATTCCAAGATTTTTAAAAACATAAGGAATAATTTTTAAAAGAGAATAATCATTCACACCCATAATCTGATAATTTGTTAAAGCAGGATTACACAAAGGTCCAATTATATTAAAAATTGTTTTAAAGCCAAGTTCTTTTCTAACTTCTGCTACATTTTTCATTGCTTTATGATATAAGGGAGCAAATAAAAAAGCAAATCCAAACTTTTCAAGTAAAATTTCGCTTTTTTCAGGCTCAATATCTATTTTATACCCAAGATATTCCAGTACATCAGCACTTCCACAGGAACTTGTGATAGACCTGTTTCCATGTTTTGCAACTGTTAGTCCCATAGAAGAAGCAACAATTGCACATACTGTTGAGATATTAAATGTACCTGAATAATCACCACCTGTTCCACAGGTATCACAAATTATTTCTTTTTTGTGTCTTATTTTCAGCATTTTATCTCTTAAAAGTTTTGCTGCACCGGTTATCTCTTCTGAACTTTCTTTTTTAATTTTTAATAATGTTAGAAATGCAGCAGTTTTTACAGAAGATAATTCTCCTTCCATAATTTTGTTAAAAATTTCATATGTTTCATTTGTAGTAAGATTTATATTTTCAAAAAGTTTATTGAATATTTTTTCCATTTTACCCTCCCTGTAAAAAATAAATATAGAGAAAAATAGGAAAAAAACAGGAATGGGATAAAAAAATTTAACGCCAAGAGAGGAAATTTCTTAAATAATTCTTTTTCAGAACAATCCTAAATTCATTTTTATTTTTTCCCATAGAAATTTAATTTAACATAATTTTTGAATTTGTCAAATTTTTATTCTATAATTTTAAAAAAGTTAGTTTAAACAAACTTTTTTAGTTAATACTAACAAAATAAAAAATGAAAAAATTGGTAGAGGCAAAAGAAGGAAAATACAAAGTGGTTGATGTGCTGAAACATGGGAAATTAAAAAAATTATGTAATATGGGGATTTTTGTTGGAGATATTATTGAAGTGGTTAAACCTGCTCCCGGTCCTGTAATAATAAAAAAAGGAAATATAACCATCGGGATTGGATGTGGAATAGCAATGGACATAATAGTTGAAAAAGTTGAATGAAAATGGAAGAGAAAATAGTTGCAATTGCAGGGAATCCTAATACAGGAAAAACGACGATATTCAATTCTCTTACTGGAACAAGACAACAGGTTGGTAACTGGCCAGGTGTAACAGTTGAAAAAAAGGAAGGATATTATATTTATAAAGATGTAAAATTTAAAGTTGTTGATTTACCGGGAACTTATACCTTAACAGGAGAAAGCGAAGACCAGAAAATAGCAATTGATTTTATTACTCAAAATGAAGTAGATGTTTTAATTATAATGGCAGATGCTTTGAATCTTGAAAGAAGTTTATATCTTTTACTTTTACTCTCAGAGTTTCACAAAAATATTATTATTGACCTTAATATGGTGGATTTGGCAGAGAAAGAAGGAATTGAATATGAAATTCAACATTTAGAAAAATTGCTTAAAGTAAAATTTGTAAAAACAGTTGGAAATAAAAATATTGGTATAGAAGATTTGAAAGAAGAAATTTATAAAAAGTGTAAAGAACCACCTTCTGAATTTTTTGAATTTAATTATGGTGAAGAAATTGAAAAAGTTATCTCTGAAATTGTCTGTCAATTTAAAAACTTAAAACTTCCTTATCCTCCAAGATTTCTTGCTATAAAAATTTTGGAAAAAGATGAGTATTTTACAAATTTTATAATTACAAAAGTTGATTGGAAAAAAATTAACGATTTGATAATGAATACAGAAAAATTTTTAAATAAACCATTAGATAGAGTTTTAATGGAAAAAAGATATGGAATAATTCATGGAATTGTAAAAGAGTCACTTATTGAGAAAAAGAAAGAATTGAAACCGGAAATTACAGAAAAAGTTGATAGAATTTTAACTCATAATTTTTTAGGTCCTTTATTTTTTCTTTTTATAATCTTTATCATATTCAATGCTGTTTTTGTCTGGGGAAAACCATTTGTTAATTTTATTGAACTTATACTTGAAAAATTAAAGATTGTTTTTTCATATCTAAATCTACCTATTTGGATTAATTCTTTGATAAAAGATGGAATAATTTCTGGTGTCGGTTCTGTAATATTATTTCTTCCAAACATTTTTCTCTTCTTTTTTTTCTTTGCAATCCTTGAAGATACCGGCTATATGGCAAGAGCGGCAATTGTTGCAGATAGAATAATGCATAAGGTAGGACTTCATGGGAAGAGTGCTATTCCTTTAATTTTAGGTTTTGGATGTAATGTTCCTGCGATAATGGGGACAAGAATTCTTGAAAATAAAAGGGATAAAATCTTAACTTCCCTATCAATACCTTTTATGAGTTGTTCGGCACGGCTTCCTGTTTATCTTTTATTTACAGGCATTTTTTTTAAGGAAAATCAGGGAATGATAGTTTTTTCATTGTATTTGTTAGGAATTGGTATTGGTGTTTTAAGTATAAAAATTTTTGGTTCCATTTTTTTAAAAGATGAATCTCTACCTTTAATAATAGAATTACCACCTTTCAGAATGCCTTACTGGAAAAATGTATTGATTGAGAGTTGGACAAGAACAAAATACTTTTTGAAGAAAGCAGGGACCATTATATTTCTTGGAACTTTAATTTTATGGGTTTTAAACTATTTCCCGCATCCTTATAATTATGGAACCGAAATGAATTTTATAGGTAAATTGGGTAGTTTTATTTTTCCATTATTTAAATTTTCTGGTTTTGGTTTCTGGCAGGCAGGGGTTGCACTTATTTTTGGAATATATGCAAAAGAACTTGTTGTTGTAACTTTTGGGACTTTATTTGGAGTTGAGAATTTAACAGAAACATTAAGATTCTATTTTACCCCTATCTCTGCGTATTCTTTTATGCTTATGAGTTTACTGTACATGCCATGTCTTGCTACATTTTTAATTTTGAAGAAAGAAGTAGGTATAAAATGGGCTTTAATTTCTCTTTTTTGGTCTTTATTTGCTGGATGGTTTTTTTCAACCTTATTTTATCAAATTTTTTCATTTTTAAAAGGAGGAACATTTGTTAACTAAAAGCTTAGAGGATTATCTTGAAGCAATAAAAATACTCACGATAGACAAAAAAGTCACAAGGGTAAAAGAAATAAGTGAACTTCTTGATGTAAAAAAATCGTCTGTTGTGAATGCATTGAATATTCTAAAAGATAAAGGATACATAAAACAGGAAAAATACGGTTATATTGAATTGACAGAAAGTGGTGATAGAGAAGCAACGAAGATATTAAATAAGCATAAGATAGTAATGAAGTTTTTAACAAAAATTTTAAATGTTTCTGATAGTATAGCAGAAAATGATGCATGTAAAATTGAACATTTTATCAGTGAAGAAACATTGAAAAAAATGATTGTATTACTGGGGAAAAAAGGTAATCATTTAAATTTGTTTAAGAAACAAGGTAGGATAAACAAAGATTGATGTAATTCCGGAGTATAGAAAAATAAATTTTCTTTTATTTTTTTGTTTGGTTTTTTTTCAATCTTTATATTACCTTTAATTGCTATAATAAATATCCAATTTGGAAAAAGACCAAAAACAGGTGAGGAATAAATTTTTACATTTTTAAATACTTTTTTTAAGTCAGAATAAACTGTTTTTATTCTCTCCGGATGAAGAAAAATAGATGTTCCACCTTGAGTTACGTAAATACCATTTTTGTTTAGATGTTTATAACAGAGTTTAAAAAATTCAACAGTATATAATGGACAGGATGGTATTTCTCCAGGGTCGGTAGCATCAACTATAATAACATCATATTTTTTATTATTCTCTTTTATATATTTAAAACCATCTTCTATTATGATTTCTGCTCTTTTATCTTCAAAAGCACCTTTATCAAATTTTAAATATTTTTTTGCAATTTTAATCATTTCTTCATCTATATCAACCATTTTTACTTCTTTAACTGGATGCTTCAAAACTTCTCTTAAAGTTGCACCTTCTCCACCACCAATTATTAAAACATTTTTTGGTTCAGGATGGGAAAACATTGCAGGATGAACAAGTATTTCATGATAACTTTCTTCTCCCTTTTCAACTGATTGAATTAAATTATCTATAATTAAAACTTTACCAAAATTCTTTGTTTCATATACCTCAATTTTCTGATACTTTGTTCTTTTTTCTAATAACTTTTTTTTGATTTCAAAAGCAATTCCTACACCATAAGGATGATACCAGTCAATAATTATATTTCTATTTTTTTGCATATATTCCTCTTTCAATCTTTATAATAGATGGTTTTTTGCTTTTTAATTCTTTAATAAATAAATTACTCGCTTTTTCAGGAAATGTTTTTTCTCCACAGGTGTATATATCAACTCCAGCATATTTTTTTTCAGGCCATGTATGAATACTTATATGGCTTTCTGAAATTAAAGCAAACCCGCTGACTCCCACAGGTGAAAATTTATGAATTTTAACATCAATTAAAGTTGCTTTAGATTTTTCTACAGCTTTTAATAAGATTTTTTTTATTTTTTCAGGGGAGTTAAGAATATTAAAATCGGAACATTCATAAAGGTCTAAAATTATATGAACACCGTTTGGAGGAACAAATGTTTGGAATTTCCTCATTTTTCCCTCCTTTTTGTCTCATTTTTCACCTCCCTTCCCAATTAATTTAAAAACTTTTTCTTGTTAATATAGATATAATAATAAAAAATTTTTCAAAAAATGTCAATTCACTTCTAAAAATATTTTTTAACAAAAAGGTTTACGATTTTTCTAAAAAATGGTATTTTATTCCTGAAAAGAAGAGAGAAGAAATATGAATGAACTTGAATTTATAAAAAAAGTTGTAATTTCTGGTATTTTAAGTGGAATTATTGGTTTTGAAAGAGAAAAACATGGAAGGGAAGCGGGTTTAAGAACGATGATTCTTGTTGGAATGGGTACAACTACGATTTTAATCACATCTTTTCAAGTTTATTATATTTTTTCAAATTTTCAAAATTCTGTTTTGAGAATTGACCCTGCAAGGATTGCTTATGGAGTGGTAACAGGAATGGGATTTCTTGGAGCAGGAGCAATTATAAAGGACAGTAAAAGAATAAGGGGTTTAACTACTGCAGCATGTTTATGGTTTGTAACATCTGTTGGTCTTGCAGTAGGGGTTGACCTGTATATTCTGGCTTGTTTTTTAACTTTTATTTCGTTAATAATACTTTACTTTTTAAAAATTTTTGAAAAAAAAGTTCCAGTTGATACATATAGTACTCTTACAATAATTGGAGAAGATAAGAGAGAATTAAAAGATAAAATAGAAAAAATATTGAAAAATTACGGTTTTAAAATACTTTCAACAGAAATAGAAAAAAATAAAGTTAAAGCAAAAATCAAATTGACATATACAATCAGATATAAATCAAACCAAAATGTAAATGAACTTTTTGAAAAAATATCTGAAATTGAGGAGTTAAAGAATATAAAATTAAACTAAAATGTGAAAAAGTTTTTAACTCCAAGAGTAACAAAGGAAACAATAATCCCCGCCATTAAAACTCCTCCGATAATACCTATTAAAAAATTTTTGAATTTTAATTGAAAAATTACAGATGCAATTGTTCCTGTCCATGCACCAGTCATTGGCAGAGGAATTCCAACAAAAATTAAAAGTCCAATTGTTTTATAAATTTCAATAATTTCGGATTTACTTTTTGTCCTATTTATTAACCATGTATTAAATTTTTTTCCGTAATTGAATTTTTCAAGGAATTTTAATATTCTTTCTAGAAAAAAATATAGTGGAATTACAGGTAAAAGATTTCCAAGAATTGAAATTAAAAATACATTGAAAAAAGGAAGTGACTTACTTAAACCATAAGGTATCGCGCCTCTTAATTCTGAAATCGGCAACATCGCAAGTCCAAGAGTTATAAAAATTTCTTTCATTCGTTCCATCCCTTATTTCCGATTAAAGGAACAAATTGACAGCCACCTAAATTAATTTTTTCTATTTTATCTTTTGTTTTTACTACAAGTATTAAATCTTGAATATACTTGTCTCCCACAGGGATAATTAATCTTCCTTCTTTTTCACTGAGTTGTTCAAGTAATGTATCAGGAATTTCAGGACTTGCGGCTGTTACAATAATTTTATCATACGGACTGAATTCTTCCCATCCAAGTGTTCCATCGCCAACTTTTATCTTTACATTATAACCAAGTTTTTTTAATGTTTTTTCCGCCCTTTTTGCAAGTGCTTCAATCCTTTCAACCGAATATACTTCACAACCAATTTCTGCAAGAATAGCTGCCTGATAACCACTTCCTGTTCCAATTTCAAGAACTTTATCTTTCTCTTTTAATTTTAATGCTTCTGACATTAATGCAACTATGTATGGTTGACTTATTGTCTGTCCTTCTCCAATTGGTAATGGTGAATCTTCATAAGCATATTCCTTCATATTTTCAGGAACAAATTCTTCTCTTGGAACTTTTAAAAAAGCATCAATAACTTTTTTATCGCTAATGCCTCTCTTAACAATCTGAGTTTCAACCATTTCTCTTCTTAAATTTTCAAAATCTTTTTTCATATTTCTTAAAAGATGTAAAAAATATTAAAAAAAACATTTTAAAAAATCTTACTGTATCTCTGATTGGCCTAATTTTACTTTTTTCTTTTCTGTATATAGTTTTTATGGGAAGCGATTTTATTCTTATCCCTTTACAACCTGCCTTAATTAAAATTTCTGATTCTGTTTCAAAATGGGATGTATATAACTTAATTTTTTTGAGTGTATCTGTTTTTATTAATCTAAAACCGCACTGAGTATCAGGAATCCACTGAAAAGACAAAATGGAAATTAAAAAAGACATTGAAAGATTTGTAATTCTTCTTATTAAAGGCATACTTTGAGAAAATATACTTCTTTTGCCTATAAGTATTCCAATCTTTGTTTTTTTTCTATATTCTTCAACAAATTTTAATGTTTCTTCGGGAAGATGCTGTCCATCACCATCCATTGTAATTACTGCTGGAAAATTTTTTTCAATAGCATATTTAAAACCTGTTTTTAATGCTTCTCCTTTTCCTTTATTAGTTATATGAGAAATTAAAAGTACTTTTTCTTTCTGTACAATTTCTTTAGTTCTGTCAATGGAGCCATCATCAATGACCAGAATATTTTTAAAATACTTTTTTAATTCTTTTAAAATTTTCCCAATTGCTTTTTCTTCATTATATGCTGGAATAATAACAAGTATATCCTCTATCATTCTATTAACCTTTTTAAATGATGCATTTTTTCTAAATATGGATCAATTTTTAAAACTCTTTCAACTTCCTTTCTTGCAAGTTTAAGAATTTCAATATCTTTTTCTATATCACCTATTTTAAGAGGTAATATCCCATGCTGTCTGGTTCCAAGTATATCGCCAGGTCCTCTTAAATTAAAATCAAGTTCTGCAATATCAAACCCGGTTTCTTTTTCAATGAAATGTGAAAGTTTCATATTTATTTCTTCATCATCATTATAAACTATTAAAAAACAGTATCCAACTTCACCACTTCTTCCAACTCTTCCTCTTAATTGATGTAATTGTGCAAGTCCAAATCTTTCTGCCTGTTCAATTATTATAAAGGAAGCAGAGGGTATATCTATTCCCGATTCAATAATTGTAGTTGTTACAAGTAATTTTATCTCCTTATTTTTAAATTTTTCAAGTATTTCTTCCTGTTTTTTCTTTTCTATTTTCCCATGTAAAAGACCTGATTTTACTTCGGGTAAATTTTCGCATATTTCTATATATTTCTCTTCTGCTGATTCAACATTCTCATTTTCTTTTATTGCAGGAGTTACAACAAATCCAATTTTATTTTGTGATACCTGAAACTTAATGAAAGAATAAATCTTTTCTCTGTCCTTTTTTGAAAATAGATAAGTTATAACCTGTCTTTTCCCTTTTGGTATTTCTCCAAGAATGGAAAAATCCATATTTCCATAAAGTGTTAAAGCAACTGTTCTTGGAATTGGTGTAGCACTCATTGAAATGTAGTGAATATTCTCACTTTTTTCTTTTAAAACTTCCTGCTGTTTTACACCGAATTTATGTTGTTCATCAACTACTACAACTTTAAGATTTTTAAAATTTATTTTTTCACTTAAAACTGCATGAGTTCCAATTATAACATTTATCTTTCCTGTCTCTATTTCTTCTCTAATTTTTTCTTTTTCCTTTTCTTTTAAACTTCCTGTTAGAAGAGAAACTGAAATATTCTGATTTAGAAAGAAACCATTCCAGTTTATGTAATGTTGTTGAGCAAGTATTTCAGTTGGACAGAGAAAAACACCCTGAAAACCTATTTTCGCAAATATCCATAATGTAAAAATTGCTATTGTAGTTTTACCTGAGCCAACTTCTCCATATATTAATCTTCTTATGAGTTTCCCTTTCTTTATATCATCAATTATTTCTTCCATTATCTCTTTTTGGTTTTTTGTAAGTTTGAAAGGTATGTATTTTTCAAATTCCTCAATAAGATTTAATTCAATATTTATCCTTTCTTCTGTTTTTTGTTCAAAGTTCTTTTTCCAGAGTAAATTTAATTGGAAAATAAAGAATTCTCGGAAGATTAAATAATTTCTTGCTTTTTCTAAATTTATTTCAGAAATTGGGAAATGAATGTTTAAAAGAGCATGTTTAATATTTGAAATACCGAACAAGAGTCGCCTTTCAAGAGGTAAAATTTCCTCAGGAAATTCATTAATATTGTTCAAAACCCATTTTATAATTTTTCTCATATATTTTTGTGTTATGCCTTTTGTTAATGGATAAACTGGTAAAATCCAGTTAATTTTCCTTCCATCATATTCTTCATAAAATGGATTTATCATTTCAAATTCTTTATTAAAATATTCTACTTTTCCATAAAAGATAAAATTCTTTCCATTTTGAAAGATGTTTTTTAAATATATCTGATTGAAAAAAATGATATATAAAATTCCTGTTCCATCTGGAACGGCAATTTTCAAATAATTTGTTTGTCCATATATTCTCTTTTCTTCTTTTGCAAGAACAGTTGCTTTTACAGTATAAATTTCATCCTCTTTCAAATTCTTTATTTTTGTTATTTTTTTTAAGTTTATATATTTTCGTGGAAAATAAAAAAGAATATCTTCTACTTTTTTAATTCCAAGTTTTTCAAAAATTATTTCTTTTTGTTTCCCTATTCCTTTAATCTGATTTACAGGTGAGTTCAAACTGATTTTCATTTTTCGTCAAATAGAAAAGCATCAAGATTTTTTTTATAAAAAAACTTATAGAATTTGAGAATTCGGATAATTTCAAGTGTATGGGATTGATACACTTTTCTTTCATCAATTTTATCAATTAATCCAGATATAATTGTATTAAAAAAAATTACATGGTCTATACCATTTTCTTTCATTATTTTTATAGATTCTTCTCTTAAATTTTTTGTTGAAGGTAATCCAGGTATAACAAGAATTTTTTTAAATTTTTCTTTTCCTAAAAAATTTTTTACTTCTCTATAAAATTTTTCTTCTGTTATTTCAAAAATTTCTGCAGAAAATTTTTTGATTACTGAAGGAGTGAATTTTAAAGTGTGCCATGATAAAACCTTTATTATACCTTCATTTATGAAGAAAATTTTTTCTTTTTCTATTACAAAATTCTCAATTTCTTTACCTGTTTCTTCTGGATTTTTTACAATCAAAAATCCATCTTTTGATATTACATAAAAATTATTAATTATAAAAAACTCTTTAACAATTTCTAATGCTGAAATGCTCATATTTTAATTTATCAAAATAATACCCATAAAATAATTCCCCTTAAAAAAAATAGATATTAATGCTCCAAGAGCAAGATAAGGTCCAAAAGGAACATAATCATCAATTTTTCTTTTTCCCAGTAGGATTAATGTTAAACTTATTAAAGTTCCAAAAAGTGAACCAAAAAATAATGTTAAAAAAACTGATTTCCATCCAAGAAAAGAACCTATCATTCCAAGTAATTTTACATCTCCACCACCCATAGCATCTTTTTTAAAAAGCAGTTTTCCTACAAGAGCCAGAAAAATTAAAATCCCACCACCTAAAATAGTTCCTTCAAGAGAATATATAAATCCTTTTATTTTTTCCATATCATGAATCTGGGGGAATAAAAAAGAAATTAAAAGTCCGATTAAAATACCGGGAATTACTATTACATCAGAAATAAGAAAAGTATCAATATCAATGAAACTTACAATAATAAGACATAAAGTCAGAAAAGCATAAATTAAGGTAGAAATAGACATACCAAACTTTTTGTAGATTAGAAAAAACAAAATTCCTGTTAAAAGTTCTACTATTAAATATCTTGGAGAAATTGTTTTTTTACAGTATCTACATTTTCCTTTTAGAAATATATAACTTATGACAGGAATATTGTCATACCATTTTATACTGTTATTACAATTGGGGCAAAAAGAACCAGGGGAGATAATAGATTTTCCTTTTGGTAATCTGTAAATACATACGTTTGCAAAACTTCCAAAAATAAGTCCTAATATAAAAATTATTAATCCCATATTTTTATTTTAAATCAAAATTTGATATTATCAAATTTTATTTTTGCAAGTAAAAAATCTAATATATAATTAAAATTAAAAGGGAAGATACAATATGAAATATGTTAACTTAAAAGGAATTAAAATCAGTCGTTTTATTATAGGTGGTAATCCTTTCAGTGGTTTTTCTCATCAGGGAATAGAAATGGATATGAGAATGAAAAAATACTTTATTTCTCAAAGGATAAAGGAAACATTAAGAGAAGCAGAACAATGGGGAATTAATACTTTTATAGGAAGAGCAGATAATCACATATTAAGACTTCTTCTTGAATACAGACAGGAAGGTGGAAAAATTCAGTGGATTGCTCAAACATGTCCAGAAATTAAATCTCAGGAATTGAGTATTGATATGGCTATAAGTGGAAATCCTGTGGGATGCTATATTCATGGAGGGTATGTAGATTTCCTTTTTCTTAATAATGAGATGGGAAAAATTTATCCTCTGATAGAAAAAATTAAAAAATATGGAATTTTATCAGGAATAGCTGGACATATCTCTGAAGTTTTTTTATGGGCAGAAGAAAATATAGATGTGGATTTTTATATGTGTTCTTATTATAATCCAGTGAATAGAAAAGAAAAACCGGAAAAAGATATTTTACAGGAAGAGATATTTTCTGATAATGACAGAGAAAAAATGATTATGGCTATAAAAAAACTTAAAAAACCTGTTATTCATTATAAAATCATGGCTGCTGGTAGAAAAAATCCAGAAGAAGCAATTTCATTTATGAGTAAAAATGCAAGAGAAAATGATATGGTATGTATAGGAATTTATCAGGAAGAAAAAAGATGGATGATTAAAGAAAATATAGAATTAATGAGAAAATTTGGATTTCTATAATTTTTGTTTTTTTTTGACTTAGGAAAAAGAAAATATAAAATTATTATATGGAAAATATTTGGATTTCTTCATGGAAGCATTGCGATATTTTTGGTAAAGTTGATCTTGTAATACTTGCTTTTCTTTCAATTTATTCCTGGTACATAATTTTTGAAAAATTATTTGTATTGAAAAAAGCATTTAAAAGAAATAAGGATTTTGAAAAAATATTTCTTTCACAGAAAGAAATAAAAAGAATACCATGTCCACTTTATTCTGTTCTTGACTATCTTACATCACTTATTAAATTTGAAAAGTTTTCTCCCGAAATAAGTAAAAAATATATAGAAAAAGCTTTTATTAAAGAACAGAACAATCTTGAGAAAAATCTTACATCTCTTGCAACAATTACTGCAATTGCACCTTTTCTTGGACTTCTTGGAACTATATGGGGACTTTTAATTGCATTTACAAATATGTCAATTACAGGTTCTTCTTCAATTAAAGTTGTTGCAAGTGGAGTTGCTGAAGCACTTATAACCACAGTTTTAGGTTTACTGGTAGCAATTCCAGCTGCTGTTGGGTATAATTTTTTAAGGGAAAAAATACAACTTTTGATGGATGAGATGGAATTTTTAATACCATATATTGAAGAATATTTAAATGAATTATTTTTAAAACAAAATGAAAAACAGAAATAATAAGAATTCACTTGCTCAGATAAATATAACAAATCTTGTTGACATTGCTTTAACTCTTGTGATAATTCTTTTAATGATAGCACCGATGATTGAACAGGGAATAGAGGTAAAACTTCCAAAAGCATCTCCTTATGAAATGAAAATTGAAAAAAGTATTGTAATTACAGTGGCGCCTGAAAATCAATATTTTGTCGGCGGGAAAAAGATGAATTTGAATGAAATATATTCATTTTTAAAAGAAAAAAGTCAGGAAAAAAATATTTCTGTGATAGTAAAGGGTGATGAAAAAGTACAATATGAAAATATAATTAAAATTCTTGACATAGCAAAAAAATGCAAAATAGATATGATTGGACTTGCTACACGAACAGAGTAAAAAAAAGGAGTTTTTTTGTATCTTTTTTATTCCATTTTTCTATATTTCTTTTGTTTTTTATTCCAATACCCGAAAAAAATAAAAATTTTGAAAAAGAAATTTTTGTTGTAAAACTTGTAAATATCCCTCATATTGAAGTTATAGAAAAAACATCAGAAAAAAAAGAAATAAAAATTGAAGAAAGAGTTTTACCGCCTGTAAAAAAAGAAGAAAAAATAAAAACAGTGAAAGATATAAAAGTAGAAAAAAAAGTGGAATTTTCTGAGACATTTTCACCTGAGGAATACAAAAAGAAATTATATTCAAAAATTTCAGATACAAAGTTTTCAGAAACCAATAAAAAATCTTCAAATAATACAGAAACTTCAAATATAAATATTAAAATTCCTGAAATAAAATCAGTAAAAATAAGTACACCGAGTTTTGAATCTACTTCTTCTTATCAAACTTCTTTTTCTACTGATATTCCATCATGGTATATAAATCTCATAAAAAAGAAAATAGAAGAGAACTGGTTATTGAAAGAATATCTAATAGATATGTCAACTATTGTGTCCTTTAGAATTTATAGAGAAGGAAGGATTGATAATATTTCTATAGAAAAGAGTTCGGGATATAAAAAATTTGATAATTCAATAATAGATGCGATAAAATCTGTTAAATCATGGCCTGCTTTTCCTTCAGAAATAAAAGATAGATATCTTGATGTTATAATTGAATTTAAAACGGAGGGATAAAATGAAAAAAGTTTTTTTATTTTTTATGATTTTAAGTTTTTATATTTTCTCCCAGACACAGATATTTTTTCAGATTACAAAAAATTTAGTAGAAAAGGCGGATACCTTTTTAATTTTTAAAGTAGAAAAAAATGATTTTTCAAGTAAAATGCTTGAAACCCTCTCTCAGGATTTAAAATTTTCAGGATATTTTAATGTAGAAGGAATTAAATTTACCGATGATATTGAAAAAACAAAAAAAGAAATAGTCACACAGATAATTATAACAGGAGAACAGAAGGGAGAAATAATAAATGTAAAGGTTGAAGATGGACTTGAGAAAAATCTTTTATATGAATACAGTTATAAAATTTCAAAGGACCCAAGGTTTTTAGCACATATGATATGCGATGATATTGTAGAAAAATTAACCGGCAAACCTGGAATTGCAAAAAGTAAGATTCTTTTTACTTCTGATAGAACAGGTAAAAAGCAGATATTTCAGATTGATTATGATGGTTTTAATCTAAAGCAACTTACAAATGTAGAGTATCTTGTTAATTATCCTCGTTATCTTGAAGGAAATAAAATTATTTTTGTTTCTTATGAAGATGGTTGGCCCAAACTTGCAAAAATGGATATTTTATCAGGTAAAATTGAAATATTTATTGCTCACCCAGGTTTAAATGCCTGTGCCTCTCCTTTAAAAAAAACAAGAGAAATTGTTCTTGTTTTGAGTAAATCAGGTGACCCTGAAATATATCTTGCGGATTTTGATGGAAAGATAAAAAAAAGATTGACCGAGAATAAAAAAATAGATAGTTCTCCTTCTTTTTCGCCTGATGGTAAATCAATTGCTTTTGTTTCTGATAGAGATGGTAAACCACAGATATACATAATGGATAGAGATGGATACGGAGTAAGAAGAATAAGTTATATTTCGGGTTACTGTACATCTCCTGTATTTTCACCTGATGGGAATTTTGTTGCTTATATTTATTCAGAAGGAAGTACTTTTGGGCTTGCTATATATGATATAAATACAAAAAAAACAAGAACTTTTCCGGGTTTAAATTGTGAAGAAATTTCCTGGGCACCTAATTCAAGGCATATTGTTTATTCAAAAATAGAAAGAAAACAATCTTTAGTAATTTTAGATATTTTTACAAAAGAAACAAGAACTTTAATATCTGGAAATTTTAATTGTTTCAGTCCAAACTGGTTTCTTATTGAATAAAATTGAAAGGATATATATTTGGTTTAATCTCTGTTTTTTCATGGGGAACTGTATTTGTAATAAGTAGATTTTTAATCCATGGTGAAGTTATAGACCCCTTGGTTCTTGCTTTCTGGCGATTTTTCTGGGCTTCTTTTTTTCTCATGTTTTTTATAAAATTTAATTTTAAAAAAGTTTTTAGAATTTTTAAAAAAGATGTTTTTAGATTTCTGATTCTTGCTCTTTCTGGAATTTATTTGATGTCAACTTTTATTTTTATATCAGTTAAAACATCTTCTGCAACGATTTCAAGTATTTTAATGAGTTCTAATCCAATATTTGTTATTCTTATTTCCATTCTTTTTTTGAAGGATAAAATAACCCCTGAAAAAATTTTAGGAGTTTTTATTGGATTTATTGGATGTATTATTGTAATAAAAGAGGATTTTAAAATTTTTTTTTGGGCTGGAGAGAATATAAATATCTATTCATTACTTGCTGCGATTTGTTGGGCTGTTTATACAGTAATAGGGGAAGAACCAACCAAAAAATATGGTGCTATTGAAACAACCTTTATTGCTTCTTTCATTGGAACAATTTTTTTATTTTTAACGGTTAAATTACTCAACTTAAATCTTTTGGGGAAGAATATTTATGGTTTTTTATCTGGAATTTATCTCGGGATAGTACCAACTGGTATTGGTTTTACACTTTGGTTTTCTGCTCTTAACTATTTAAGGCCTTTTTTACTTGCTCCTTTTCAATATTTAACACCAATTATAACTTATTTTCTTTCAATTTTAATTTTGAAAGAAAAAGTATCGTTAATTGTTTTTATGGGTATGTTTCTGATTTTTTTCTCACTTTTTTTAATTCAAAAAAAGGAAAATTGAAATTGTTCTTGACTTAATTTAAAATAAAAAGTAACATAACTTAAAGGAGGATTGAAAAATGTATATTTTTTTATTAATATTGCATATTCTGGTTTCTTTATTTTTGATATTTGCTGTTTTGATTCAAAGTGGTAAAGGTTCATCAATGGCAAATATTTTTGGAGGAGGAGGAATGGAAAATGTTTTTGGTGCTGAAACACCGGCTATTTTAAATAAAATTACATCTTTTCTGGCTGTTATGTTTATTATTACTTCTGTATTGCTTGCAATAATTCCTGGCAAACTGACCACTAAAAGTATCCTTAAAGAAGAATTAAATAGACCCGGAAAGATTCTTCCTGTAAATCCTTCCACTCCTCCTAAAAATTAATATATAAAATGAGGAAATTAGTTGAACTACCTAAAAAGGGTAAACTTGTAATTATTGGTGATACACATGGTGATTTTAATTCAACAAGAATAGTTGTAAAGAATTTTATTGATAAAAAAAACTATTACCTTCTTTTTCTTGGTGATTATGTTGATAGAGGTCCAAATTCAAAAGAAAATATTGATTATCTCCTTTCACTTAAAGAGAAAAAAGAAAATTTAATTTTGCTTCAGGGAAATCATGAAATGTATCCTGTGGTTGAATGCAGTCCTTCAGATTTCTGGGACAATTTAAGTGAAGACGAATTTAATTTTTACAAAGAGGAATTTATTAATTTACCTTTTGTTGCTTATGGAAATGGTTTTATTGCTTTACATGGTGCATTACCCGATATTGAAAAATTAGAGGATATAGAAAAAATAGAAATTGGAGATAAAGAATGGTTTAAAATTGTATGGGGTGATTTTAAGGATAAAGAAGGAGAGTATCTTGGGGACTTTCTTGGAAGACCAAAATTTGGAAAGGACTATTTTTTAAAAATTATGGAAAAAATTGGTTTAAATGTTCTTATAAGAAGTCATGACCCTTATGCACCTGAAAGAATGTTTGATAATAAATGTCTGACAGTTTTTACCTCAATTGCTTATGGAACCGAAAGGAAAATTGCTTTGGTAAATCTGAAAAAAGAAATAAAAAGTATTGACGATATTGAATTAATTTCACTGGATAAACCAGAGGTTTAATATGAGAATAAAAAATTTTGGTGGTTATTCTCTGGGTGAATATCTTGGAGGTGGTTTATATACAAAAGTTTATAAAGCATATTCATTTTTAGCAAAACCAACTTATGGAAATCCTGTTGCTATAAAAATACTTTATTTAAAAGGAGGGATTGTAGAAAGAAATAAACTTATAAAACAATTTGAAAGAGAAGCAGAAATAGCAATGAATTTAGAACATCCAAATATAGTTAAGGTTTATAATTTTGGTAGATTTGACCATCACTATGCAATGATTATGGAATATATTGATGGAAAGAATTTAAAAGAATTCTTGTATGAAAAGGGAAAATGGGATTTAAATAAAATATTAAGAATTTGTTATGAAGCGGGAAAAGGACTTGAGTATATACATCAGCATAATATAGTTCATAAAGATGTAAAACCTGACAATATTCTTATTTCTTTTGACTTTGAAAAAATTAAATTTACTGATTTTGGAATTGCAAAACTCCCAAAAAAATGGTGGCACAGAGATATATTTCCTAAATCGGGGACTATAACAAAATTTGGTATAATTTCATATATAGCACCAGAACAAATGAAAGGTAATGCAACTTTTCAGTCAGATATTTATAGTTTTGGAGTTACTATGGATGAAATAATAACTTCAAAACTTTTTATGGAGGGAAAAGAAGATGAGGACTACTTTAAAAGAATAGACATTAGAGCACAAAGGAAAAACACAGGAAAGCAAAGAATTTTATGTGAGGATATGCCGGTACCATCTGAATTAAAAAATATTATTAAAAAAGCAACTGAAAATGAGATAAATTTGAGGTATCAAAGTATGACCTATCTTTTAGAAGATTTGAAAAAATTAATTTAAAATGAGAAAAATTTCAACTTTAATTCCAATTCTTTTAATTTTCACCGCTGGTTGTATTGAGAAAAAACAGATTAAATTTAGAAATACTCTCTGTCTTTCCACATCATCTGACCCAAAATCATTTAATCCTATTATTGCGAAAGAAACAAGTACAACAATAATTACTGGTTTTATTTTTGAAGGACTTACAAAGATAGATGGAATAACACTCCAGGTTAAACCGTTACTTGCAGAAAAATGGGAAGTAGATAAAACAGGCAAAATATGGAGATTCTATTTAAGAAAAGATGTTTTATGGAATGACGGAGATAAATTTACTGCGGATGATGTTGTCTTTACATTTAATCAACTTATTTATAATGAAAAAATTCCGACAAGTAGTAGAGATGTTCTTACTGTAGAAGGAAAGAAAATAGAAGTAAAAAAGATTAATGACTATACTGTTGAATTTATTTTGCCCGAAAAATTTGCTCCTTTTTTACAACTTATGACACAGGAAATTTTACCGAAACATAAACTTGAAAGATCGGTTTTGGAAGGAAAATTTACGAGTACATGGGGAGTGAATGAAAAAGTAGAAAATATTGTTGGAACAGGACCTTATAAAATAAATGACTACAGACCTGGTGAATGGATAATTCTTGAAAAAAATCCATATTACTGGAGAAAAGATAAAAATGGTGTTCAACTTCCTTATATTGAAAAAATTGTTTTTTTAATCATTCCTGATCCGAATATGGCTATTTTAAAATTTAGAACAGGTGAAATAGATATACTTTCAATTAGAGGTCAGGATTATTATGTTTTAAAACCACTTGAAAAAGATAAAAATTTTACAATATATGATATTGGTCCTTCTCTTAGTTCTGAATTTCTTGCTTTAAATCAAAATATTGATGCGAAAATACCTGATTATAAAAAAGAATGGTTTTCTGATGTAAATTTCAGGAAGAGCATCGCTTATTCAATTGATAGAAATTCAATTATTAAAAATGTTTATGCTGGTTTTGGAACTCCTTTATACGGACCAATGAATAAATCCTGTGGATTTTTCTATAATGATAAAATAACAAAATATGATTATGATTTAAAAAAAGCAAGAGAATTGTTGATGAAAAGTGGATTTGTTTGGAAAGAAAATTTTCTTTATGATAGAAAAGGTAATAGAGTTGAGTTTACAATAATAACAAATAGTAATAATTTTGAGAGAGTCCAAATTGGCAATATTATCCAGAATGACCTTGAAAAATTGGGAATGAAAGTAAATTTACTTCCTGTTGAATTCAATACCCTTGTTAATAAACTCACAATTTCAAGGGACTGGGAAGGAGTAATAATTGGTCTTACAGGAGGAATTGAACCACACGGGGGGAAAAATGTATGGAATTCAAAAGGGCAATTACATTTCTGGAATTTTGGTAATAAAAGAAATTATGAATGGGAAAAGGAAATAGACCATTTATTTGAAATAGGTACAAAATATTTAAATCAGGAAGAAAGAAAAAAAATATATGATAGGTGGCAGGAAATAGTAACTGATTATTTACCACTTATATATACAGCGAATTCAAATGTAATTTATGCTGTTAGAAATAAATTTGAAAATATGAAAATTACTGTTTACGGAGGAGTTTTACATAATATAGAAGAAATAAAGATAAAAGAAAATGGAAAGTTTTAGATTAAGAGTTTTTTATAAAAAGGAAGGTATTTCAAGATTTATATCCCATTTAAGTTTTTGTAAATTAATTGAAAGAAGTTTGAGGAGGTTAGAATTGCCCTTAAAATTTTCTGAGGGTTTTACCCCACATCTTAAAATTTCTTTTTGTCCGCCTTTACCTATTCCCATTTCTGGAAATAACGAATTTTTTGAAATAGAGGTTTATGAGAAATTTAATTTAGAATCTTTTGTTAAAGATATAAATTTAATTTTACCTGAAGGAACAGTGGTTAAAAGATGTTACTGGATAAGTCATAAGTTTTCTATATCTTCAATTTATGGCACATACTCAATTCCTTTAAAAGAACCTATAATTAAAGAAAAAGCAGAAGAATTTGGTAAAATAATTGAAGAAAAAGAAGAGTTTATTAAGGTAATTTTTAAAATGGAGAATTTCAGTCATAAAAAGATTTTTGTGAATGGAATTTTTGATGGGATAACAAGAGAATTATTTATTGAAAATGAACAAATATAGAATTTTTATAAGCAATGAAAAGGTTATTTTGAGAGTATTAATAGAGAAAGAAGGTAAGATAGATAACATTTTTATACACAAATATGATTTTGAACCTGATATAGGCAATATATATAAAGGAAGGGTTGAAAAATTTTTATATGGATTGAATTCTGCTTTTGTTAATATAGGTGAAATGAAAAGTGGTTTTTTACAGTTGAATAAGTCAGAATTTTATTTTTCTTTGGAAGAAAATGAAGATATTTCAGGTCATCAAATTTTAAAGGAAGGGAAAGAAGTTCTTGTTCAGATTTGTAAACCTGGTGAGGATGAGAAATCACCAAAAGTTACTGAAAAGGTAGTACTGCCTGGTAGATTTTTTGTTTTAATTCCCAATTTGAGAATCCAAAAAATTTCTAAAAAAATCGAAGATATTAGGGAAAAAACAAGATTAATGAAGATTTTTAAAAAAACACTTGGTAAAAAATTTGGTTTTATTATAAGAACTGCAGCATTAAATAAAAAAGAATTTTATATTTATCGTGAAATAGAGCATATCTTGAATATATGGAAAAGAATAAAGAGGGATTATAAAAGAAAAAAGACACCATCATTATTATGGAAGGAACTTCCATTGTATTTAAAAGTTTTAAGAGATTATACAGATGAAAATTGTGAATTTGTTGAGATAGATGATGAAAATATTTACAGAGAAGTTGTTAAATATGTAAATTTATTTATTCCTGAATTAAAAGGAAAAATTTATTTTTATAGAAATAAAATTCCAATGTTTGTAAAATATGGATTTGAAGAAAAATTTGAAAGTTTTATTTCAAAAACTGTTTTGCTTCCATCAGGTGGATACTTGATTATAGAGAAGGGAAAAACTCTAACAGCAATAGATGTAAATTCAGGTAAAATGGAAAAAGAAGATTTTGAGGAAACAATTTTTAAAACAAATATGGAAGCAGCAGAGGAAATTCCAAGACAGATTAGATGCAGAAATTTATCAGGATTGATTATTGTTGATTTTATTGATATGAAGGGAAAATTTAAAGAGAAAGTATTTAAAAAATTTATAGAAAATATAAAAGGCGATAAATCAAGAATTAACATTTTATCCATTTCTAAACTTGGGCTTGTTGAAATGGCAAGAGAGAAGAATAATTATTCAATCTATAATTTATTACTAAAAGAATGTCCTTTTTGTGACGGTTCAGGTATTGAAAAAGGTAAAGAAATTGTATATATCCAGTTGAGGAAAAAAATTTTTGAAATTTTTTCAAATAAGGCATATAATGGTAAACTTGAAATTGAGGTTTCACAGGGGTTATTTGAATTTATTTTTAAGAATCAATTATTTAAAAATTTTTTATATTCTGATAGAATAAAATTTAAAGTTAATGGTAAACTTAAAGAAGATGAATTTAAAATATTTATATAGATAGAAGGAGGAATAAAAATGGCTATGCATGTGAAAATTGAAGAAAAAGAAGGTTATCAAAAAATTTTAACTCCTGAAAATTCTGATTTGAAACTTTTATCTTTTTCTATTTTAAGACAGAAAGAAGGAATTTTTGAAGGCAATACTGAAAAAGAAGAAACAGTTTTTGTTATTACAGAAGGAAAATGTAATTTTTATATTGAGAAAAATCTTATAGGGACTATGAAAAGAAAAAATGTTTTTGAGGAACCTCCTGTTGCAGTTTACCTTCCGCCTTATTATAAATATAAGATAGAGTTTGAGAAAAAAACAGAAATTTGTATTGTTGGATGTCAGGGTAAGGGTACTGGAAAACCAAAATTTTTAAATTCAAAGGAAATTAAATTTAGAAGGGTAGGAGAAGAAACATATTTCAGAAACATTACTGATATTATAACAGATGCCTTTCCTTCCGAAAAATTACTTCTTGGAGAGACAATAAATGACCCTGGGAACTGGTCAAGTTATCCACCACATAAACATGATAAAAATAATCCTCCAGAAGAATATTGTCTTGAAGAACTATATTTTTTTAAAATTCATCCTCAGAAGGGGTTCGGTGTTATAAGAATTTTTGATGAGAATGAGGACAATCTCTTTTTAATTCAAAATAATGAGGTTGTTACAATTCCAAAAGGATATCATCCTGTTGGAGTTATTCCAAAACATCAGATATATTACTTATGGGCACTTGCAGGAGAAAAAAGAATATTAAAACCGAAAGTTCATCCTGATTTTACCTTGTAAAAAGGAGAAAAAAATGGTTCCAAAAAAAGTTTTTTTGACAAAAGGAGTTGGGAAAGATAAAGAAAGATTGACAAGTTTTGAGAAAGCACTCAGAGATGCAGGGATTGCTCAGTTTAATCTTGTTTCAATTTCAAGTATTTTCCCCCCTGGTTGTAAGTTAATTCCTAAAAAAGAAGGATTGAAGTTGTTAAAACCTGGGCAAATTGTTTATGTTGTTATGAGCAGAAACTCAACTAATGAGCCACATCGTCTTATAACTGCTTCTGTTGGTATGACAATTCCAAAAGACCCGAATCAATATGGATATTTATCTGAACATGAAGGATTTGGAGAGACAGAAGAAAAAGCAGGTGATTATGCTGAAGACCTTGCGGCAACAATGCTGGCAACAATTTTAGGTCTTGAATTTGACCCTATGTCATCATATGATGAAAAAAAAGAAATATGGAAAATGTCTGGAAGAATTGTTAAAACAACAAATATTACTCAATCAGCAATTGGTGATAAAAATGGTCTCTGGACAACAGTGGTTGCGGCTGCTGTTTTTATTTTATAAAAAGTTTTGAAGAGAAAAAAAATGGAAAAGGATTATCAAATTATAAGAAAACTTGCTGAAAAAGTAAAAGAAATAGCAAATCATCCAGTTCAGAAGGAAAAAGCAGAAATATGGAAAAAACATAATAAACTTGAAAGAGTAAGACCTCTTGTTCTAATTTTTCCTGAAGGTAGTTGGAGAGAAATTTTGCCTGAAAATGAAATTTTATGTGAGGATACTTTTTTAAGAAGAATTGAATGGGATTTAAGGCAGAGAATTTATTACTGGGAAAAAATTAAAGATGATAATGTGATAGATGGTAAAGTTTATTCTCCTATTGTCATAAAAAATACTGGATTTGGTGTTGAAGTAAAAGATATAAGACCTGAATTTGCTTATGGAGCAAGACATTTTGAACCAGTTATCAAAGAAGAAAAAGACATAGAAAAATTAAAAAAACCAGAGATTTCAATTGACTGGGAAGAAACAGAAAGATTATATAAGAAAACATGTGAGGCAGTTGGTGGTATTCTTGAAGTAGAAAAAAGAGGTCCTTCTCATCCATGGTTTGCTCCTATTGACTGGTTTATTACAGTAAGAGGGATTGATAATTTTTTTATGGATATGGTAGATAGACCAGAATGGCTTCATAGAATTTTAAACTTTATAACTGAATGCAAGATAGAAGAATGGGAATTTTATGAAAAAAACAATGTTTTATCACTTAATAATGGACCTCACTATGTTGGTTCTGGTGGAGTTGGTTTTACAGACCAATTACCACAACCAGATTTTGACGGAATACATGTAAGAATTAAAGACCTTTGGGGACATGCAACAACCCAAATTTTTTCTCTTGTTTCTCCACAGATGCATGAGGAATTTGCTTTAAAATATGAAGGAAGATTTTTGAGTAAATTTGGATTTAACTGTTATGGATGCTGTGAGCCATTGCATAAAAAAATAGATATTATTTTCAAACATATACCAAGATTAAGACGTCTTTCAATGAGTCCCTGGGTTGATATTGGAGAAGCAGCAGAAAAACTTGGGAAAAGAGCAATTTTTTCATGGAAACCAAATCCATCTTTTATGGCTTCAGATACATGGGAAGATGATTACATAAGAAAAACAATTACAGATGCATGTGAAAAAACAAAAAATTGTGTTATTGAAATAATACTTAAGGATATACATACTTGCAGAAATAAACCAGAAAGAATATCAAACTGGGTTAAAATTGCAAAAGAAATAGCGGAAAAATATTAAATGGAAAATAAAAAGAAAATCTCAATATGGGAAGATAAAATACCTTATTCAAAAGGAAATTCAGAGGAAGATATACCAAAATTGACTCCTTATTTAATTGAAAATAAAAAAAATAATCCATGTATAATTGTTTTCCCTGGAGGTGGATATTCTGTTAGGGCGCCTCATGAAAAGGAACCTATTGCTTTATGGTTAAATAGAATAGGAATATCTGCATTTGTTCTTGATTATCGTGTTTCTCCTTACAGATATCCTGTTCCCTTTCTTGATGCGCAGAGAAGTATAAGATTTGTAAGATATAATGCTGAAAAATTTAATATAGACCCAAATCGTATAGGAATAATTGGTTTTTCTGCAGGAGGACATCTTGCTTCTCTTACAGGAGTTCATTTTGATTATGGAAAAAAAGAGAATGACCCGATTGAAAAAATTTCTTTAAGACCTGATTTATTAATTCTGTGTTATCCTGTTATTTCATTTTTAAATTACAGCCATCAGGGTTGTATAAAAAATTTTCTTGGAGAAAATATAGATAAAGAAATTCTTGAATTTTTATCATCTGAAAAACAGGTCAAGAAAGATACTCCACCGTGTTTTATTTGGCATACTCAGAATGATGATGTTGTTCCTGTTCAGCACAGTATTTTATTTGCTCTATCCCTTAAAGAAAAAAATATTGATTTTGAACTTCATATTTTTGAAAAAGGACTTCATGGGCTTGGACTTGCAGAAAATGATTTTTCAGTTTCTTACTGGACTATTTTATGTGAAAAATGGTTAAGGAAACATAATTTTTAAAAGGAGTTAAAAATGAAGATAGCGATAATCGGAGCGGGAAGTTTAGGATTTACAAAAAGATTTATCATTGATATTATAAGTGTTCCAGAATTAAGAAATTTTACACTTGCTTTAAATGATATTGATGAGGAAAGATTGAATTTAATAACAAAATGGGCAAATGCTTTAAAAAAACAGGAAAATTTAAAAATTGAAATTTTATCTTCAACTGATAGAAAAGATGTTATTAAAAATTCTGACTATATTATAAATACAATCAGAGTAGGAGGACTTGAAGCATTTGAACTTGATGTTTCTATTCCGAGGAAATATGGGGTTCATCAGGCAGTCGGAGATACAGTTGGTCCAGGTGGTGTATTTTATGCTTTAAGAACAATTCCAGTTTTACTTGAAATATGTGAGGATATTAAAAAATTATGTCCGGATGCATGGTTTTTGAATTATACAAATCCAATGGCAATGAATACATGGGCAATGATAAAATACGGACATAAAAAAGTTGTTGGACTTTGTCACAGTATTCAGGGAACTGCCTGGCAATTATCAAGTTATATAGGAGTACCCTATGAAGAAGTTTATTACTGGGCAGCAGGAATAAATCATATGTCATGGTTTCTTGAATTTAAAAGAAATGGAAAAGACCTTTATCCTGAATTATTTGAAGCAATGAAAAACCCTGAAATTTTCAAAAAAGACCCTGTGAGATTTGAAATAATGAAACATTTTGGATATTTTGTAAGTGAGTCAAGTTTTCATATGGCTGAATATGTTCCATATTTCAACAAAAAGAAAGAACTTATAAATAAATTCAATACGCATGGATGGATATATCTTGATGTTTGTAAGAATGCTTATGACCCTGCAACTGAAAAATTAAAAAAAGAGGCAGAGGGTAAAGAAAAAATTGAAATATCAAGGAGTAACGAATATTGTTCATATATAATCCATGCACTTGAAACTGGATGTATTTTAAGATTTAACGGAAATGTTTTGAATGATGAAATAATAGATAATTTACCTTATGGATGCTGTGTTGAAGTTCCATGCTATGCAGAAAAAGGAAATATAAGGCCTGCAAAAGTTGGAAATTTACCAATCCAGTGTGCTTCTTTAAACAGATTAAATATAAATGTTCAGGAAATTACTGTTGAGGCAGCAATTAAAAGAAAAAAATCACTTGTATATCAAGCAGTTGCACTTGACCCTTTAACAGGAGCAGTATTATCACTTGAAGAAATAAAAAATATGGTTGATGAAATGTTTGAAAAAGAAAAGGAATATTTACCAGAATTTACTGATTAATTGAAAATGTATAAAACAGGGATTGGTTTTGATATTCATAAGTTTGCTGAAGGAAGAAAATTTATAATTGGAGGTATTGAAATTCCTTATGAAAAAGGGCTTATTGGACATAGTGATGGAGATGTTTTAATTCATTCAATAAGTGATGCAATACTTGGAGCACTTGGAAGACCCGATATTGGATATTACTTTCCAGATACTGATGAAAAAATAAAAGGAATAGATAGTAAAGAGATATTAAAAAGAGTGATTGGATTTTTAAAAGATGATAGATATGAAATAGTTAATATTGATAGTGTGATTATATGTGAAAAGCCAAAAATCCTTCCATATTCTGAAAAAATAAAAAAATCCCTTTCTGAAGTAATTGGTATAGAAAAAGAAAAAATAAATATAAAAGGAAAAACAACAGAAGGGATTGATAAAGGTAATTACTGTGCTTGTATTTCAATTGTATTGATTGAAAGGTTCTGAGTTAAGAGATTGTATTTAGGGTTAAGGTAGAAATTTTTGAAATAAGAATTTAAGA
>ERZ795046.721-NODE-721-length-38113-cov-7.293447_pt1 | contig 38113 bp, 31 predicted proteins | sample MGYA00375130_ERZ795046 | MGnify/ENA primary metagenome ERZ795046 (study PRJEB30175, sample SAMN05720202) | activated sludge metagenome | isolation source: anaerobic digester from wastewater treatment plant | place: Japan | collected 2015-05-15 ...
AACGCGAAGCAAAAAAAGTTCAAATGGATGGTTTTAGAAAAGGTAAAGTTCCTGTTGAACTTGTTAGAAAAAGATTTGGTTATGCTATTGAGTTAGATGAGTGTGAAAAAATTGCAAATAAAATTTATCAAAATTATGTTAAAGAAAACAATATAAAAGGGTTATCAACACCTATTTTAACAGATTTAAATTATGAACAAGGTAAAGAACTTAAATTTACTATCGATCTTGAAGTTATGCCAGAGTTAGAAAATTTGGTTTATAAAGGGCTTGATATCGAAAAAGTTGTTATGCCTGTAACTGATGAAATGGTTGAAGAAGAAATTAAAAGAATTGCTAAAAGTAATGCGAAATTGGAAGATGCTGAAGTTATTGAAGGTTTAAATTATTATGTTTCTTACGATATGGTAAACTCTGAAACTCCCGATGCAAAACCAATATCCTTACCTGCAGTTTTAGAAGAATTACCAGAAGATAATAAATTAAGAGAACTTTCTCAAGGTAAAAAGAAAGGTGATACTTTTGAATTTGAATTTGTTGATAAACATGAACATAAACACGAAGATGGTACAACAGAAGAACATAATCACGAATATAAATTCAATGTTACTGTTAAAGATATTAAAAAAGTTGTTGAACCTACATTTGATGAAGAATTTGTTAAAAAAATCACAGGTGGTAAACTTTCAAGCTTAGATGAACTTAAGAAAGATATTAAAGAGCAATTAACAAAAATTTATGAAAATCAAGCTGAAAATGCTACTGAAGATAATATTATTCGTGCTATTATTGAAAAAAATCCATTTGAATATCCCAAAAGATATGCTGATGAGTTGTTAGAATTATTAGTTAATCAGGATAAAGAAAATTCTAAATATTATCAAATGCCATTTAATGAAAAAGAATCTAGAGAAAGAAATAAAAAGAACGCTGAAATCTATGCAAAATGGTTTATATTAAGGGAACTTATTATTAAAGCTGAAGGTTTAACTTTAAGTGATGAGGAAATTGAAGAAAAGGCAAAAGAATATAGTGAAAAATATAGTGTTGCTTTAGATAAAGCAAAAGAATTATTTAACCAATCAGATAGAAAAGAAAGATTATTATTTGATAAATTGTTCGATTTCTTGAAACAAAACAATAATATGATAGAAAAAGTAGTAAAAGAGTAAGTTAAGAAAGGTTGAAAATGCAATTCGATATTAACAATCAGCTCATACCATATGTTATTGAGCAATCTCCACGTGGAGAACGTGGAATGGATATTTTTTCTCGATTATTGAGAGAAAGAATTATTTTTTTAGGTAGTGCAATTGATGATCATGTTGCAAGTATAGTTGTTGCGCAACTTTTATTTCTTGCAGCTGAAGATCCTGATAAAGATATTTCGTTGTACATTAATTCGCCTGGTGGAAGTGTTAGTGCTGGTTTAGCTATTTATGATACAATGAGATATATAAAGCCCGATGTATCAACAATTTGTGTTGGTATGGCAGCTAGTATGGGGGCTGTTCTATTGGCAGCTGGCTCAGAAGGGAAAAGATATGCTTTACCACATTCTAAAATCTTGATTCATCAGCCATGGGTAAGTGGAGGATTATCTGGACAAACTACTGATATTTTAATTCAAGCTCAAGAATTATCTAAAACTCGTGATTCTTTGTATGAAATTCTTTCTATTCATACTGGTAAAAATATTGAGCAAATCGCTAAAGATTGTGAAAGGGATTATTATCTCACTCCAACTGAAGCAAAAGATTATAAACTTATTGATGATATATTAGTAAAAGCAAAATAGAATCTTAATATTACCATAAATAATCGTTTAGCTGCCTTTAAGGCAGCTTTTTTTTTATTTTTTTGTTATCATTTGATTATTGTTTAATTTTGTATTTTATTCAATGGAGTTTATTAGAAATGAAGTTTTTAGAAAGTTTTAAACATCATATTAGGCTATACAAATACTTTTTTAAATTTAAAACAAGAATTATTATTGGTATTATTGCAACCTTAGTTATGGGTTTAATGGATACGGTTTTAGCTACCGGAACTGGAGTTTTGATGAATATTATGACTGAACTCGGTAAAGTTGCTACTAATCAAAACATATCATTTTATGTAAAGATACCACGTACAAATATTCCAATCCATGTTACAGGTTTTGAAACAATTATTTATGTAGCATTGGTTGTTTTTGCATCAGTATTAATTAAAGTTTGTTTTGTTTATTTACGTGAGTATATGATGAATTCGGCTGCTCAGAAAGTCCTTTTATATTTAAGAAATGAAATTTTTACAAAAATATTACGATTACCTATGAACTTTTTTGACAGAGAGAGAACTGGTAATCTAATGTCACGTATAACAAATGATGTAAATAATGTTGAGATTGCTTTGAATTCAGGAATATTGACAACTCAAAACTTTATTTATTCGGTTATTTTTACAATTGCATTGTTCGCAACAAGCTGGAAATTAACACTATTAACTATCATTTTATTTCCAATTTTAGGAGCTGTATTAAAATATTTTGGTGATAGAATAAGAAATGTAAGCAAGAAATTATCGATTAATATTGCCGATATTTCATCATTTTTGCAAGAAAATATTTCGTCAATTAAGGTTATAAAAAGTTTTGGAAGAGAAGATTTTAGAGAAAAGCAATTTTACGAGAAAACTCGTACAAATTATAGCTTTTCGATGAAAAACGTGAGAGCTGTAGCGCTATTAAAGCCAATTAATGAAGTTCTTTCAAATTTAAGTATGATTATTGTTATCTTCTTTTGTGCGCATGAATTTGTAACAGGGCATATGAAAATTGATACAATTACAACTTTTATCATCCTGGTAACAATGCTATATAAACCATTGAAAGAATTAGGAAATCAAACCACAATTTTTCAAAAAGCTTTGGCTTCTGCAATGAGAATATTTGAAATATTAGACTTGGAAAATGAAGATAATCCTGAAAAACCAATTAAAATTGAACTTAATAATATTAAAGGAACAATTGAATTTAGAAACGTAAATTTCAAATATGATACTAGCACCGACTATATTTTAAAAGATATAAATTTTAAAGTTGAACAAGGTAGAACGGTAGCATTAGTTGGTGCGAGTGGTTCTGGTAAAACTACTATTGTCAATTTAATACCGAGATTTTATGTCGTTAAAGAAGGTGAAATATTAATAGATGGTATTAATGTTAATAATTTTGATAAAAATGATTTAAGACGTTTGGTTGGATTAGTTCCTCAAGAAACTGTTTTATTTGCTGAAACAATTAAAGAAAATATCAGGCTTGGAAAACTCGATGCTACAGATGAGGAAATTTTTGAAGCTGCAAAATTTGCTAATGCATATGATTTTATTATGGATCTACCTGATAAATTTGATACTTATGTTGGCGAACGTGGGATGCAACTTTCAGGTGGGCAAAGACAGAGAATTGCAATTGCTAGAGCTATATTAAGTAATCCTAAAATATTATTGTTAGATGAGGCAACTTCTGCTTTGGATAATGAATCTGAACTTATTGTACAAGATGCTCTGGATAGACTAATGAAAACAAGAACTTCTCTTGTTGTAGCCCATAGACTTTCCACTATTCAAAATGCTGATTTGATTATTGTTCTTGATAAAGGTGAAATTGTTGAAACTGGAAAACATGACGAACTTTTGAAAAAAGAAGGTTTTTATTATAAATATTACAATATGCAATTTAGGAAGCATTAAAATGAAAAAATTATTTTTAATTTTAAGTTTGTTCATTCTTACTCGCTCTTTATTCCCTTTTTCATCCCAACAATTTTATAATTTAGGAAACTTTAAGCTACAATCAGGAAAAGTAATCGAAAATTGTTTTATTGGCTTTCGTACAATTGGAAAATTAAACGAAACCAAATCGAATATCATTGTATATCCTACATGGTTTGGTGGTACGTCAGAAAATATTCAAAATTTAATTGTAAAGCGTAACTTCATTGACACCACCAATTATTTTATCGTTATTATTGATGCTTTAGGTAACGGTATTTCTTCTTCTCCTTCTAATAGCCAAACTCAAAAGAATGAAAAATTCCCACAATTCACTTTAGTTGATATGGTGAATACAGAATATGAATTTATTACAAATCATCTTAAAGTAAAAAAAGTTCATGCTATTATAGGTGGTTCAATGGGAAGCATGCAGGCGCTAATGTTTTCGGTATTGTATCCAGATTTTGCAGATAGAATAGTTGGGTATGTTTTCAGCCCAAAATTGAGTAGCTATGACTTAATGACTATGAATTTTTCAAAAGAATTAATAGAAATTTGTACCAAATATAATGTACCTGAAGATGAAATTATGCGTTTTATCGACATTTTAACAGCTATACAAGCAAAATCTCCCAAAGGATTTTACAAAGATAAAGATGAAAACGATTTTGAAAAATATTTTAGTCGTTTTAATGAAAAGAAAGTGCGTACTTTTACAAAGTATAATTATCTTTACCAATTAAAAGCTATGCTACAATTGGATATTTTTAAGAATATGGATACTGTTAAATTTAATAAAATTCCAAAATTGCTTATATACTCAACGTCTGATCATATTTTATCTCCAAAATTTGCTGAAAAAATGAGTAATTTTGAAAATACCAATCTTGTAGAATTAGATGATGACTGTGGCCATATGGCAGTTGATTGCAATTTTGAACTAGTAAGAAAATTAATAAATGATTTTTTGAAATGATATTATTATAAACTAATAAAAAAAAAGCCGTCTAAATGACGGCTTTTTTAATTAAAATGCATAGCTAAATGTTACTCTTGGTTCAATTCTTTTTTGAGTTTTGTAACCAATAATTTTCCCATCTGATTTACCACCTTCTCTTTCAGGTGTAAAGTTCCAAATATAAGCCATGGAAACTAACATAAATTTGTAGGGTCTATAACCAAATTCTGCAAACATTATAGTGTTTTCATCAACTTTGAAAATTGCTGATTCCCCATCAATGTTTCTTTTATCGTAACCTGCTCTTGCAGCGTAGCTTTCGCCTAAGTTAGCTGTTCCATCAATATGTAAGATTCCGCTTTTAGGCTCATCTGGAATTCTTTCGTAACTACCGCGAATTTCAACAATTTTTGCAATAGATCCATATAATTCACCAAAATAACCATTTTTACCTTTTATTTCATCAAGGCTTCTTGCTTTTCCGTATGTTTTATTACCATAAGTTTTCCAATTATATCTTTCAATTTCATAGAATGAGTTGAAATAACCAGGAATGTATTCATCACCGTTAATTCTGTACTCAAATTTGGCACCAAACATGAAAGTTTCAACTGGGTTGATATCTAATTTAGCACCAAGTGCGCTACCACTACCGTAATTTAAAATTTTTGCAAAGTCATAGTAAGTTTTGAAATTAAAAATGCCAGATTTAATAATTGGCAATGTCACGTCAAAACCAACTACGGACAAAGTTTTCTCACCATAAGTTTTAGAAGTATTACCTACTGTTATAGTTGAATCAAAATCAGCTCTTTTGTCTAAATCAATAATATATGTGCCGCCTAATTCTAAATTACTTAAAACAGGAATATCACTCATACCAGCCATTTGTAAAGGTCTTACAAAAGCTCTACCGCCTGCAATACCAGCAAGCCCAAAATTACCATAGATTAATTCTGCACCGTATTTTTCTGCATCCAAAGCCATTTCAAGACCGATTTTTCTTGAATCTATGGAAGGACGGTTAGAATAGTAAGAAACTATTGTGCCATTCCCTATTGTTGAAAAGTCTAATGCGCCAACTCTAAAGTAGAATGGATCGCCTTTTTGTCCGTATCTAATATATCTGATAATAGATAAATAATCTGATGTTTCATTAAAATTTTCTTTACGAATACCATCATTATTAAATTCTAAACGTAAATCTAAACCTATACCAATTTTTGAAAAGGAAAGTTCAGGATTAATAGTAACTTGGTAATATGGTTTCCCATCAATCCAAACCATACCAGTTCCACCGCTCAATATAGATTCTTGCATTTTGCCTTTTGGAGCTTGAGCAAAAACAAAGCTTAAAGCTATTAACAAAAATAATAATTTTTTCATTTTTTACCTCAATTATTGTTTGTTCTTGTAAAGTTTCATAAAAAATTCTTGAGCATTTATTAAATTTTCTCCTTCTGGAACAACAGTTTGATAATTCCCATCAGGTAATAAAATTCTAGCTTTTTGATTATCTTCTAAATATGTTCTTAAAATATCAGAAATATGAGATTTAATGCTTTTATCTAAAATAGGAAAAGCTACTTCAACACGTCTATTCAAATTTCGTTCCATAATATCAGCACTACTAAGGTAAAGTGCCTCTTTACCATTATTATAAAAATAATATGCCCTATGATGTTCTAAAAAACGTCCAACAATGCTTCTAACAGTTATATTTTCACTTAATCCTTTAACTCCGGGTTTTAAGCAACAAACACCTCTTATAATTAAATCAACTTTTACACCGTTATTTGATGCTTCGTAAAGAGCACTAATCATATCAGGATCTGTCATAGCATTACATTTCATAATAATATAACCATTATTCCCCTTTTTAGCATTTTTTATTTCATTGTCTATCAATTCTAATATTTTTTGCCTTAATGTAACAGGAGCAACAAATAATTCTTTGAATTTATTTTGGTTTGAAAAACCAGTCAAGTAATTGAATATGTCTGTTACATCATCACAAATATCGGTGTTGGATGTTAAAAGTCCGAAATCAGTGTAAATTTTTGCTGTTGCTACATTGTAATTACCGGTACTTAAATGAACATATCTTTTTAAACCATTAGCTTCCTTTCTTACAACTAGTGTCATTTTAGCGTGTGTTTTTAACCCTACCAAACCATACACAACATGAACACCAACTTTTTCTAATTCTTTTGCCCATTTTATGTTATTTTCTTCATCAAATCTAGCTTTTAATTCAACTAATACAGCTACTTGTTTACCATCTTCAGCAGCTTCTTTTAAATAATCTATAATGGGAGAATCTTTCCCTACTCTATACAAAGTTTGTTTTATGGCTAAAACGTTTGGATCATCGACAGCTGCTTTAATAAAATCTAATACAGTATTAAAAGAATGATAAGGATGATGAAGAAAAATATCCTTTTGCGATAAAGTATCAAAAATATCTTCTGACTCTTCTTTTGTTAATGGATTAACGGGTAAAAATGGTTCTTCTTTTCCGCCAGGAATAGGTAAGTCGTACAATCTCATAATATCGCTCATTCCTAATGGTCCATCAATTATATGTACATCATCACGTCTCATTTGTAAATTTTTTACAATTAATTCGGTCATAAAATCGGGCATAGACTTTTCAACTTCTAAACGTATGACATTTCCAAATCTTCGTTGTAAAATATTTTCTTCAATAACACTTAATAAATCATCTGCTTCATCTTCTTGAATTTCAATATCAGTATCTCTTGTGATTCTAAATTTATGTGCTTCAATTATTTCCATACCAGGGAATAAAAGATGTAAATTATTTTTTACTAAATCATCTAACCAGATAAATTTGATTTTTTTTGACTTTAAAGCACCTAAATTAACTATTTTATCAATTTGAATTAATCTTGGTAGTGTGTTAGGTAATTTAACACGCGCAAAATGTTTTTCACCATTATTTTTCTTAATTTGGATAGCTAAATTTATACTTAAATTTGATATATATGGGAAAGGTCTTCCAGGGTCCACAGCTAAAGGTGTTAAAATTGGATATAAATCTTTCTTAAAATATTCTGATAATGCTCTTTTCTCTGATTCATTAAGTTTTTCATATTCTAAAATATGTACATCATATTCTTTCAAACGTGGTAAAATTTCATTTTTCCAAAGTTCTAATGATTTATTTATCAGGGGTTTGACTTCATAATCTATTAATTTTAATTGTTCAATGGGGCTTAATCCATCTACAGCTGAATCATATACTTTAGCATCAATTTGCTCATACAGACCAGAAACACGAATCATGTAAAATTCGTCTAAATTAGAGTGAAAAATGGATAAGAATTTAATTTTATCTAATAAAGGTAAGTTCGGATTTAATGCTTCTTCTAATACTTTTTGATTAAATTTAATCCAACTGAGTTCTCTGTTAAAAAAGTTATTTTTATTATTATATTTCGAAAGAATTTCATAATTTAGCATATCTTATTCCTAATTATTACTCAATAATAAATATAAATATTTTATAGAATTATTACAAATTATGTATAATGATAAATATTCAATACTAAAAAATTTTTTTGGTTATTCCTCTTTTAAAGATGGGCAAGAAGAGATAATTGATAATATATTACACGGAAATTCAATTCTTGCTATACTTCCTACAGGTGCGGGAAAATCTTTAACTTACCAAATTCCTGCTATTATATCAAATAATTTTTCAATTGTTATAACGCCTTTAATTTCAATAATGCAAGATCAAGTTGAAAAATTAAATAGTATATCAAATATTTCTGCATTTATCAATAGTTCAATAAGTTATGAAGAAATAAATTTAATATATAATAGAATTTTGAACGGAGAAATTAAATTGTTATATATTTCTCCAGAAAGGCTTGAGAATAAAAATTTCTTATCCTTTGTAAATAGAACAAATCCAGATTATCTATTTATTGATGAAGCTCATTGTGTAAGTCAATGGGGAAATAGTTTTAGACCAAGTTATTTAAAAATTAAAAACTTTATACAAAATATTAATTTTAAGGCAATAGCTGCTTTTACAGCAACAGCTGCGGATAACGTTGTTAATGACATTATTAAATATTTAGGCCTGGAAAGTGTAAAAATCATTAAAACAGGTTTTTATCGTGAAAATTTGAGTATTCATATTTTTAAAGAAAGTAATAAGAAAGAGAAATTAATTGAAATTTTAAATAATGTGGAATTTCCCGGAATTATTTACGTTTCTACAAGAAAATTGGCAGAGAGTTTATCATTTTTCTTAAATCAATTGGGCTTCGAGAATGAGTTTTACCATGCAGGGATGAATTCGAAGATAAGAAAAAGAATTCAACAACAATTCTTACTAGGAAAATTAAATTTAATGGTTGCAACGAATGCTTTTGGAATGGGAATAGATAAAAAGGATATTAGATTTGTTATTCATTATAACCCACCAAGTAATTTTGAAGCATTTTATCAGGAAATTGGTAGAGCTGGTAGGGATGGGAAAATTTCATATGCTTACCTTTTGTATAATTCTGAAGATGATAAACTTAACGAATTCCTAATTGATTCTAATTATCCTGAAGAAAACGCAATTTATAAATTCTATGATTTTATCTTTGATAATGCTAATATAGGTATTAATTCATTTTCTAATAAGCTTCTATCTTTCTCATTAAAGAACATACAACAATATTTCCATAGAGAAATAACTGATAACTATGTAGAAATGTTACTTTTATGGTTTGAAAAATATTCATACTTGATAAAAATTAATAAATCAAATGATATTTTTATAAAATTTACACTTACTCCAGATGAATTAAAAAAAGTTATTAAAGAAACTCAAGATGAAATTAAAAAAATAATATTGTCAAATTTGGTAAGTTTTTATAATTACTCTATATTTAATGAATTTGTTAATTTAAACGTGAACAAATTTTGTACTCTATTAAATATTGATGATAATATGATTATTGAATATTTAAATAAATTAGAAAATTCATCCATATTAGAAATAAATAAAATCACTAATGATTTTAATTATATATTGTTAAAAAGTAGGGAGAGAGAACCTAACTTATATCCAATAATTAAAAATGTTAGAGAATTAAGACAAAGAGCTAACGAAAATTATCAAAAATTTAAAGAATTTATTTATACCAGCAATTGTAGGATGGAAACAATTGTTAATTTTTTTGGTGAAAGGAATATTACAAAATGTGGTATTTGTGATAATTGTATGAATAAAAATTTGGGAGATAACTTAAAATATTTAAAATTTTTGATCCATAAAACTATTGAAATTGAACCTACAATAAATGATACAGAAATTGTAAAAATATTAAAAGGTTATTCGGAAAATATATTTTTCCCAACTTTTAGCCTTGGTCAATCTTACTCGGAAGAAATAATACTCGACACATTAAAATCATTAAGTGATAAAAGACAAAATATTATCAAAAAAAATATTATTTATAAAAAAGAAGATATTCAACTTTATGAAAAATTAAAGGAAGTTAGGGCAAAAGTAGCTGAAAAATATTTACAAGAAGAGAATAAAATTTGTAATGATAAGGTATTAATAGATATTGTTTTGAAAAAACCTAGAAATATATTTGAACTATTAAGTATAAAAGGTTTTGATAAGAATAAATTTAATAAATTTGGTGAAGAAATATTAAATATTATAAACAATTATAATTGTAATTAAAAAGTTAAAGATATTATAGATTTTTTTTATAATTTTTTATTTCATAAATTTATAAAATTGATTAATTAAAGTAAGGTTAAAAATGAGAATATTAGTTACTGGTGGAGCTGGATATATTGGCTCGCATACAGTCAAGCAATTAATAAAAAATAATTATGATGTAGTGGTTTTAGATAACTTATCAAGAGGTCACAAAGAAGCAGTTCATTCAAAAGCAAAATTGTTAAATTGTGACTTACTTAATTATGATAATTTATTAAATACATTAAAAAATGAGAAAATAGATGCTGTTATTCATTTTGCAGCTTTTGCTTATGTAGGAGAATCAACAGAGAAACCTGATATATATTATAGAAATAACGTAGTTGGTAGCTATAATTTAATAAATGCTGTAAAAGAATTAGCCATAAAATATTTTATTTTTTCTTCTACATGTAGTGTTTATGGTAATCCCTTGCAGATTCCAATTTCGGAAGAAGAATCAATAAAACCTATTAATCCATATGCAAAAACTAAAAAAGCTGTAGAATTTTTATTAGAAGATTTTACAGAAGCTTATGATTTAAAATATGTGATACTTCGTTACTTCAATGCAGCTGGTAGTGATCCAGAAGCACAAATTGGAGAAAGTCATGATCCAGAAACACATCTTATCCCTTTAGTCATAAATACTGCATTAGGCAAAAGAGATAAAATAAAAGTGTTTGGTAATGATTATAATACTCCTGATGGTACATGTATCAGAGATTATATTCATGTAGATGATTTAGCTGATGCTCATATAAAAGCTTTAGAGTATTTGGTGAATGGTGGTAAATGTGAAGTGTTTAATTTAGGTACTGGTGAAGGTTATTCTGTTCTTGATATAATAAATGCAGTGGAAAATATTACAAATTTAAAAGTTAATTATGAAATAGTCGAAAGAAGGGCAGGAGATCCAGCTATTTTGGTTGCTGACAATAAAAAAGCTATAGAAATATTAAATTGGAACCCGAAATATAATTTAAATGATATAATAACAACAGCTTATAAATGGTTTTTGAATAAAAGATATTGAGAGGTTATATGCAGAAAATACTAACTGAAATACCAGACGTGTTTATAATAAAACCAGATGTTTTTGTCGATGATAGAGGATATTTTCTAGAAACATATAATCTAAAAAAATATCTAGATATAGGTATAGGTGTACAGTTTAAACAAGATAATTTATCATTATCTAAAAAAAATGTCGTAAGAGGATTGCATTACCAAGTAGGTGAATATGCCCAAGGGAAATTAGTACAAGTTTTGAAAGGTAAAGTGCTTGATATCGCTGTGGATATTAGGTTTGGGTCTCCTACTTTTGGAAAATATGTTTCTGTTGAATTAAGCGATGAAAATCATTACCAATTGTGGATACCAACTGGCTTTGCACATGGTTTTGTAGCTTTAGAAGATAATACTATCTTCTCGTATAAATGCACTAAATTATATTCAAAGATGCATGAAAGATGTATATTGTATAACGATCCAACTTTAAATATTGATTGGAAAGTTGAAAATCCAATTGTATCTGAGAAAGATTTGCAAGGTAAAAAATTCAAAGATATTGAGAAAGATTTTTTTTATAAATAATATTTAGGTTGTTTATGTCAGACTCAAAATTAACATTTCAGGATTTACTAGGTATTCAACCTGAAACTTCATCATCCAACGAAGAAGTAATTAGTTTTGTGGCAATTATTGGATGTGGTGTTATTGGTAGAGGAATTGCTTGGACAGTTTCACAGGCAGGAATTGATGTTTTAGTAATTGAAAAAGATGAAGCTTCGTTACAGATCGCACAAGAAAGGCTTAGCGAAGCGATGGATAGAGAAATCCAGCGTTGGGCTATGACTGTAAGCGAGAAAAAATCATTATTAAGTCGAATTACTTGGTCTACTCGCATTGAAGATGTAGAAGAAGCAGATTTGATTATTGAAGCTGTTGATGAGAATTTTGAATTGAAGTGCGAAATATTTAGAAAAATCTCAGAGATTGCTAAACCTAACACAATTTTGGTATCAAATACTTCAACATTTAGTCTCTCAGAAATTGCTAAAGTTACTAAGAATCCGGGTTTGGTTATCGGAATGCATTTCCAACATCCTGTACAAAAAGTTTCTTTGGTTGAATTAGTAAGAGGATTAGAAACTACAGACGAGACTGTTAATCGTGCTAAATTGTGTGCATCGAAAATTGGAAAAACAGCTGTTGAGGTTTTTGAATATCCAGGTTTCATTACAACTAGATGTATAATTCCATTTATAAATGAAGCAATGTATGCATATATGGAAGGTATTGCTTCAGCAGTAGATATAGATTTAGCTTTAAAGTTAGCATATAATCTTCAAATTGGGCCTTTGGAACTAGCTGATACAATGGGGCTTGATGAATTATTAGCAGTGATGGATTCTCTTTGGAAAACTTTGGGCGAACCAAGATTTAGAGCTTGCCCTATTTTAAGAAAATTAGTACGAGAAAAGAAACTCGGGAAGAAAGTTGGCGAGGGTTTCTTCAAATACAATGCTGATGGAAAAATAATGCTTTAATGGAGGAGAGATGAAAATATTAGTTTTAAATTGTGGCAGTTCGTCAATTAAATATCAATTTATAGATACTACAAATCCTGAACCTTTAGCAAAAGGTTTAGTTGAAAGAATTGGAATGAGTTCAGCAGTTTTAACACATCAAAAGTTGGGAGATGAAAAAATTCGTATAGTTGGAGAAATTCTCGATCATAAAATTGGTATTGAATATGTCTTAGCGGTTTTATTAAGCCCTACACATGGAGTTATAAAAGATAGAAATGAAATAGAAGCGGTTGGCCATCGTGTAGTTCACGGTGGTGAGTCTTTTGCTGATTCTGTATTAATTACACCTCAGGTAATTCAAGCTATTAAAGATAATATTGAATTAGCACCTTTACATAATCCTGCAAATATTAAAGGTATAGAAGCTTGTTCAGCGTTATTGCCAAATAAACCTCAAGTAGCTGTTTTTGATACAGCTTTTCATTCAACAATTCCTCCAGCACATTTTACTTATGGTTTACCTATGGAATTGTATAAAAAATACAAAATTAGGAAATATGGTTTTCATGGTACTTCTCATAAGTATGTAGCTAGTAGAGCAGCTGCAATGCTTAATAAACCAATTGAAAAATTGAAAATTATAACAGCTCACCTTGGCAATGGTGCTTCTATGGCTGCAGTTAAATATGGAAAATCTTACGATACCTCTTTAGGATTTACAACTCTTGATGGTTTATTAATGGGAACTCGTTGTGGTGAACTAGATCCTGGTGTTCTTCCTTATATTATGAGTAAAGAAGAATTATCTGTTTCTGAAGCAAATACTTTGATTACAAAGCATAGTGGTGTAGTTGGTGTAAGTGGTGTTGGAAGTGATATGCGAGAAGTGGAAGAAGCAGCATTAAATGGAAACCAAAGAGCACAATTAGCTCTTGATATATATGCCTATAGAATAAAAAAATTTATTGGTGCTTACATTGCAATTATGAATGGTTGTGATGCTATAGTATTTACCGGTGGTGTTGGCGAAAACTCTGATATTATTAGAAAAATGGTTTGTGATGATATGGATTGGTTAGGAATTAAACTTGATGAAGAAAAAAATAAAACACGTGGTTTTGAAATTGATATGTCTACACCTGATTCTAAAATACGTATTTTGAGAATCCCTACAAATGAAGAATTGGTAATAGCTTTAGATACAGAATCCATTATATCAAAAGAACTTAATCAAAGAGAAAAATAATAAACATAAAGGCATACATTGTGTATGCCTTTTTTTTTATAAATTAAAAAAAATATTCATAATTTATAAAAATTATATATTTTTTCTATAATAAAATTAATATCATCATCTTTAATACCGTAAAATAATGGTAATCTAATTAATTTTTCGCTTTCTTTAGTTGTAAAAATATCTTTACTACTGAATTTGCCATATTTTAATCCTGCTGGTGATGTATGTAATGGCACATAATGAAAAACTGCATAAATTCCATTATCTCTTAAGTATTGTAACAAATTAGTTCTTTCAGTTAAATCTTTAGTTTTTATGTAAAACATATGATAGTTATTTTTGCAATTAGTTGGTATGACAGGTAATTCAATAATACCATGATCATATAACTTCTTAAGCCCTAAGTAATATTTTCCCCAAGCAATCTTTCTATTTTCTATAATTTTATCTGAGATTTCTAACTGTCCCCACAAATAAGCAGCACTTAATTCATTTAATAAATAACTACTACCAATATCAACCCAAGTATATTTATCAACAAGACCTCTAAAAAATTTACTACGGTTGGTACCTTTTTCTCTGATAATTTCAGCTCTTTCAATAAATTTTTCATCATTTATAATTAAAAGGCCACCTTCACCTCCACTAGTTATATTTTTTGTTTCATGAAAAGAAATACAACCAAAATGGCCTATTGTACCTAAATATTTATCACTATATTTTGATAAAATTCCTTGTGCAGAATCTTCAATAACATAAAGATTATATTTATTAGCTATTTGCAAAATTTTATTCATTTCGCAAGCTATTCCTGCATAATGTACTATACATATGGCTTTTGTTTTTGGTGAAATTGCAGCTTCTATAAGATTTTCATTTATATTCAATGTATCTGGGCGTATATCTACAAAAACAATTGTAGCACCTCTCATAGCAAATGCATTTGCTGTAGATACGAATGTATAAGATGGCATTATAATTTCATCTCCAGGCTTTGTATCTATTAAAATAGCGGCCATCTCCAAAGCATGCGTACAACTTGGTGTTAAAAGAGCTCTTTTACATTGTAATTTTTCCTCAAACCAATTTTGGCATTTTTTTGTGAAATCACCTTCACCGAAAATTTGTTTACTTGCTAAACATTGTTGAATATATTTAAGCTCATTACCTGTTACTGTTGGTAGATTAAATGGTATCATTTTTTTGTCGAAAATAATTTTATAATAAAAAAGATATATTAGAACGTTGACTACCATTAACAATTTTCATTGATGGTAACAATTGATGCGGTACTTCAACGTATGGTATATTCGACATATTAATAATATCATGAATTTTCTGACTTATTATACTATTTCGTTTTGCTAACACAATATCCGACCAATCGGTATTTGTTAGAATAACTGGGAAAAAATCAGTCCTTTTAGTAAATTCAGTAACTGCATATAGGACCCCTAAATTCTGTTTTGCTCCTGCATCGGAAAAACAACAATCATTTAATTGTATTAATCCATTATCTGATAATATCTTATGCCAATACATTAAATCTCTTAATACATAATCATATTGATGATTAGCATCAATATAAACAAAATCAAGGTACTTTTTATTAATTTTTTGTAAATCATTTTTTAATATATCTATTGATTTAATACTATCTTCTCTGATTATCTTGACATTTTGAAATTCAATAAATTTTTGTTTGGTTTCATTTAATAAATTATCAAAAGTTTCTTGCTCATTCAATGGACCACCAAAATATTCTTTATAAACTTCAATATTTTGTATATAAAATGGATAATCTGAAAAGGGATGTAAGTTATTTGAATTCATTTTTTCCCATTTATCAATTAGCCACATAAAAGACGGTTTTAATTCATACAGTAATTTGGAAGCATTTTCTCCGCGTAATACTCCCACTTCAGCAACATATGGTTTAATATTTAATTGTTCAAAACAAATATGTATAAGTTGATAAATTGTAGTTCTTTCACAGATGCAAACTTTCATAAACCACTCTTTAATAATTAAAATTTATTAAAACTCTTCAAATAAAGTTGAGATTGTTCCCCTACATTAAAAATTAAATCAATAATACTAACTTCGTGAACAAAAGGAGGATATAACTGATCATACGTAGGATAATTGTTATAATCCATCCATTCTATTTTTATATTTTCTTTTGTAAAGAGATCTTCTAGAATATATTCTTTTGCCGATGGACCAGATAAATAATTTGTTGCACCTAAATATTTAAGGATATCTAATAATCTTTCACTTTTTTTTAGATTTCTATTGTAGTTTAATTCAGAAGATAAAATTATTTTGGTTTTGATTCCTAATAATGAGTTAATAGACTCAATAAATTTTAAATTTATTTCCCAGAGATAATTCTCATTCAAATTACAATACAATTCAGCAAAAAACTCTTTATAACTCTTAAAATAATTAGCTTTACAATAATTATGTTCAATAGTTTTCCAATGTTTGAAATTCCATTTTTCATCCCAAATAACTTTTACATCTTTAATTATTTTATTTTGTGTCCCATCACAAGGTATAGTTAACCATTGAGTTCCAAATTTGGTTTTTATTTTGTTCCTATTTCGCCAATCTCTAACAGTATATTGTACATCATCGTATAAAACAAATATATCAACCATATTAATTATATCAAAATAACCTTTCCATGGGATGTAATTAGGTTGAAGTATTGCAATTTTCATAATATTGATAACTCTTTCCAAAAAGCATCTGTGAAACAATCCAATTTGAACTTTAGGTTCGGACTAAATTCAAAAAATTCAATATCATTCAAATTTAACATATTATTATTAAATATATCAATTCTACTTGATGCTAATAATACTGAATTCAACAAAATTATAGCTCCTTTTTGAAATGTTTCATTTATTAAAATATTTTGATCTTTATTATTTACTTTTATAATTGCTTGAGAAATTATTAAACCATCATCGACAGCATCTTCAACAAAATGAGTAGAAACACCAATATATTGACAATTCTTTTCTAATGCTTCTGATATAATTTTCTTAATACCAATCATTCCTTTAAATGCTGGCAAAATTGAGTAGTGAAGATTTATCATACGATTTTTGTATAAATTTACTATATCATTGTCAATTATTTTATGCCAATTAGTTATTATAATATCTGGATTTATTTTTGATAATTCATCTAAAAGTTCTATGTTGTAAGTAAAATTATAATCTAAAATTTTTGAATGTATTTTTTTGCTTAAAGCAAAGTCAATTGCTCCACATTTCTTATAAGCAATTGTATATAATTGGATATTTGATAGTAATTGTTTTTCTTTAGCTAGCCAAAAAAATTTTAAATTACCACCATTTCCATAAACCAAAAAACATATTTTTAAGTCATTCATTTAAACAACCTTCTTTTTAATTTATAATTAAAGTTTATGAATTAAAAATATTTCCAAGTGATTTTTTCAAATTTTCTTCGGAAAAATATTCTTTGATAATTTTAGTATTTTTTTTGATTTCAGTTAATTCTATATTCAAATTAATTTCGTCATTTATATCATATATTTTTAATCCTAAATTATAAAAAAAACTCCAATGGGTGGCTTGGCTATCTAAATACACTTTTTTACCAAAACCTAATAAATGAATAATATTACCCATTGCTTCTTGTTTTTTATGAGCAAATAATGCAATATCAATATTAAACAGTAACTGAATATATTTATCATATTCTAAATAGTTTGTTATTGGTTCAAATTTATCCCCATATAAAGATTTTCCCAATTCAATTATTTTTTGAGGATAGTTTCCATTACCTTTACAGTAAGATAATGGAGTTATTAATCTTATATTTTGATTACTTAAATTCGTTAGTTTGTTAAGTATGAATTCATGTCGATTTGTTTCACTTGCAGAATTACCAACTAAAATCCACATTTCATCTTTTGAAATTTTATTTAAATTATAATTTAATTTATCATCAAAAATATTACTTAAATATGTTAAACTTTTGTAATATTTAGGATAAGTATTATAGTTCTTTTGTAGAAAATCTACATCTCCATCTACATTTGTGATAATATTTTGTATTTTTTTTATTACTTGTTTTTTTTGCCAACTATTGATTTCTGGATATAAAAAATCACCACCCCACATTACCCAATAACTTTTTTTAAGTAGCCAAGGTTGAAAATATAATATTTGTATTAATCTTTCATTAAATAAACCGTGTATTATTATTTTATCAGCTTTATATAAACAATACTGTAACACGGTAATTTTTTCTTCACTCTTTATAATGTATAAATTATTTATGTTGTTATCTAATTTTACATTATAATCTGAACCTCCGAAAATCACAAAAAAATGTTCTTTTGCATTAAAATTTTTGTTAATAAACATAATAAATGGTTCTATAAAAATTGTATTAATCATTATATGTAAAGTTAACATAGTAAATATTTTTATTATTTTCAATATATAAATTTATATAATTATTTATAAAAAATTTCAAAAAGTTGTTTTTTTAAGTTTTCTTCAGTATAACATTCTTTAATAATTTTTTTATTGTGTTCTAATTCTGATTGATTAACTGTTAAATTATTATCGTTATTTATGTCATAAAGTTTAATTCCTGCTTCACTACAATGCTTCCAAAGAGGTGAGTTTTTGGATAAATAAACTTTTTTACCTAAGCCTAATAATTGAATTATATTTCCAAATGCTTCCTGCCTTTCGTGTGCAAATATTACAATATCAATATTAGCCAATATTTTTAAATAATCTTGATATGGTAAAAATTCTAATAATGGATTAAATTTATCGCCAAATAATTTATAGCCTAAATCTATAATTTTTTTTCTATAATTTCCATCACCAATTGAATAAGATAAAGGGGTGATTAATTTGATATTTTTATTTATTAAATGTTGTAATTTATCAAATATAAATTCATGACGGTTTGTATAATCAGCGGAGTTACCAACTAGTAACCATATTTCATTTTTGGGCATAGTAAAAATTGTTTTATAAAGATCTTCATTAAACACATTACTCAAATAGCAAAACGAAGTATACAATTTTGGATAAACTTTATAATTATCTATTAAATATTGATAATCCTGTTTTATAAATGTTACAACATTTTTAACATTTTTAATAATTTGTCTATGCAACCAAGTTTGTTTTTCAGGGAAATATAAATCTCCACCCCACATCAACCAAAAACATTTTTTAATATCCATGGTTGATTAAATAATATTTGTTTTATTCTTAAATCATATAAACCATGTAATAATATTTTGTCAGCTTTATTAAGATAAATTTGCAGTAAAACATATTGTTTCTCACTTTCAACCCAAACGACATTCTCAATCGAAGGATCCATTTCATATTCATTACTTGCATTACCTATTAAAAAAAATAAATGTTCAGTTTGATTAAAATGTTTATTTACAAATTTAATGAAAGGTGGTATAAATTTGTTATTTACCATTAAGTGAATTATTAGCATATGTTAATTATTTAATTTATAAAAAATAATTTTTAATAACTATTTTTTCAATAAAGAAAAAAATATATAAAAAATAAAATTCTCACTATTTTAACCAAATAATATATAAAAAACAATTTTTTTTGTTATTTTTGTAGGAAATTATCTAATAATAAAATTGATTTGTTTTATGAAACTATTATCTCTTGAATGGACATCTAAAGGTAGAGATATTGATATAACAGAGCCCGTACTTTATTTCTTAGAAAAATTCTATAATTTTACTGTAATTCGTGAGAGCATTTACCAATTTGAATTTAAAATTTTAAAGTATAAACCAGATATTCTTCTTATTGCTAATGGTGTTGGTGCACCTAATAATTTTAATATTGTAAAATTTGCAAAATCTTTGGGAATTAAAGTTGTAACTTTAATTTCTGAAGGGGATTATGTTGATAATCCTCAAGGTATTGAAGCTTTCTTTTGGGGCTGGAATAAAGATAAAATTCTTTATGAAGATTTGCATCTCGAATGGTCTACTAAAAATGTAAATATTTTAAAAAAATATTTAAAGCATTTAAATTTTAATAAAATTAAAGTTTCTGGTGCTACTGGATTTGATAAATATAAATTCCTTTCTTTTATGGATAAAAATACTTTATTGGATAAATATAATTTAAAATCTTTTCAAAAAGTTATTTTAATTGCTGCTTGGGGGTTTGATAATTATTTTACAGATTATCTTGAAAAAAATAAACAAGAAATTGTAAAACGTTTTGGTTCTCTTGAAATAGTTGAGAAAATAAAATCTAATAGAGATCCACTAAATGAAATTTATAAAAAACTTATTGAAAATAATCCAGATATTTTATTTATCTTAAAATACCATCCCGGCACTGTTGATAAAAATGAAACTGAGTTTAAAGGATTATTGAGTTATAAAAATGTTTTAGTAATTCATCGTGAAGAAAACATTTTCGATTTGATAAATGCTTCAGATTTATTAGTAGCTTTCGAAAGTACAACAGCTTTAGAAGCTTGGTTATTAAATAAAATGTCAGTTCTTGTAACTCCTAATTTTGGAGATTTCGAAAGATCTATAATTTCTCAAGGAAGTCCAATAACAAAAACTTACGAAGAGCTTCAAAAATACATTGATGAATTTTATCAAACTAATAAAATTGAGGATTTTCTGAAATTATCCGATAGAAGAAAAGAAATTATTAAAAATATAATTGAATTTGATGATGGGAAAAACCATATTCGAGCAGCTAATTACATTGCTGAATTAGCAAATAATGAAATTACTAAAAATAAAAATTTTAAAATTTTATTAACATTTATAATAAAAGCAATTTTTAGAGGTTTTATTATTAGGACAAAATTGTATAAATTAAAATACTTTAAAAAATTTTCTCAGGATTTATGGATTAAAAATCAATTTGATTTTAAGGAAAGAAGAAAAATTTATGAACTGTACAAAGAAAATTTAGAAAAATTTTATAACAAATTTGGGATTGAAATTTAATTGGATACAGGAATACATAAAAATAACTGGTTAAAATCTATTTTTAAGCATGGTAAGTGGTATATCTTTTCCAGTTTTTTTACAAAAGGAATTAATATAATTTTAGTGCCTGTTTATACAAAATACTTAACTCCTTCAGACTATGGAATTTTGAACACACTTATAACAATTTCTTTACTAATGCCACTTTTTATATCTTTATATTTAGACTCAGCGTTTGGTAGGTTTTTTCACGACTATAAAAATAATCAAGAGGATTTGAAAAAACTATACTCTACAATATTTTGGTTTGTATCAATATGGGGATTATTTTTAACCATTATTTTCATGTTCATAAGTAAAGGTTTTCTTTATAGTTTTTTACCTGTTCCGTTTTTTCCATATGCATTTTTAGCTTTTATTGCGCCTTTGTTTCAACAACTTGGTAATTTGGGAGCTATTTTCTTAAAACAATCTTTGAATGCAAAACAAACAACAATTGTAGAATCTTCCTCGGTTATAATTAACACTTCGGTTACGCTTTTTTTTTAATTATTTTAAAATATGGTGTACTTTCCAGACTTATTGGAGGATTAATAGGTGCTCTTTTCATTTTTTCCTTTTATTTAGTTTACTTTCTAAATAGAAACATATTAAATTTTCAATTCGATAAAGAGATATTAAAGAAGTCTTTAAAATATTCACTCCCTCTATTGCCTTTAGCAGCAAGTGGATGGGTTAACTCCTTTTCTGATAGGCTTGTTCTTGCAAAATATACAACAATGCAGGATGTAGGACTTTTTTCTTTGGCATATCAGGCTGCAATGGTTTTGTATGTCATAATGGATGCCATTACACAAGTTCAAAGTCCGATGGCTATGTCCGGATTAATTTATGATAAAGAAGCAACTTTACGCAAATTGGGTAAATTCATTACTGTTATGCTAACAGTTCTTGTTGCGGCTCATTTATCATTGACTTATTTTGCAAAAGAAATTGTTTTAGCTTTTGCAAATAAAAAATATTTTCATGCTTATAAAGTTATTGGTATTATTGGAACGATTTATGTATTTGGAGGTTTACAAAGACCAATTGCGGATATAATCAGTTTTCATAAAAAAACTTGGGTTTTAAGTTCTGGTGTTTTTATATCAGCTTTTTTGAATTTAGGTTTGAATGTAATTTTTGTCCCTTATTATGGTTATTTTGCTTCTGCATTTGTAACATGTATATCAACTTTATTTTATGTTATTTGGTTATATTTCTGGGTGTTTAAATTTGAAAAAATTCATCTTGAAGTTTATAAATCATTAACCATAACTTTTATATATGTTTTGGCTCTTGTTATTTACTATACAATTTTCTTTGATAAAGCAGGCATAACAATATTTTTATTTAAAACTTTATTCTTTATTTTAAATTTGATATTATTATATATACTTATCATTAAATGGTTTGCAAAAGATAAGGAATATAATCCAATTCATATCATTAAAAAAATTGTTAGTTAATCTATGAAAAATTTATATTTTATAACTCGGTTTTGGGGTGAAAAAAACTCTGGCGGAATTCTTTTACGAAAAGAAAATGTAAAATATTTGCAGCAAGCAGGATTTAATACCTTTATTATTACGACAAATGCTAAAAATGAAGATAATATTTTTTCTTATCCTTTTGATTTTCAAAATAAGTTACCACATATTTTAGTAAAATTAGGGCTTAGTGAAGATTATTTAAATAGTTGGGCTAATATTGCTTATAATGATTTGAAAAATAAAGTTGGGCAAGATGATTATGTTTATGCAACTACTGGCGGAGAACTTTCTACACTGAAATTAGGCTATTTACTTAAAAAAACTAAAGGACTTAAGTTTATTATCCATTTCCATGATCCTATCCTTTATTTAAAATATCAAGGTTTGCAATTTATTCATAATACCGGATTTTATTATTTCCGCGAAAAAGCTTTAAGAAAGTATTTACAAGCGGCTGACTTAATTATTACAACATCTAAAACTTTTTACACTACTTTAATTGAAGAGTTTAATGTTGATAACAATAAAATTATTAATAATTATTTCGATTATATTAATAAGTTGGAATTAAAACAAGGATTTGATATTTCCAAAATTAAAATTGTTTACGGAGGTGTTTTTGATAGATTACAAAAACCAGAAATTCTTGCTAAACTATTGGAAAAGCAAAATAATTGTATTATAAATTATGTTGGTGAGTATAAAAATTATATTCCTTTACAAAAATATTTGGATAAGCAAAATATTAATTTTTACGATAATATGCCATATAATGATTATGTTAATTTTGCGACATCTAATTGCAATGTTGGATTTGTACCATTAGTTGAAGATTATTTGAAATTCTGTGTACCTTCTAAAATATACGAATTAATTAATATGGGGATTCCAATACTTGGTTTACTTCCAGATGGTGATGCAATGGATATTATTAATAAAAATGGTTACGGGAAAGCATTTAAGCATAATGAATTAGATAAATTTAAAAATTTTGTTGATGAATTGGTTGAGAAACCTGAGGAATTATTAAAATTTCGTGAAAATATTTTAAAAGATAGAGATAATTGGTTTATTGGTAATAAGTTCCGTGATGTGATAACAAGGATTAGTGATTTGTGATATATATTATGGTAAGTTAACACGCTAAAAGTCATGCTTATACCGTCCGAGCCAAATATTAATTTTTAATCAAAGAGAAAATTATGAAATTATTATTTTTATTTGGGGCGATACCTCATTATTTGGAGCCAGTACTTAGTAGATTGAATAAACATATCGAAGTTTATGTTTGTGTTCCAGAAATTAAATCGCAAACTATTGGTCAAGGTGTAAAAGTTGAAAAGAAAAAATTTGATTTTAATGTAATTTATTTACGAGAATTTACAACATATTACAAAAAACCTTTTCTGGAAGGTATCGAAAAAGTGTTAGATGATGTTCAGCCGAATATTTTAGTTATGGGTTGGCCATATATTTTATCAATTGTTTTTTATCCGAAGTTGTTTTTTAAGTTGCGTAAACTTAATATAAAAATTGCATTTCGAGATATTCCTTTTCAAGTTCCAAAGTTTTTTGAAGCTATTAATCCTTTTAAATCAAGAGTTATGATTAATGAAAACGGTGATAAAATTAAAGTGAACAAATTAAGTGACATTTTTTTAGCATTTTTAAGGTTGATTTTTGCAAATTTAGCCGATTTACATTTGTATTATGCTTCTGTGGGATTTGAGATTTATAAATCCTATTTCGTAAAGTCAGAAAAGATGCATTTGCTATCAAATTCACCTGATACTGATAAATTATTAAAAGTTTATAACGAATTAAAAAAATCTGTTCATCCTGAAAATAATACAATTATTCATGTTGGTAGATTGGTAAAGTGGAAAAAAGTTGATTTGCTATTGAAAGCAGTGAAAATAATAAAGGAAAGAATTCCGAATGTTAAATTGAAGGTTATAGGTGATGGGCCAGAAAAGCAAAATTTACAAAAATTAGTAGATGATTTTGAATTAAAAAATAATGTCGATTTTTTGGGAGCAATTTATGAACCTAAAGTTTTAGGTAAGGAGTTCCTTAGCAGCGAAATTTATGTTATTGCGGGTATGGGCGGACTTTCAATTAACGAGGCAATGTGCTTTGCAAAACCTATAATTTGTTCAGTCTGCGATGGTACAGAGAAGGATTTGGTTTTTGAGAATTTCAACGGATTATATTTTCAGGAGGATAACTACTTAGATTTAGCAGAGAAAATTATATTTCTTTTACAAAATAAAGAGATGCTTAATAATTTCGGGCAGAATTCACTTAAAATTATAGAGGAAAAAATTAATATTAATATTTTGGTTGAAAATTATTTAAAAGCATTTCACAAATTTAATTTAAATAAAGAAAAATAAATTTTTATATAGCTCGGACGGTGTAGGCATGAATCCTTGCGGATGCGCTTTCGCGCAGCCGTAAAAGGAATAAAAAAATATGATGTTTTACAATTGTGATAAATATTGAAAAATGTATATATTAAGTATTTTAAAATAAAATATTTTAGGTTAAAAAATGGTAATTAACATACTCTTTTTTATTGCTATGCTATCAATTGCATATTGGGTTGAAGTTAATTTTATAAAAAAATTAAAAGAAAGCGATAACCTTGATTCTATCAACTTATATTTATTCAACTTAGTACCGTCTATTTTTACAACAATAGGAATATTTGGTACGTTTGTCGGAATTATTATTGGTTTATTGAATTTTGATGTAAATAATATAACAGATAGTATTCCTATATTATTAGAAGGTTTAAAAACAGCTTTCTTTACATCAATATTAGGTGTAATTTTATCATTAATATATAATTATAGAAATCATTCAATATTACATCAAGTAGAAAACAAGAAAGAAGTTAAGGTTAGTGATGAACTATCAGCATTAAAAGAATTAGTTGCTATATTAAAACAATTTAAAGAGGAAAGTAATAAGAATTTTACACAACTTAGTAATATATTGGTAGGAGAGAAAGATAATAGTCTATTAACTCAAATTTCAAAATTAAGAACAAATATTATTGATTTAGAAAAAGAAAATAAAAACCAGTCTAATATATTATTAAAAATTCAAAACTCACTTGGCGGAGATGCTGAAACAAGTTTATTAACTCAAATTCAGAAATTGAGAACAGAAATAAGTGACTATAAGAATGAAAATATTAAAATATTACAAAAAATAATTATTACCTTAAATGACAATAACGAACAAATGAAACAAAAATTTGATGAATTTTCTGTACTTTTAGCAAAAAATAATACTGAAGCACTAGTTAAAGTTATGAAAACAGCAACTGAAGAATTTAATAAACAGATGTCTGCTATAGTTGAAAGATTAGTACAAGAGAATTTCCAAGAACTCAATAATAGTGTTGCAAGAATGAATCAGTGGCAACAAGAAAATAAAGAAATGATAAAAATATTGATTGATCAATTTAATAAAGTTGCAGATGATTTTGTAACAACATCTGATGCTATTGAAAATATTATAGAAAATACTTCGAGATTGACTGATGAAAATAGTATATTGAAAAAACTTATCGAAGAACTTAAAAAAGTGATGATAGAGGATAATAAGTTTCAAGATATTATTAATAAATTAAATGATACTATTGAAGTTTTTGAAAGTAATACAAAAGCATACAATGAAGCAACTAATAAATTACAAAGTTGGATGGAAAAACAGAAAAATTTCAATGATAGTATTGATAAATTATTTATAAAATTAGAACAAGTTGAGAAAATTAAAGATATCAACGAAGTATTCTGGCAAAATCTTAAAAAACAACTTAATGAAGCAATTGGTACGATTGAAAGTGCAAATCGTAATCTTAATTCGGAAGTAGAAAAGATTAATACTGAATTTTATAATAGGTTGAATAATACATTTAAAAATCTAGATTTATTAATTCAAAGAATTATAAAAAATTACGATAATAAACTATAAGTTTAAATATGAATAAGAAAATTAAAAATGAAAGCGAATGGTTACCACTTTCGGATATTATGACGGGTTTAATGATAATATTTTTATTTATTTCAATATCATATATGTTGGAAGTTCAAAAAAAACAAAAGCAAAGAGATATAATTTTTGAGGAATTTAGAGCAACAAAAGAAGAATTATATGCAGAACTTGAAAACGAATTTAAAGATGATTTTAAAAAGTGGGACATAGAATTAGATAAAGATTTATCGATTAAATTTACTAATCCTGATGTTTTATTTAGCTCCGGAAAAACAGAAATAACTGACAAATTTAAAAATATCCTAAATGAATTTTTACCACGTTATTTTAATATAATATTAAAAGATAAGTATAAAGATAAAATTACTGAAGTAAGAATTGAAGGTCATACTGACAATGTTCCAGCGCCACAGTATGATCCTGATCCTTATATAGGAAATGTTATTTTATCTCAATTAAGAGCAACAGAAGTATTAAAATATTTTCGTAATATGGAATATTACAGTTCATTATCACCAGATCAAGTAAGTAGATTGCAGTTTTGGCTTACAGCAAATGGTTTAGCATATGGTAGAACTTTAGATGATAATAAAGTATTAACTATAATTTCAGGTAAACCAATAAATAATAATAATTCAAGAAGAGTTGAATTTAGAATTGTAACGACTAGTGAAAATCTTGTAAAAAAGATTATCGAGGAAATGAAAAGATGACTAGTATAAATTCGAAAGCAAATAATAAAGATAATTTACAATTGTATACATTTAATTTATTAGCTGCAAAACTTGATGAATGGGGTTTTCCTGATCCTACTAAAGAAAGCAGTTTCGAAGTGATAATTACTGATTTTTACCAAGCTTTTAAAGAAAAAAAGATAATAATAGAAGATGATGGTATATTTTTACTCTACAAAGGAAAAAAATTGAGAGGTTATGTATTTATTAAAGAACCACATATAGATTATAAAGGTTATTATCCAAAATTTCACCTTGTCAGATGCGAAATAATTAATGATTTCCTTTCAAGAGGGAGATTTAATACAAGATATGTTTGGTCGAATGCTAGTGTTAATGATTTAATTGATAAAGATACAAGAAAAGTTTATAAGAAACAGGATTTAAATTATTGTTCTTATTGCAGAAAAATTTTTGATATTGGAATTGATAAAACCAGCGAATTCCATGAAATGATAAAAAAAGGCCCTATAAAATTCATTCCTAAAAGAGATAACGATAAAATTATTATTTGAAATAATAAATCATAAAAAACTAGTTTAACAAATTTTATTTAGTATAATATTACAATTACATATTTGATGTTATTTTTAAAATTGTTTTTATTTATGTATAAATTAAAAGCAAAAAAATAGTTGGTATAATATTTTTTATAAAAAAAACATATTTTATTATAAAATTTAAATCTTAACAGACCCTTCTCAGTAAATGATGTAAATAAAACTAATAATAAAATTAAAATAATTAAGATAAATTTTCACTTCATATAATATGTTTAAAAATTTTAAGTAATACTATATTCATCCCATAGAAATTTAAAACACGTCATAATTTAGGTAGTCAAATGAAATATATTTTTGTTCTTATCGTTTTTATGCATTCTATTATTCATTTATTAGGTTTTATTAAAGGGTTCGGTATCAAAGAAATTAAAGAACTCTCGATGTTTATTTCAAAATATACAGGAATATTATGGTTGTTAGTTTCAATTCTTTTTATAATTTATACTATTTTATTCTTAAAAGACTTCAAAAATTCTTGGATAGTAGGATTTTTTGCTGTTTTCCTATCTCAGTATCTTATATTAATGGTTTGGAAAGATGCAAAATTTGGTACAATCGCTAACTTTATAATATTAATTATTTGTATAATATCCTTTGGATATTACCATTTTGAAAAAATGACTGAAAGTGAAATTTTGCGAATTATAAATAACAATAAGAAGCTAAATAAAATAATAGTTGAAGATGATTTGAATGATTTACCAAAACCTATTCAAAATTGGTTAAAAAATTCTGGTATAATTGGAAAAAATTTCATAAACATAGCAAAAATAGAACAGAAAGCATTACTTAAAATGAAACCAGACCAAAATAACTGGATGGAAGCAACAGCAACGCAATACTCTACTTTTGAAGAACCTAATTTTATATGGGTTGTTAAAGTAAAAATGAACGAGTTTTTAAATGCTCTAGGACGAGATAAGTTTATCGATGGTAAAGGTGAAATGTTTATAAAATTAAACTCATTATTGACAGTTGTGGACGAAAAGGGTGAAAAATTAGATGAAGGAACAATTCAAAGATATCTAGGCGAAATGGTTTGGATGCCTTCTTTAGCGTTTAGCAAAAATATTCAGTGGGAAGAGATCGATAGCACTACTGTAAAAGCAACAATTAATTACAAAGGGACTTCAGGGAGTGGAATATTTTATTTTAATTCAAACGGAGATTTTATAAAATTTACTGCTTTAAGATATATGGGGAATGAAGCAAATACAAAAAAATATGAATGGGTAATTCAAGCAGAAGATTATAAAACTTTTGAAGGAATAAAAGTTCCATCAAAATTAACGGCAACTTGGAAATTAAAACAAATCGATTGGAATTGGTTAAAAATGGAAATAACAAATATAAAGTATAATTGAATTAGTAATGAATTATTTAAGAATAAATTTAATAAATGAATTTATTAAATGTTGGATAAAATCATTAGTTGTAAAATAGAAGTTTTATTATTTGCTAAATGATTGGAAAATATTCTAATATAAAAGAAAAAATATTTTTGTTCTTTTAGAAAAAAATAAAAATATTATATGATATTATAAAAAAATATAAAATATTATATGGAACTAAATATGCATGAAAATGCTAAAACATATGATGAATTGATTTATGAAATCGAAAAATTACAAGCTGAAAATAAAGAATTAAAAGAAAAGCTTGTAAATAATACAAATGATATAAAACAAGCTAATAATGGGACTTCATTAAGAACATTGGCTACCTTTTTTAATACCTTGAATGATTTAATTTGTGTTTTAAATGAAGATTTGAAAATAATTGATGTAAATGATACATTTATCAAGCGATTGGGATATGATAAAGAAGAATTAATTGGAAAATCTTTTCTAAATGTATATCCTGAGGATAAAAGAGAGGAAGTTAATCAAATTTTTGAAATGATACTAAAAAATAAAGCTGATTATTGCAATATTCCTATAATAACAAAAACAGGTACAAAAATTCAAGTTGAAACAAGAGTAGAATATGGTGAATGGAATGACCAAAAGTTAATCTTTGGAGTATCCAAGGATATTGAGGAAATGAAACTTTCTGAAGAAAAATTTTTGAAATTGTTTTATTTAAATCCTTCAATTTGTTTTTTAATTGATGCTTCTACTGGTAAGTATATAGATGTTAATGAAAAATTTTCTTCAGTTTTAGGTTTTTCAAAAGAAGAAGCAGTGGGGAAAACTACAGTTGAACTTGGTATTATGAATGAACAGGAAAGAGAAGAATTTTTAAGTAAGTTTGTTAATGGTATACAAAATGTTGAAACTGTATTAAGAACAAAGTATGGTGAATTAAAAAATGTTTTAATATCTATTGAAAATATAACCATACAAGATAAAATTGTAAAGTTTATTGTGGCTCAGGATTTAACTGAGTTTAGAAAATTACAAGAAACTGAGAGGTTTTTATCTAATATTGTTGAGAATAGTATCGATGAAATTTACGTTTTTGATGCAGAAACATTAAAATTTGAATATTTGAATAGAAGTGCGTTAACAAATATTGGTTATTCTTTAGAAGAAATTAAAAATATGACTCCACTCGATATTAAACCAGAGATGAATTATGAAAAATTCAGGGAGTTATTGAGCAAACTTGATACAGAGCAGGTTTTAGTTTTTGAAACAATACATAAAAGAAAAGATGGGACAATTTATCCTGCTGAAATTCATTTACAAAAATATACTGGTAGTAGTGGGAATAAAAAATCTTATTTTGCTATAATACACGATATAACAGAAAAGAAACAAATTGAAAATGAAATATTAGAGAATGAGCAAAGATTAGTGACACTAATCAATTCAACACCGGATATTATTTGCTTTAAGGATGGTCAAGGGAGATGGTTGGTTGCGAATGATGCAGATTTGGAATTATTTTGTTTGAAAGGTATTGATTATTTTGGCAAAACGGATGCAGAATTGGCTGACTACACTGATCCGATATATAAAGAAGTTTTTCTTACCTGTATGGAATCTGATGAGAAAGCATGGGTAAAAGGTGATATTTCAATAGGTGAAGAGGTTATACCAACAGTAGAAGGATCTAAAAAAGTTTACGAAGTTATTAAAACACCAATATTTGAAAAAGATGGCTCCAGAAAAGGTTTAGTTGTTTTAGGTAGAGATATAACAGAAAGAAAAAAATTAGAAGAAGAATTAATTTTACAAAACAATCTTAGAGAATTATTTATAAATACTATAACTTCCCTTATAGATATACCAATTGATAGGATAGATGATGGAATAAATTTTGCTTTAAAGGATTTGGGAGAATTTGTTAATGCCGATAGAGCTTATGTTTTTGATTATGATTGGGACAAAAATATTTGTATAAATACGTTTGAATGGTGCGCTGAAGGTATAATACCAGAGAAAGATAATTTGCAAGATGTACCATTAGATATGATTGAAGAAGTTGTTTTATCTCACAAAAAGGGGAAAATAGTAGTGGTGGAAGATTGTTACAGTCTTCCCAATGGTAATTTAAAAGATATACTAGAACCGCAGGGGATAAAAAGCTTAATATTAGTTCCTGCAATAATAGGAGATTATTTGTTAGGCTATGTGGGATTTGATTATGTTAAAGAATTTAGAATTTTTTCAGAAATAGAAAAACAAATTTTACTAATTTTTGCAAGAATTGTTGCAAATTTGAGATTACGAAAAAATTTAATCAACGATATTATCAAGGCAAAAGAAAAAGCAGAGGAAAGTAATAGGTTAAAATCTGCCTTTTTGGCCAATATGAGTCACGAAATTCGAACTCCAATGAATGGAATTTTAGGCTTTGCGGAATTACTCAAAGATGCTGATCTATCAAGTGAGAAACAAGAAAAATATATTGATATGATAAAACAAAGTGGCATAAGAATGCTAAACATTATTAATGACATTATCGATATATCAAAAATTGAAGCAGGAATGATGAAATTAAATATACAAAGTACTAATGTAAACGAGCAACTTATTTATATATATACATTTTTTAAGCCCGAGGCACAGAGCAAAAATATTAAGTTAAGTATGAAAACTTCGTTACCTGATGATGAAGCAGAAATTGAAACTGATAGAGAAAAATTGTATGCAATTTTAACGAATTTAGTAAAAAATGCTATTAAATTTACTGCACAAGGAGAAATTGAATTTGGCTACGTTTTGAAAAATAATAATTTAGAATTCTACGTGAAAGATACAGGTATTGGAATACCAGAAAATAAGAAATCTGTTATTTTTGAAAGGTTTGTACAAGCAGATATAGAAAATAGAATGGCAAAACAAGGTGCTGGGCTTGGTTTGGCAATTGCAAAAGCTTATGTTGAAATGCTAAAAGGTAAAATTTGGGTTGAGAGCGAGTTGGGTATTGGTTCTGTATTTTATTTTACATTACCGTATAAAAATGAAATGATAATTAATGATCAAAACAACATAGGGCAAAGAAATATGGATAATAATCTTGCAAATAAGTACAAAATATTGATTGTTGAAGACGATGAAGTTTCATGTGTATTGTTAGAAGCTATTGTAAAAAAAATTAGTAAAGAACTAATAAAAGTAAATTCAGGAAAAGAAGCTGTAAAAGTATGTCAAGAAAATCCAGATATTGATATAATCTTAATGGATATAGGATTGCCACATTTGAATGGTTATGAGGCAACAAGAGAAATAAGAAAATTTAATAAAGAAGTAATAATATTAGCACAGACAGCGTTTGCTATGGAAAATGATAAAGAAAAAGCATTGAAAGCTGGTTGTAATGACTATATTTCAAAGCCAATAAATAGGTATGAAATATTGGAAAAAATTGAAAAATGGATGAGAAAATAGAAAAGATTATAAAAGATTGGAATAAGTAGCAATTTTTGAAGTTGTATTTTTAATTGTTAATCTTAAGTGTAGAAGTCACAACGTGCTCCTGCATCACATATTTCACGATTCATGTGATTATACAGCATAAATAAAAAGTTATAATTTCTCTTGACTTTAAAATATCTTTTGTTTAATTTTGTAGCATCTTAGGTGAGCGAGTAATAGGGAATTCGGTGCAAATCCGAAGCTGACGCGCAACCGTGATGAACATAACTATATAACAAAAGGCCACTGTCGATGAGATGGGAAGGCGTTATATAGTGTTCTAAGCCGGGAGACCTGCCTAAGATAGGTTACTTACCTGCGCGGTTTTTACGGGTAAAGTAACAAAAAAGGATAAGAGTATGCTTTTTTGTTATTAATAATTTCTTCAAACCACGCCATTTGTGTATCATTTAACCTATCTTAGGTACGCTCATTAAATTAAAAATTTAGTGGGTACTTCAGTGAAAAAATATACACTTACTATATTTTTTTTAAGTTTTTTATTCTTTAAATATCGTCTATACAAATTATTCGCTGCAATATTACAAATTATACATTCAGTTTGGTGCTGGAAAACTTTAAATCATCTTAAACCGTCAAAATGTTGCTACTAAAATAGAAAAAAAAATCAATCTCCCCATATGGGCGCGTATGCATTGTTAAGGCTGCGCGCTCTTTTTTAATTTTTTCCAGAAGAATGCCCAGGTACTAACTCAGCATGTTTTTCAGCATGGTAAGAGCTTCTTACAAATGGCCCAGAAAATACATCTTTAAAGCCTAAATTTTTACCATAAGTTTCATATTCTTTAAATTCATCTATTGATACGTATCTATGAACTCGCAAATGATTAATACTAGGTTGTAAATATTGTCCGATTGTCATTATATCACAATTAATCTCTCGAAGATCTTGCATTAATTCAAAAACTTCTTCTTTTTCTTCTCCAATACCGACCATTATTCCGCTTTTTGTAATTAAATTTTGTTTCTTAAACCAATCTAATAACATTAAACTTCTTTCATATTTAGCTTGTGGACGTACATATGGATAAAGTCTTGAAATTGTTTCTAAATTATGATTTAAGATATCAGGCGGATTTTCCATAATAATTTCAAATGCAGATTCTAATCCTTTAAAATCTGGTATTAAAATTTCAACTGTACAACTTGGTAAATTTTGGCGAATTAATTTAATAGTTTCAGAAAAAATTGATGCTCCACCATCAGGTAAATCATCTCTATCGACAGAGGTAATAACAACGTGCTTTAAATTTAAGTTTTTTACAACTTCTGCAACGCGTTTTGGCTCATCATAATCGATAGTGCGTGGCTTGCCAGTTTTAATGTTACAAAATCCACAACTCCTTGTGCAGATATCTCCCATTATTAAAAAAGTAGCTGTTCGTGATGACCAGCACTCGCTTTTATTTGGACATCTTGCTTCTTCACAAACAGTATGTAAACCTTGATTTCTCATTTCTTTGTGTACATCTGCAAAGTTTTTGCCAAGAGGAATTTTAATTTTGTACATATCAGGTTTACGGATAGGATCAAGGGTCTTTTCTTTATTTTCTTCATTATATTTTTGCTGAAATTTATTTATCATTTATATATCCTTTATTTTTAATTGAATTTTCAAATATAAAAAAGTAAATTTAGAATTAAAATTATTTTTTAAATTTAACAATATTATATGGCTTCAAAGTTCAGTTACTATAAAATTTATAAACCTTATCAAATGCTTTCTCAATTTACTCCTGAACCAAATAAGCTTTCTTTAAAAGATTTAGGTTTCACATTTCAAAAAGATGTTTATCCAGTTGGGCGTTTAGACTACAATAGCGAAGGTCTTTTATTACTTACAAATGATAATGTTTTAAAAACTCGATTGTTAGAACCAAAGTACGCTCATCAAAGAGAATATTATGTTCAAGTTGATGGAAGTATTACTTGGGAAGCTATTGCTCAGCTTGAAAATGGTGTAGAAATTGGTGGTTATAAAACTAAAAAAGCTATTGTAAAAAAAATTGAAGAGCCTTTGTTGCCTGAAAGATATCCTCCTATACGATATCGGGAAAACATACCGACTTCTTGGATTTCAATAGTTCTAACAGAAGGGAAAAATCACCAAGTTAGAAAAATGACTGCTAAAGTTGGATTTCCTACTTTAAGGTTAGTAAGAGTAAGAATTGAAAATATATCGCTTGGTAGCTTACAACCAGGTGATGTCGTAGAATTGTCACAAGATGAAATTTCAACCTTAAAAAAGGTGATTTATGTTCGTTAATGTTGCTCTTCCTTTACCAATTTATCAATTATTTACTTATTCTGTACCTGATGAATTTGCCGAATTAATAAATATTGGTGCGCGTGTTACTGTTCCCTTCAAAAATGTCTATTATGATGGCTTTATAGTTGATATTTTCAATGAAATTCCACAAACTGAATTCGAAATAAAACCTATTTATGATATTTTGGATTTCCAACCTGTACTTTCCGAAAAATTACTACAATTTTATAAATTTATATCGAATTATTATATTACTCCTTTAGGTGAAGTATTAAACTACGCAACAATTCCCGGCACAGATTTACATATTGAAACATATATTTCATTGAATAATATATCTAGTCATATAAATATTATTGCCGAAAAAAAATATACGGAATTATTTGAAGCTTTAAAATCTTATCAAAAAATTGAATTAAAATCTCTTACTAAGATATTAAAAAAAAATAATTTAAATGCTTTCCTGAAAAAATTAGAAAAGGATGGTATTTTAAAAATAGAAACAAAAATTCTCCCCAAAAAGGTTAAAGATAAGACGGTAAAATTTGTAAGAATACTAAAAAATTATGACGAAATTAAAGAAATATTAAGCAAATTAAGTAAAAAAAGTGTAAGTCAAATTGAACTAGGAATTTTTATAATTGAAAATGGAATAAAGGAAATTGAACTTAAAACTCTTATAGAAATTTCTAATTGTAAAACTCATACTATTAAATCACTAGAGCAAAAAGGTATACTAGAAATTTATGATGAAATAGTGGACAGGATTTTTGAAAATAAGTATAAAGAAGATCATAAAAAAATAGTTCTTAACAAAGCTCAAAAATCAATATTTGATACAATTTTTAAAAGTATAGAAAAAAATATTTTTGATACATTCCTATTACACGGAGTTACGGCCAGTGGTAAAACACAAATATATATTGAACTAGTAAAAAAAGTTATAGAGCAAAATAAAAATGCATTGATTCTTGTTCCTGAAATATCTTTAACTCCGCAAATAGTTGCAAGATTCCAAAATAATTTTGGCGATATTGTTACTTTTGTTCACAGTAAAATGTCTGTCTCGTATAAACAGGATGTTTGGAAAGGAATTTATTCCGGAAAATACAAAATTGTAATCGGGCCAAGATCAGCAATATTCACACCATTGGAAAATTTGGGAATTGTTATAGTTGATGAAGAGCACGATAGTGGGTATAAGCAAACGGATCAGATGCCAACATATAACGCTAGAGATTTAGCAGTTTATAAAGCAAAATTGTACAATTGTGTAGCTATACTTGGCAGTGCAACACCATCGATTGAAAGTTTATATAATTGCAAAATTGGTAAATATAAATATTTAAGTTTAACACAACGAGTGAATAAAATCAATCAGCCAACTATCGAAATTATAAATTTAAGGGAACAAAACAATGATAATAAATATTTTTCATTTAAGCTACTTAAAAAGATTGAAGAGAAGTTAGAAAAAAAAGAAGGCATAATAATTTTACAAAACTTAAAAGGTTTTGCACCAAGAGTAATATGCAAAGATTGTGGAAATATACATCAATGTAAATATTGTTCTGTACCATTAGTTTATCATTTAAATTCAAATCAATTACAATGCCACTATTGTGGATATTCTGAAAGTTTTGAGCACAACTGCAAAAAATGTGGCTCACCAGATTATCAAATGTTAGGAAGTGGGACTGAGAAAATTGAAGATGAACTACAAAATATATTTCCAGATGCTGTAATCCGCCGTGTAGATGCTGATTCAATTACAAATAAAGATGTTTTAAGTAAAATATTAAATGATTTTAAGCAAAAGAAAATTGATATTTTAGTTGGTACACAAATACTTTCAAAAGGGCTCGATTTCCCACATCTATCATTAGTAGGAGTTATTAATGCAGATACATTAATAAGTATTCCAAATTACAAAACAGAAGAAAAAGCTATGCAAATATTGCATCAGGTTTCGGGAAGGGCAGGAAGAAGCGATATTCCAGGTGAAGTAATAATTCAAACATTTAATCCGGAAAATAAATTTTTTGAATACTTAAAACAAAATAAATATCTTGATTTTGCAGAAGAACATTTAATGTTAAGACAAAAATTGAAATATCCGCCTTTTAATAAAATGATAATTGTAGAAATTAAGAGCAAAGAACAAAAATTAGCACTTCAAATAGCAAAAGAATTTTATAGTTTACTACCTAAAGTAAAATATTTTACTGCAACTAAACCTTTAGAAGCTCCAATATTTTTACTAAATAAACATTATAGATACAATATAATTATCAAAAATCTTGCTAATAATGATCCTGAAGGAAGGTTGACGCGAAAAAGTATTACAAATTTTTATATCAATAATTTTAAAAATTTTAATTCACAAAACTATAAAATACTAATAGATGTAGATCCGATATAAAAAAAAAAGGATGTTTGAAAAACATCCTTTGTAAAAAATTAGAGCAAAACAATTATGCCGTTAAACTTTGCACAAATTTAGCTAATTGAGATTTTTTTCTAGCAGCGGTATTTTTATGAAGTCTACCTTTATCTGCATATCTATCTAGAAGACCAGTTGTTGCTCTGAAAAGTTTTTCAGCTTCTTCTTTATTAGTAGTAGCTAATAACTTTTTAGTTAATGTTTTGAGTTTAGAAATGGCCATTTTATTTACTAGTCTTCTTTTTTCGTTTTGTCTAACTCTTTTTTTAGCTGACTTATGATTTGCCATAACTGACCTTACCTTAATATTTTTGAATTACAAATATAAACAAAATAATTTAAATTGTCAAATTAAAAAATAAAAAAAGTTATGAATTAACAAATAGTTAAAAGCATCCTTAGCTCAGACGGTGTAAGCTTAAGCCCCTTGCGGCTTGA
>ERZ795046.723-NODE-723-length-38052-cov-4.558991_pt1 | contig 38052 bp, 36 predicted proteins | sample MGYA00375130_ERZ795046 | MGnify/ENA primary metagenome ERZ795046 (study PRJEB30175, sample SAMN05720202) | activated sludge metagenome | isolation source: anaerobic digester from wastewater treatment plant | place: Japan | collected 2015-05-15 ...
TATTTATGAAAAGACAATATCACTTTCGGTTAGATTTATTTTTGAGTTGACAGGTGTTTTACCATGCGTAAGACCGTTTAAATTTAAAAGAGTTTTTGGGTTTTCCGAGTAATCGTTTAAAACATTTACCGAATATATTATTTTAGAAAAATCGCTTAAAGTTGAGACCTGAACAACATACGTAGATTTTATTATGTTGTTTGAATCTACCGCGGTAATAGTTATATCTATGGGATCCGAATTATTCTGGTTTATAGTCAAATCGCTAAGATTTTGAAGCGGTGGAACCTGTGTCGAAACAATTTGAATATAAGTGTTGTAATACCACGGGTTTGAACCGTTTTCCTCATGCTCTACAACCGCAAAATTATTTCCGATATCCAGAACATCCAGATAGGAATATTTTCTATTGTCTGAAGCGGATGAGGAAAGGAAAAGCGTAAAAGGGAAAAGTTGATTATTATCTTTATCGTATGCCGAAAAATAAAGGCTTCCTCCGGTGCTTCCCGTTCCTCCCGGATCTCTTTTAAAAACAACGGTATAGCTTGAAGGATTTATTGAAAAATAATAGTTTCTATAATCAAAATCGTTATCTGAAAGGTCAATTAAGTTTTGATTAGAGGGGACACCGTTTATAAAGTCGTAAATTTTCAAATGTTTTCCGGTAGAATCGAAATATGTCGCTCCAAATCTATTATTGTTTGCATATACATAAATATTATCCCTGTTAACGCTCATACTGCTAACGGCTATATCCGCTATATGATACCCTTCTCCCGAGTGAGTGGAAAGAACCAAAGGGGTGGTGCCATAAAAACTTCCGACTCTAAGACCGTTTTGATAACCGTAAGCGCTTGTCGGCGCGGTATCAAGCCACAATATGTAGGTCTGGCCTTTTTCCTCGGTAAAAGCTTTAACAAACCCCCTAAATTTTCCCTCACCCAAATCATACTCGACAAAAACGCTATCGGTGTTTGTAACCGAAACCCAGTCGGACCAGCTATTGGTCGGGGAAACTCTTTTTATCTTTATATTAAACTTACCGTTATTATTCCAATCCGCCTGAACTCCCAACAAAACTCCGGGATCGGAATTATCGTAAGAAGGAACCAAAAAACCGTCCGCCGGCTCGGATGTAAGACCCAAATCGCCGGTAGAACTACAGCTTTGATCCAATATGTTGCAATATCTTAATTTAATGGAAGCATCTTGAAAAACGTAATAAACATAATTCCCGGAAAAAGTTAAAGGAAGTCCGGGAGAATAACTGTCCAGTTTTAAAGAAGTATTTCCGCTTCCGTCTCCAAAAGAGGATATCTGAGCGACTCCGGACAAATTATAATACTGAACAAATCCGACGGGATTGTTTCCTGAGGAACTTGTAGAATAGGCTATAACAAAACCGTTGTTATAAGGAAAAGCGGAAATCTCTTCCATAGATTGGTCGAATCTGTCTGTTATCTTTAATAAACCGGAAGAACCGAAAGATAAATCTTTTTCATAACTGTTACCGTTCTTAACCATTCTAATAGCAAAGATATTGGCGTTTGGAAGTCCTTCCTGGTTACCATTACTATCGGAAAGCGGAATGTTTCCCATATATGTTCCGGTATCCGCCCATATTACATAGAAAAAATTACCTCCCCAATCTTTTGACCTTACTATTTTTGCTTTTGAAGACCAAATCTCCTGATTCCCACCCGAATCGGAAAGATTTATACCTTTTCCGTCGTTATCCGAGAAAAATTTGGTTTGAGAAAAACCGTAAGAAATATTTAAAATAAAACAAAAAAACAAAATAACCTTTTTCATATTCGCTCCTTAAGTTTTAGCTAAAACGAACAAACCGACCTCACCCTAACTTAAAATTTTAAATTAAGGAAAACCTTTAAAGATATTATACATGTTTTGTTTATTTTTAAAAATGCAACAATTGTTACACATAAAAAACGACTAACCATTCATACGAACGATCGTTCGTATGAATGGTCAACATAGAAAACAAATAAAATAAACGGCTTAATTATTTATCTCTGGATATTATTTCAACGACAGCTTTTATTTTACCGGCCAAAGCCCCCGGAAGTTTGAAATGTTTTGTAATCTCGTCTAAAAATTTATGCTCGGGATGAATAACTTTTTTATCGGATTTTAAAGCGAAATAAATCCATGCGTATGCCGTGGCTCTTAGTTTTTGAGGTATGGCCTTTACGCATTCGGATATAACCTCTCCTCTTGTCCTGGGGGCTATTGAGGATAATATGCAATTTATATAATCTTCTTTTGTTTTTTTGGAGTTTTTAAAAATGGGAGATACGCTTAAAATTTTATATAAAGAATCCATCTCTTTGGAATTAACCTCTCCGTCGCTCGATATGGCTAAAACGCATAAAGCCATAACGGCATCCTCGACCGCTTTTATTTTATTAATCTTTCCCATAGAAGAACAACAGGCGCATTTATTTTTTTTCATAACACCTCCTAACCGTAAATGAATTTTTTTATTCCGTTTAAAATCATCTGAACCGATATCGTTATCAAGACCATTCCCATAAGCCTTTCTATGGCGTTCATTCCTTTTTCGCCCAAAAACTTAGCTATTTTGGAAGAAAAAGAAAGTATTAAAACATTTATAAGCCAGGATATTATCACTATCAAAAACCATGTGGGAATGTTTCCGGGGTCTTTCATATTGTATATTAAAATCATGCTCAGTACAGACGGGCCGGCTATAAGAGGTATGGCGAGCGGAACTATAAACGGCTCTTCTTTTGGGTCTATTATGGAATTTTCTTTGGATGGAAATATCATCGAAAGGGCTATCAAAAAAAGAACTATTCCGCCCGAAACCGAAAGAGAAACAATATCCATGGAAAAAAGCGTGACTATCCACTTTCCAAAAAAGAGAAAAAAAAGCATCAGGCCGAGAGCTATAAAAAGCTCCCTTATTATTATCCTTTTTCTTTTTTCCTCTTTTACGTTTTTTAAAACTGATATGAAAAGCGGAATATTTCCAAGCGGATCCATTACAAGCGTAAGCGTTATAACTGCCGATACTATTTCTGTTAAACTCATTTATTCTCTTTTTTTTCTTCTTTCTCTTCCTCGTCGTCGTTTACAACCGGCTCTACGCTTGAAACCTTATCGCCTTCCTCCAATTTAACAAGCCTTACTCCCTGGGTGTTTCTGCTAACGACGCTTATGGCGTTACAGTGTATCCTTACTATCTTTCCTTTCTCGGTTATTATCATAAGGTCGTCGTTATCGTCTACAAGATGTATCCCTACCACGTTTCCGTTCCTTTCGGTTGTTTTTATGGTTATTATCCCGCCGCCGCCTCTATGCTGGTTTCTATACTCCGATAGATGAGTCCTTTTGCCGTATCCGTTTTCGCATACGGTTAAAAGGTCTTTTTTAGAATTGGACGGGGCTACTTCCATACCCACCACTATATCGTCTTTACCCAATCTTATGCCTCTCACTCCCCTTGCGTTTCTTCCCATATCCCTCACTTCTTTTTCGTTAAACCTTATAGACATTCCGTCCTTGGTTCCTATTATAACATCGTAACTTCCGTCGGTATGAGCCACTCCCGTAAGTATATCCCCGTCTTCCAGAGTTATAGCGTTTATTCCGCTTCTTCTTATGTTCGCAAAATCGGATATAGGAGTCTTTTTAACATACCCTTTTCGGGTGGCCATAAAAAGATAGCTTTGTTGTTTTTTCTTTTCTTCGAAAGATTCTATCGATATTATGGAAGTTATCTTTTCGTCTTTTATAGGCAAAAGGTTTACTATGGCTTTTCCTCTCGCCGACCTTGGTGCTTCCGGAATTTCGTAACCCTTTAATGCGTAAACCCTTCCTCTTGTCGTAAACATAAGTATTGTGGAGTGAGTGGATGTGACGAAAAGCTGATCCACAAAATCCTCTTCTTTAAGGTCCGAACCTATAACTCCTTTTCCGCCCCTGTGTTGAGATTTATAAGTGTCGCATGGTATTCTTTTTATATACCCGCTGTGAGTTATGGTTATAACCACATCCTCTTTTTGTATCAAATCTTCTATGTCAAGCTCGCTCGCCTCTCCGGCTATCTCGGTTCTTCTTTTGTCTCCGTATTTTTCTTTAAGCTCTTTCAACTCCTCGGTTATTATTTTCAATATCTTTGCCGGATTTTTTAATATGGATCTGAGTTCCTCTATAAGCTTTAAAAGTCCTTTATACTCTTCCTCTATCTCTCCGACCTCAAGTCTCGTAAGCTGATGAAGCCTCATATCCAGAATGGCCTGAGATTGTATCTCGGTTAAACCGAATCTTTTCATTAACTTATCTTTGGCCTCGGCGGCGTCTTTGGATTTCTTTATTATTTCGACAACCTCGTCTATGTTTTTTAACGCTATCAAATAACCTTCCAAAATATGAGCTCTTTGAAGCGCTTTATTAAGGTCGTACTTGGTTCTGTTGTATATAACCTGTCTTCTGTGTCTTATATACTGCTCTATTACTTCTTTTATGTTTAAAACCTTGGGCCTTCCGTCGACTATGGCAAGCATTATTACGCCGAAGGATGTTTCCATCTGAGTGTGTTTAAATAGTTGATTTAAAACAACCTGAGCGTTGCCGTCTCTCTTAACCTCTATCACCACTCTCATTCCGCGCCTGTCGGACTCGTCTCTTATGTCCGATATGTCCGGGATTTTTTTGTCTCTTACAAGCTCGGCTATTGATTCTATCAAAGCGGCTTTGTTTACCTGATAGGGAAGCTCGGTTATTATTATGGCTTCTCTATTTCCTTTTATCTCCTCTATCTCTGTTCTCGCCTGTATTCTTACCGAACCTCTACCCGTTTCAAAATAACTCTTTATACCGCTTCTTCCTCTTATTATGCCCGCGGTCGGAAAATCGGGACCTTTTATGTATTTCATTAAATCTTTAATGGTTATTTCGGGATTTTCTATGGTCGCTATTATCGCGTCGCAAACCTCGTTCAAATTATGGGTCGGAATATTCGTGGCCATACCCACAGCTATTCCGTTTGAACCGTTAATCAAAAGGTTGGGAAGTTTTGCCGGCAATACCGATGGTTCGGTTAAAGAGCCGTCGTAGTTTGGAACAAATTTAACGGTTTCTTTGTCTATATCGCCTAACATCTCCTCGGAAATCTGTGCCAGTCTGGCCTCGGTATACCTCATAGCGGCCGGCGGATCTCCGTCTATGGAACCGAAGTTTCCCTGACCGTCTATAAGCGGGTTTCTAAGCGAAAAATCCTGGGCCATTCTGACAAGAGTATCGTATATCGCGGCATCTCCGTGAGGATGGTATTTACCCATTACATCGCCGACTATACGGGCGGATTTTTTATAAGGCTTATTATATCTAAGCCCCATATCGTACATCGTATACAAAACCCTTCTGTGGACCGGTTTTAAACCGTCTCTTACATCGGGAAGAGCTCTTCCGACGATGACGCTCATAGAATAATCTATATACGAAGACCTCATCTCCTCGGATATATCTCTTTCAAGAATATTTAAATCGTTATCCAAATTTTTGTTTTCCTTTTCGCTCATACCTTCTCCTCGTTTTTATATATCAAGATTTTTTACTTCAAGCGCGTTTTCTTCTATAAATTTTCTTCTCGGTTCCACATTGTCTCCCATAAGGGTGGTAAATATGGCTTCCGCTTCGGCGCTATCTTCCAGAGTAACCTTCAAAAGCTTTCTTCTTTTGGGGTCCATTGTGGTTTCCCATAACTGCTCAGGGTTCATTTCTCCCAAACCTTTGTACCTTTGTATCGTCGCGCCGGTAGTTCCTTCTTTATTTATAATCTCGTTTAAAGATTTAAGGTCGTATATCTTGTAATCGTTTTTCTCTGTTTTTAAAGAGAATATTTGCTTTCTTTTGTCTTCTTTAACGGTATCGTCTACGACCGAAAGATACTCATCCAGAGAGTATCCGAAATCTTTGAGTTTTTTGCTTATGTTTGAAAGTTTGGTAAACTCGTTGAGCGTCTGAAAAGATGGGCCCAGATCGGTCTCTCTTTCCATATTTTCTTCTTTCAATTCTTGCTTTAATTGTTCTTTTCTTTTGTTTATAAACTCGGTTTCATAATCGAGCCATTCTTTTTCGGAATAAAAATACCTGTAATTTCCCGGTTCAACCTCCGCCCTAAAAACGGGAACCTTACCGCTTCTTTCGAAATTCAAATAATCGTTCAGCGTTAAAGATTTGACTTCCAGTTTCCTTAAAATCGATTCTATGTTAATAACCAAAGAAACAAGCTCTTTTAATTTTTTCTTATCTATTTCTTTTCCGGATTTGTCTTTTACCGAAACATTGTCGAGCGCCTGATTTAAAATCCATTGGTTTAATTCTTCTTCGGTTTGAAAATAAGATTCGAATTTTCCTTTTTTAACTTTATACAAAGGCGGTTGAGCTATAAAAATATGTCCGTTTTCTATAAGAGGCCTCATCTGCCTGTAAAAGAAGGTTAAAAGAAGCGTTCTTATATGCTGGCCGTCCACATCGGCGTCCGCCATTATTATTATTTTTCCGTACCTGAGTTTTTCTATATTAAAACCATCCTCTCCCTCTCCGACGCCGGTTCCTATCGCGCTTATCAAAGTTCTAACCTGCTCGTTTGAAATGATTTTCACAAGCTGAGATTTTTCAACGTTAAGTATTTTACCTCTTAAAGGCAAAACCGCTTGAAAAACTCTGTCCCTCGCCTGTTTTGCGCTTCCTCCCGCCGAATCTCCCTCTACTATGTAAAGCTCGGTTTTGGAAGCGTCTCTTTCCTGACAATCCGCCAATTTTCCGGGCAGTCCGCTATCGAGTATGGCTCCCTTTCTTCTCGCAAGCTCCTTGGCTTTTCTCGCCGCTTCTCTGGCTCTTTGAGCGTCTATCGCTTTATTGCATATCGCTTTTGCGACGGTGGGGTTTTCCTCAAAAAAAGTATTTAAAGCGTCGCCGGTTAAAGATTTGACTATTCCTTCCACTTCAGAGTTTCCTAATTTGGTCTTTGTCTGCCCCTCAAACTGCGGCTGAGGAAGCTTTACCGATATTACGGCGGTTAATCCCTCTCTTACATCGTCTCCGCTTACCGAATAATCTTTTTCTTTAACAAGCTCGTATTTTTTAATGTAATCGTTTACGACTCTCGTTAAAGCGGACCTGAAGCCGCTAAGATGGGTTCCACCTTCTATCGTTTTAATGTTGTTTACAAAAGAGTAAACATTTTCCGAGTATTCGTTATTGTATTGAATGGCGAGATCCAGATAATAATCTCCCTCTTGTTTTGAAATAAATATCGGCTCGGGATGAAGGACGGTTTTGTTTGTGTTTAAAAACTTAACAAACTGTTTTATTCCGCCCTCAAAAAAGAAAGTGTATTTTTTATCCTCTCTTTCGTCTATTATGTTTATTCTGACCCCGGGGTTTAGAAAAGCTAATTCCCTGAGCCTGTTTGAAAGAGTATCGAAGGAAAATTTATTATTTCCAAAAATCTGCTCGTCGGGTTTAAAACTGACGGTAGTTCCGTGTTCGTTTGTAGTTCCTATGGCTTTAACTTCGGTTTTCGGTTTCCCCCTCTCGTATTCCTGAGTCCATATTTTGCCGTCTCTTTTTACCTCCACCATAAGCCATTCGGAAAGAGCGTTAACTACCGAAACGCCAACGCCGTGCAAACCTCCCGATATTTTATAACCGCCTTTTTCTTTATCGAATTTGCCGCCAGCATGAAGAACCGTCAAAACCACTTCCAGAGCGGATTTCCCTTTTAATTTCGGATCCTTAACGTCTTTCATCTGGTCTACCGGTATACCTCTACCGTTATCGCTAACCGAACAAACATTATCGTCTTTTAATATAACGTCTATCTTATTGCTTCCTCCTGCCATAATCTCGTCTATTGAATTATCAACGACTTCATAAACCAGATGATGAAGCCCCTGTATTCCGGTGGAACCTATATACATCGCGGGTCTTTTTCTAACCGCTTCAAGACCCTCAAGAACCTGTATTTTAGACGAATCGTAGTTTGTTTTAGAATCTGGCATAACAACTCCTTTAAATAAATTTAATGTCGGTTATAAATTTTGAATTAAAATAACCGTTAATTCTTTTAAGTATATCGTCTTTTTTAATATAAATTTCGTTTTTAATTATCGGATTTTTGACTTTTAAAACAAGTTTTTTTTTCTCTATGGAATGAATATCGCAAAAAGCCGAATAATCTTTCATCTCGTTTTTCCATACCGAATCTAAAATCATAAGATTCTCTATTTTGATTCCGTTAAAAACGGTATAAGATGAAAGTATCTCTTTTATATTTTTCATATCAATAAGACTTCAACGGCATAACCATGTAAATCAAATTGGAATCTTTTTCCGTTTTTATCATGGTGGGAGTGGTCGAGCCGGTAAACTTAAAATCGATAAAATCGGAGGATATGTTTTTTAAAATATCTATGATAAACTTTGGATTATAAACAATAACAAATTCTCCTGTTTTGTTGGAAAATTCACAATCTATCTCGTCTTCGAAATCAACCGACTGAGAAGAAGATGTTATTATTAAAACGTCTTTTTTGAAAACATACTTTACAAACCCCGTTTTCGTGTCCCCCGAGCATATGACGGCCCTCTTTGTCGATGTTAAAAGTTTTTCTACCGAAACTCTGGCGGATGACTCGAAGTTTTTAGGTATTATGGTTTCGTATGCGGGGAAATTGCCGTCTATAAACCTTGATATAAAATCGGTATCTTTTATCCTGAAACCCACCTGATTGGTAGAAATATCTATTATAATATCGTCTTTTTCGTTACAATTATTCTTAACAAAAACAGCCACTTCCTCGAGTATTCTGGAAGGTATTATCACTTTAAAATCTTTCTTTGAGTTATCTTTTATCTCCCTTGAAACGACGGCAAGTCTTCTGCCGTCGGTTGCGGCTATCGTAAAACCGTTTTTTTCTTTTTTCCACAAAAGGCCGTTTAAGACGGTGTTTTTGTCGTCAGACGAGGAAGAAAACACGGTTTTTTCTATCATAGATAACACTTCAAAAGCGTTTATTTTAAAAAAATCTTTGTCATTTATGGCCGGTATTGCCGGGTAATCCGAAGATGGAAGCCCGGTTATTTTAACCTTTGTTTTACCGGCTACCACATTAACCTTATCCTCATCCGCGGATATGGTAATATCCGCATCTTTGTCTATGCTTGAAAGTATGTCGTAAAGCTTTTTAAAAGGTATGGTTATAGAACCTTCGTTTATTATCTTAAAATCGTTCTTTTGCGTATGCTTAATGGCGATCTCAAGATCGGTAGACGCGAATTTTAAAAAATCTTTTTTTGCTTCTATTAAAAAGTTCTGCAAGATAGGAAGAGATCCCGTTTTGTTTTGGACCGCGGGTTGTATTTTATTTAAACAATCCACAAATAAATTCTGAGGTATAATAATTTTCATTAATCCTCCTAATATAATAAAGAATAAGCGTTGTAGATATTGTTGATAAGTTTGTTTTTTCTTTTGATTTTTATAAACATGTTTTTTAACATCTTATTAACATTTTCCACAAAAAAATCTTTTTTTAATATCAATTAACATTTTTGTTCTTAATTTTGTTTATTAAATTATTAATTTTTTCCGAGAAAAAAGGGTCGGAATTTAGTAATTGTCTTATTTTATCCCTCGCGTGTATCACGGTAGAATGATCTTTATTAAATTGTTTTCCTATTTCAGGCAAAGATAACCCCGATATCTCGCAGGATATGTATATGGCTATTTGCCTTGGAAAAGCGAACCTTTCGCTTCTTTGTTTAGATTTTAATTCTTCTACGGTTATTCCATATTCTTCCGAAATTATCCTCTGGATGTCTTCCACCGTTATTTTTGTCGATTGTGTGTTTGTGTTTATCGTTAGAAAATCTTTTATCCACTCTTTTGTTTTATCTATCGTGGGATATTCGTTTGAGTAGTAAGAGTAATGATAAACCGTGGATATACATCCCTTTAAACTTCTTATGTTGTCTTTTACGTTTTCGGCTATAAAATTTATAACATCGTCCGGAATATTGTATTTATGTGTTTCGTTTTCTTTTTTTAATATGGCCATCCTTGCTTCGTATTCCGGAGATTTTATATCGGCCACGGCTCCTATTTTAAACCTCGATATAAGCCTTTCGTTTACGGCTATATCGTTCGGAGGCCTGTCCGAAGATATTATTATTTTTTTCCCATAGTCGGAAAGTGCGTTAAAAGTGAAAAAAAACTCTTCTTCGCTTTTTTCCTTGGCGACTATAAACTGAACGTCGTCTATTAAAAGACAATCCAAATTTCTGTATTTTGCTCTAAAATTATCCACCCTGTTTTGTTTAATGGAGTCTATGTATTCGTTTACAAAAACCTCCGCGGTGGTATATAGCACCTTGGCTTGAGGTTTGGATTTTAAGATCTCGTTTCCTATCGCATGTAACATATGAGTTTTTCCGAGCCCCGGATTCGAATATATAAAAAGTATTTTATCTTTGGAGTTTTCGTTGGCTATTTGTTTCGAGTGAGACGCCGCAAATTTATTAAACTCGGATATTATCATATTGTCGAAAGTATAATCCGGATTTATGTTCGATTTAAAAATATTTCCACCCACAACAACATCGCTGTCGATCTTTGTTTCGCTTTCTTTCAATATATCTTCTTTTGTTTCTTCTTGTTTTACGGCGTATCTTATTTTTATGTCTTTGCCGTTTAAAATTTTTAGCCTATTTTTTATTAAATCCTCTTTTTTGGATATCTGATCTATATAAAAACTATTGGGGACCTCTATTTCCAATACATCGTCTTTTAGTTCGGCTTTTTTTATTGAAGAAAACCATATATCAAGATTATCTTTTTTTAATTCTTCTTTTATATCGTTAACTATTTCGTTCCAGATGTTTTCTGTCATTTTATCCACAGGTTATCAACAAATGTTAATAAAAAACCGTAATTTTTAAAAAAACCTTATTTTTTAATTATTTTTTATGTTAATAACTCTCTTTATATTTGTTAAAACAATGTTTTATAACAGGTTATTAACAATCTTATAAAACAATAAAAAGAACTTTTTTTATACCAATTTGCGCTAAAATATATAATACAATAATTATAGTTTTTAGTCAATAAAAATAGTCATAAGACAGAGAATAGGGGCTTATAAGTTTCAAGTTTAAAGTTCAAAGTTTCACGACTGGAACGAAAAGTTGCGAGTTTAAGGTTAAATGTTTAAAGTTGCACGAGAGGAACAAAAAGTTGCAAGTCTAAAGCTTAATGTTCAATGTTGCATGTTTAAAGTTTCACGAGAGGAAAAAAATTAAGTTCATTTAAATAGCTAATCATCAAATCTTCAAATCATCCGGTCGTCCATTAATCCAATCCTCCACGCTCCCACACATCTACACATCTATGCATCTATACATCCAATTTCTTCTAACGCTTCTAACTCATCCGTATCGCATTATTAAGTTTGTATAATAATATTATGAAAAACGAGAATTTTTATTCTATTTTCGCAAAAGTAAGAAAAAACAAAATAGAAGAGTTAAAAAACAAAATAAACTATTTGGGAATATCTTTATCGGATATAGAAGAAAAATTTGTAAAAGGCGGAGGAAAAGGCGGGCAAAAAATAAACAAAACCAATAATGCCGTAATGTTAAGATATGTTCCTTTAAACGTTATGGTAAAGTGCCAAAAAGATCGAAGTCTAAGCGTAAACAGGTTTATTGCTTTAAGGGAGCTTGTGGATAGTATAGAGAAAATATTAATAAAAGACCCGGAAAAGAAAAAAATAATACAAAACACAAAAAAGAGAGGCGTTATGATTTTAGAAGGAAAGACTCTTAGCGATAAAATAATAAACGAAACCAGGATTATGGCCGAGGAGTTTTTAAAAATAAAAGGAAGAAGACCTTCTCTGGCTATAATAAACTATTACGAAAACTCACCGTCGGCTTATTATATGAACCTTAAAATAAAAAAATGCAATTCGATAGGAATAGATACAAGGGTTTATATGCCTGAAAACAAAACGGATAAAGGATATTTTATTTCTCTGATTGAAAAACTAAACGGGGATCCCGATACGGATGCGATTATGGTGGAAAAACCTTTGCCGGACGGTTTTGACGATGAAAATTTTTGGGATGTTTTGGGTTTTAAAAAAGACGTTGACGCTCTTTCGTCGGTCAATATGGGCAGGCTTTTTATAACAAAAAGTTTTTCGGATATAGAAAACGGGAATTTTTTCGTTCCTCAGACCGCTTACGCCGCCGTAAAACTTATGAAATATCACAATATAGAAATAAGCGGGAAAAAAATAGCCGTGGTAGGGAGGTCTTCCATAGTCGGAAAACCGCTTGCCATTATGCTTTCTCTTTTAGACGCGACCGTAACCATTTGTCATTCTAAAACGAAAAATCTCGATTATCATTTAAAAAACTCGGATATAATAATAACCGCTATAGGAAAACCGAAATATATAAAAGGCGATATGATAGGTAACGATCAAATAATAATAGATATAGGAACAAACTTTGACGAAAACGGTAAAATGTGCGGGGATGTGGACTTCGATTCGGTAAAAGAAAAGGTTAAAGCCATAACTCCGGTTCCTGGTGGCGTAGGCCCGGTAACTCTTTCTCTTTTGCTTAACGCCACTGTAAAAGCGGCTAAAAACCTTGTATAATTTAATTATAGAGGTGATTTATGAAGAAAGCGTTTTTTTCAATGCTCATTTTGTTTTTTGTTTCATCGTTTTGTTTTTCTCAATCCACTATAGATTTATCCGATCTTTCGGATAAAAAAACCGAATCGAAAAAAGCGGATGAGAAAAAAACGGAAAAACAGGATGTTAAAAAATCTACGGATACGAAAAAAAACCAAAAAAATGCGGCAAAAAAAACTCCTCAAAAAAATACCAAATCGAAAAAACCGGCCAACAAAAACGGTAAAAACTATAAATATAAATTTGAAAAAAAAGAAGAAGCGGTGTATAAATTTGACGAGAAAGGAAATCCCATAATTCCCAAAGCCAAAGTTGTTAAATCTACCGATAATCAAAAATCCAAAACCGATTTGTCCATAGGGGTCGAGGATAAAGAGGTTAATTTAAAGGGTAAAAAGTAATGGACCTTTTGGTTAAACTCTACGAAATATCTTCGCTGGATGAAAATATTTTTTTAAAAGATAAATCCGTAATAATTAAAAGGCCTATAGGGCCCGAGAAACATATTATTGTGGATTGGGTTTTAAAAAATTTTTCCAAAGGTTGGTCAAGCGAAGTTGATGTTTCTCTTTCTAAAACTCCTCCTACCTGTTTTGTGGCCATAAAGGACGGTTCTATAATAGGTTTTGCTTGTTACGATTCCACTTCGAAGGGTTTTTTCGGTCCGATAGGCGTTTTGGAATCGGAAAGAAAAACGGGGGTCGGTAAAGCTTTGGTTATAAAAACGCTTAAACAAATGTATTTTGACGGTTACGGTTATGCCATAATAGGTTGGGCCGGACCGATAGATTTTTTTAAAAAAACTGTCAAAGCCTTAGAAATTCCCGATTCCGACGGATCGGTTTATAAAAACATGTTAAAATAATTCTGGAATAAAATCTTTAAAGGAGTTTTTATGGAAATAGGCATAGTAGGGCTTCCCAATGTCGGAAAATCGACTCTTTTTAACGCTTTAACCGACGCTGGAGCGCAGAGTTCCAATTATCCTTTTACCACCATAGAGCCTAATGTTGGCGTGGTTTCGGTTCCTGATAAAAGATTGGACGTTTTATTCGACATATTTAAACCGCCCAAAAAAACTTATTCTTATATAAAATTTGTGGATATCGCCGGTCTGGTTAAAGGGGCCTCTCAAGGGGAAGGTTTGGGCAATAAGTTTCTCGCAAACATAAGAGAGGTGGACGCCATCGTGCAGGTTGTCAGGTGTTTTAAAGATAGCGATGTGGTTCATGTTTTGGGCGATGTGGACCCTGTCAGAGACATAGAGGTAATAGAATTGGAACTGATTTTGGCGGATATGGAAAGCGTAAATAAAATGATAGACAAAAACTCGGGCGCCGCAAGAACGGGCGACAAAGAAGCCAAGCAAAAAATGGAAAAATTGGAGATAATAAAAAAAGCCCTTTCGGACGGAAAACCCGCCAGAGAAAGCGGGGTTAAAATAGAGGATATGAAGGATTTTAATCTTTTGACTTCCAAACCGGTTCTTTATGTGGCAAATACCAACGAAAATCCGGACGAAGCTTTGTTAAAAAAACTATACGACTACGCTTTAAAAAAAGGAGTCGAGGTAATAAAAATATCGGCTAAAATAGAGTCCGAAATAGTAAAACTTCAAGAAAACGAAAGAAAAGAATTTTTAAAAGACATAGGAGAGGAGTACTCCGGACTTGAAAAAATAATACTTGCCGGAACCAGACTTTTGGACCTTATAACGTTTTTCACGGTCGGCTCCACCGACGAAGTAAGAGCCTGGAGCATAAAAAAAGGAACAAAAGCTCCCCAGGCCGCCGGAAGAATACATTCGGATATAGAAAAAGGATTTATAAAAGCCGAGGTTTATTCTTTTCAGGATATAGAGAAATACCGCGACGAAAAAATTCTTAAAGAAAAAGGGCTTGTGAGACTTGAGGGAAAAGATTACGAAATAAAAGACGGAGATATTTGTTTTTTCAGATTTAATGTTTAAATTTTTCCTATTTATCTCGTTTCTGTTTTTTTTAAACATACCCGTTTTTTCTTCGGAATTGGAATTGGAAATAGACCCTTATTATACAAACTTAGGCCTGTATATAGATTTGGGCGGGAATGAAGAAAATTTGGGGAAAAGATCCGAGTTTGAGATTTATTCGCATCTTTTAAAGAATATATATAAACCTAAAACACTGGTATTGGAAACGAGTTTTAATCCTATGCCTTATTTGGGAACGGTTATCAAAAGAAATTATCCGGATACTTACAAAGACGCCTACGTTTCCGATAACTTTAACTGGATAAAGGCTTTAACGGCGGGTTTTGAATAGCCCTGGGCTTTTTCTTTGTTTTTGGGCAATGTTGTGGAGTTCGATTCGATAAAAAAAGAGTTTATGGGCAAAAGAAAAGGATATTCAGGCCTTCTTTTCGATTTTGGAGATTATCATATAAGAGAAAATACTCTTATTTACGATAAATGGTTTTCGGTCGAAATCAAATTAAAAGGCGAGCAGATAATAGAAGAAAGAAGTCTTTTTTGGAGCTATAGAATAGGGGCAAAGTTCCATTCAAAAAGATATATAACCGACGAGGTTTTTGCGGGAATAAGGCGACAAAGGACGGATTATAAAAGAAACGGATTATGGTACGAAAACTGCGGGGCGGAGATAACCGCATCTTTTTCCAAAATGGATTTAAAACCTATAAGATATCTTTTTATGATCGATAAAAAATTTCCTTTCAAAAACAAAAGAGTCGCTTTTTCTTTGGGCGTAGGTTTTGTCTGGGATTCGTATAGAAAGTATTCCGATTTGAACGAATATGGAAAAAAAGACGATTTTCAGTTTATAATAAGACCCAATATAGAGTTTTAATTAAAGATTTTCCTTATGATGTTTTACCACTCTGGCTTTGAGTATGTATATTACATCCTCCGATATGTTTACGCAATGGTCGGCTATTCTTTCCAGATGTCTTACTGCAAGTATCAACGACAAATTTTTTCTTAAATTAACTTTATCCGTATTTCTTAAAATTTCTTCTATTATTCCGTTTTTAAGCGCGTCTATTTCTTTATCCGAGGTTATCACTTCTTTGGCAAGTTCGTAATTTTCTTCGGTAAGCGATTTTATCGAATTTCTAAGCATGTCCTTGACCTTAATTCCCATTTCTTCGATATCCCGGGTTATTTTTCCGTTTTCGCCTCTTGAAATCTCTATCACCCTCCACGCTATATCTACCGCCAGATCGGCTATTCTTTCAAGGTCGTTGTTTATTTTTAAAGTGGCCAGAACGAATCTTAAATCTCTGGCCAGGGGGTGATGCCTCATTATTATCTCCGTGCATTTTTCGTCTATCTGTATTTCAATTTTATCTATCTCGTCGTCTTCTTCTATTATTTTTTTCGATAGATCCGTGTCGGTTGTTTTTAAAGCCAATACCGAATTGTATATCATATCTTCCACATAAAGACTCATATTTAAAAGCGCTTCTTTTACTTCTTTTATTTCGTCTTCGAAATATCTGTACATAAACTCTCCTTAACCGAACCTGCCGGTAATATAATCTTCGGTTCTTTTATCTTTAGGGTTTTCGAAAATATTTTTAGTAAGCCCGTATTCTATCATCTCTCCCATCAAAAAAAACGCGGTATAATCGCTGATTCTTGCGGCCTGTTGCATATTATGGGTTACTATTACTATCGTATAATCTTTTTTTAAATCCATTATCAACTCTTCTATTTTGGCTGTGGATATGGGGTCCAAACTCGCGCAGGGTTCGTCGAATAGGATTATTTCCGGGCGGACCGCTATGCATCTTGCTATGCATAACCTTTGTTGTTGTCCTCCCGAAAGTCCGTAAGCGTTTTCTTTTAATCTGTATTTTACTTCTTCCCATAAAGCCGATTTTTTTAAAGAATCTATAACCCTTGTTTCTATTTGAAAATTATCCTTCCATCCGTTTACTTTAAGCCCGTAGGCGATATTTTCCATTATCGTTTTTGGAAAAGGGTTAGGTTTTTGAAAAACCATTCCAACTCTTCTTCTTAAATCTATAAGGTCGGTATCTTTTTCCAGAATATTTTTTCCGTCTATTATTATCTCCCCCTCACTTTTGCTTTCCAGAACAAATTCGTCCATTCTGTTAAATAATCTTATAAAAGTCGATTTTCCGCAGCCGCTCGGCCCTATTATCGCGGTTACTTTTTTCTCATAAATATCCATCGATATGTTTTTTAGCGTCTGTTTAGGACCGTAGTAAAAGTTTAAATCTTTTACTTTTATTTTTGTCTTTTCTTCTGTTTTGTTTAATTCTTCTTTAATGTTTAAAGTTAACATACCTTCTCCTTTTTTCTCTCAAGAAAACCGCCAAGGATATTAAAAACAAAACGGTAATTATCAGAACCAGAGCGCTTCCGTAGGCTATTGCAACCTGTTTTTCCGGATGAGTCCCTTCGGTCATAAGAGCGTATATGTGATAAGGGAGAGCCATCACCGGGGAAAACAAAGAGTCGGGCAGATTTTTTTGAAAAAAAACCGCGGCGGTAAAAAGTATTGGGGCGGTTTCTCCGGCGGCTCTACCAGTACTTAAAATAATCGCGGTCATAATGGATGAAAAAGCCGCAGGCAAAACGGTATGCCTTATTGTATATAACTTGGTGGCTCCAAGGGCCATAGAAGCTTCTCTTAAAGAATAAGGAACCGCGGATAAAGCTTCTATAGTTGCCGATATGAATATCGGAAGAATCAGTATCGAAAGAGTAAAAGCTCCGGAAAGAAGAGAAACGCCGAAACCGAAGAATTTAACAAAAACGGAAAAACCGAATAAACCGAATACCACCGAGGGAACTCCGGCCAGCGTGTTTATGCTTATTTTAATTATGTTTATCAAATGCTTGTTTTTAACGTATTCGTTTAAGTATATGGCCGTAATTACTCCCGGCGGAAGAGCAAATATTATGCTTAAAGACGTGAGCAAAAAAGTTCCGACAAGAGCCGGAAAAATGCCCCCCTCGGTCATGGAGTTATAAGGCATCGTAAAAAGAAATTTTAAACTTATAATTTTGTATCCTTTTATAAATATAAATCCGACTATAAGTATTACCAGTAGAATATTCAGAAAAAAAATCGATTTTATGGCATGGTTAAATAAAACTTTTTTCATCTGCCTTTTCCTAACTTTAAAGAATATTTTGACGATATGTACTGCGCAAGTACGCTTAAAATTACCGTTATTACAAAAAGAATCAATCCTAAAGTGAAAAGCGAACTGTAGTGAAGACTTCCCACGACCGTTTCTCCCATCTCGCTTGCTATGGCCGATGTTATCGGCCTTGCGGGATCGGTTAAAGACTCGGGAATTACCGCAGAGCCTCCGCTTAGCATTAAGACCACCATGGTTTCTCCTATTATCCTTCCGGCTCCCAAAATTATGGCCGTGAATATTCCGGAAGAGGCCGCCGGAATTATTATTCTTATTATGGTGGTGTGTTTTTCAGCTCCAAGGGCGTAGGAAGCCTCTCTTAAACTCGAAGGCACCATATTAAGAGCGTCTTCGCATAAACTGGTTATTATCGGTACCGCCATTATTCCTAAAACTATCGAGGATGTGAGAATACAATATCCGGTCGGAAGATCGAACAATTTTTGTATTAACGGAACGAGAAAAACTATGCCCCAGAAACCGAATACCACGGAAGGAACAGCGGATATTATTTCTATAAAACTTTTTAAAAATAATTTTACCTTCGGTTTTGCAAATTCGCTTATATAAACCGCGCTTAAAGTTCCTATGGGAATCGATATTAAAAGCGATAAAAAGGTTACGTATAAAGATGCTGTTATTAAAGGAAGCATTCCGAAAGCCGGATTTTCCTCGTCGGTCGGGTACCATTCGGAAGATGTTATCATGTTTATCAAACCTATCTCTTTAATCGAATGAAAACTTTCTTTCGCCAGAGTCAGGAATATTAAAAAAAGAGCGAGCAAAGAAAAAAAGGAAACCGCCGAGAATATTAATTCGATTTTGTAGTTCTCGGTGTTTTTTATTTTCATAAAAATATTTTATTTTTTCAATGTAAATTTTAAGTAAAGCGGAAGTAAAAACGAGTTAAATATTGGGAGAGGGGGCGCAAGCCCCCTCTTTGCGAATTATTTGATTACTTAAGCGGTATAAAACCCGTTTCTTCGACTATCGCCTGACCTTCCTGGCCTTTAATAAAATCTATGAATTTTAAAACATCCGGATTTGCGTTTTTTAAACTATACATATATAAAGGCCTTGCGAGTTTATATTTGTTTTTTAGAATGTTATCTTTTGTGGATTCTATACCTTCGTATTTAAGAGCCTTAACCTTGTCGTTAACATAACCGTGTCCTATATATCCTATGGCTCCCTCGGTATTTGCTACGAAGTTTAAAACCCCCTGGTTGGAAGCCTGCATTATGGCGTCGGCTCTTGTTCTTTTTTTATCGAGCACATATTCGGTAAAAAACTCAAAAGTTCCGCTTGAGCTGTCTCTGGATACCGCGATTATTTTTTTATCCCCCCCGCCTAATTCTTTCCAGTTTTTTATTTTCCCGGTAAATATTTTTTGAAGAGCTTCTTTATTTATGTCATTTATCTGGTTAGAAGGATGGACTATTATAACTATTCCGTCCATTGCTATTATATGAGCTTTTAACTCTCTATTCTTTTTGGCGGCGTTATTTAACTCTTTCTCTTTTACGGCTCTCGAGGCGTTTGCTATATCGCATAAACCTTCTATCAAGGACGATATACCTATTCCGCTTCCTCCGCCTTTTACCGTGATATTTGAAGAAGGATACTTCTTCATATATACTTCCGCCGCTTTCTGGGCTATGGGAAGAACCGTTGTGGAACCTTCAAGCGTTATTTTCTGGGCGCTTAAAGGCAAGCTTAACAATCCGATAACGGATATTGTCTGTATCGTTTTTTTCATTTTTCCTCCTTAAAATTTCATGTTAAGATCTATCTGTAACAATTCCTCGCCTTTTTTTATGTTTTTAATGGGTTTTGCGTTATAGTAATCAAAGGTTATATTGAAATCTCTTCCTAAACCGTAGCATAAAATCAATTCGTCTCCTTTTACTCCCGTGGATCCTCCGAAGAAATCGCTATCCGGGTAGGTATCTAAAAAAGCGTTGTCTTCAAGCCATCTTCTCGAATAAGATAAATTAAATTCTCCGGTATTCGATACCTTTTCATGACCGACCCTGATTCCAAATAACCATGCCTTATTTCGCTTATCTTCGGATATGGCCGTGTTTTTCGCCAGCGTGGAAAATAGAGTTATATTTCTTACTTCATTAATGTAGAAGCTTAAAGGTCGTTCAAAGTTTTTAGATATTTCTAAGTCCATAGTTGCGGTTTTATATCCGTATAAATATTTGGATCCTATAACGGTGTTGGATTTTATGTGGTTTGTCGAAGGCCTGTCGGTTAATTCCGGATTTCCTTTGAGGTTTAAAAAGCCGTAGTATGAAAACGCCGTTTTTAAATTAAAGGTGTTTTCGTCGTTTCTATATGTAAAAACCTCCGATGCGTAAAACATTGTCTGGTCTTTGGAAGAAGAGTTTTCTTTTAGCATAAACATTCCGGCGTTTGAGTTAAATCTGGAATTTGTAAAAACCGGATACTCCATCTTAATAACTCCGCCCTCTTCGTTTATGTCGGTGTCCCATAGCATATCCGAAGCGGAGTAAAAAGGAGTTTTTATTTTACCCGCGGTAATGGAAAGTATTTCGTTTAAGTTCCACTCCATATAAGAGTAATCTAAATATATGTTTTTCTTTGCGAAATTGTCGGTTAAGGTTTGGTTTGTGCTTCTCGGATCCGTTTTTTCTCCGGTCGCGATCTGGGTGTAAGCGAAAAGATTTTCGTTTACTTTTGCGTTAATATATAATCTTGTTCTTAAGCGAAATCTCTGGCGATTATATGAGAGATTAAAGTTATTTTCGTTTTGATATCTGAGCCTGAGATCCCCGCCGAATGTAATATTCTGTAACCATATCGGAAGAGTTCTGTGCTGGGACCTGGATATTTCTTTTTTAACTTCTTCTTCTGTTTCATATCTTATCTCCTGGGCTTCGGCACCCGATAAAACATTTTTTTCGACAAGCCTGTCGAGCAGTATGTCTATTTCTCCGGCTTTTAAAGATACTGCCGTAATCATAAGAAACAGGATTAAAAACTTAGATTTCATAAAACCTCCTAAAAAAATTCTATTTATTGAGTTTTAATTGAATATAAATTTTAAGTAAAGAATATGTAAATTATTATGGAAGTATAAGATGAAAGAAATTGCTGTTAGAATCGGATTCCGCGTAGATTTTTATTCCCAATTTTTCGGCCGCGTGTTTTGCTATGGACAGCCCCAATCCCGTTCCGCCTATGTTTCTCGAATGGGATTTGTCTATCGTAAAAAACCTTTCGAAAATTCTATTTAGATATTCTTTCGGTATTATTATTCCGGAATTTTCAAACGACAATTTAGAATATTCTTTATTATAAATTATGTTTACAAATCCGTTTTCCCTGTTGTATTTTATGGCGTTGTCGATGAGATTTATGATTATTTTTTTAAAAAGCTCTTCATCCGTGAGTATTTTTAAATCGTTAGGTATTTGCATATTCAATGAAATATTTTTTTCTTTGATTTTTGGTTCGAATTGGTTTATTATATCGGATACAAAATCGTTAAGATTTATTTCTTTTAATATTATCGGCGGGTCTGTTTCTATGTAATTTAGCGATATTATGTCTTTTATTATGTTTTCCATTCTTTGGATGTTTTTTTCGGTCGCCAACAAAAAATATTCTTTGTCTTTTTCGGATATGTTGGGATTTCTAACGGTTTCTATGTTCGTTTTAATTACGGTGAGCGGCGTTTTTATCTCGTGAGAAAAATTGGCGATAAAATCCTTTTTCATTTCGTCCAGTTTTTTTTGCTTGTCTATGTTGTAAAGAACCGAAATTATGATTTCTTTTTTTGTTTTTACGTATAAACAAGAAAGAAGGTAATATATTCCTTCTATACACAATTCTTTCTCAACGTTCTTTTTTTCGTTTTTAGATTTTTTAACCGTATCCGAAAAAACTATGTTCATGGATATTTCGGTTAAACTTTTGTTTGAAATATTTTTCGCATCCTGATTAAATATTTTCAAGAAATGAGAGTTTGCGTAAGCCAATTTGAGGTCCGAATCGAAAATAGCTATGGCCTCTTTCATATTGTCGAACAACATGGAAAAAAGTTTGTTGTAGTTTTCCATTTCGTTTATGTTTTTTTTGATTTCTTCGGCCATTTTGTTTAAAGTTTGAGCCAATTTTTTAACTTCTCCGTCGGATTTTATCGGTATTCTGTAATCGAAATCCCCTTTGGAAAATTGTTTCGACGCGAATATTATCTCTTCGAGAGGTTCGAATATTAATTTAATTATCCTCGCTCCTATAAATCCCATCAATAAAAAAAGAACTCCCAGATATATTAATACTTTTTTTTGGGTCTCTTTTACGGTTTTATCGAAACTTTCGTAAGGGGCGGATAACCTTATTATCAGTTTTTTTTCAGGTAAATGCCTTGCGTAATAAATAAGTTTTTTGCGAACTGTGGCCGATAATCTTATGTCGTACCCTTCTCCTTCTTTTAAAGCTTTTAAAATCTCCGGTCTTTTTAAATGAGATTCAAGGTTTTTTGTCTCTTCTTCTTTTAATTCGGAATCGAATATGACCTGTCCTTTTTCGTCTATTAGATTCAATCTTATATTGCTTTCTTTAAACGATCTGGTTTCGGATTTTAGTTTGTCTTTTTCTATCGTTTTTAATATCGCCGCGGTATCTTTAAGGTTATCTATTTGTTTTTTTATGCTTTCTTTTTTAAATATAAAATTTACAAATAAAGCGGATAATAAAAACAAAACGGTAAGGGAAATAAAATATGCGAAAATTATTTTATTTTTAAATATCTTAAACATTAAATTTCTATTTTATATCCTATGTTTTTTATCGTTATTATTTTTTTCCCGAAAGATTTTAATTTTTTTCTCAAATTCATTATATGGACATCCAATGTTCTTGTGTTTACATCCGAAGGCATATCCCAGACCTTGTTAAAAAGTTCTTCCTTGGTTAAAACTTTTCCTTTCGAAAGAATAAATTCTTTAAGAAGCATAAACTCTTTTGCGGTAAGATCTATTTTTTCGTTTTTTATTTTTACTTCAAAAGTCTCGAGGTTTATCTTAAGCTCGTCTATCGTTATTTCCTTTTGTTCATTTTCATTATCCTCGTATCTTCTTAAAACCGCATTTATTCTCGCTATCAACTCCCTTATTGAAAAAGGTTTTGGCAGATAATCGTCCGCCCCGGCATCAAGTCCCGTTATCTTATCTATTTCCGAATCTCTGGCTGTAAGCATTATTACCGGTATTTTTTTTGTTTTCTCGTCCGATTTTATGCTTCTTAATACGCTGAACCCGTCTATATGAGGAAGCATTACGTCGAGTATTATGAGTTCAGGTTTGTAATTTTGAAGCTTTTCCAATGCCTGTTTTCCGTCCTCTGCGGTAGTTATGTTAAACCCTTCGCTTTTGAGATTAAATTCAAGGGTTTTTAAAATGTCTTTTTCATCTTCCACTATGAGGATTCTTTTCATAATAAAATTATATTTAATTTTAATCGTAGTTAAGGTAAAATTTATGTAAATTTTATAATTTAAACAAATACCCGAGTATTAATATAAAATTATATCTCTTATCTATTATCGGGCTTTTTGTTATTTTATCGGGAAGATATTTTAATGAAGAAAAAAGAAAAATTGTTCGGTTTTGGGCTTTAAAACTTATTAAAGACAAATTAATCGAGGGCAAAATTACGGCTTTTGGAAAATACTCCGCTCTCCAGGGTTTTGCTTCGTAGGCAAACACTCCGTAATTTAAGTTTGAAAGGTTCTCGTTTTCATACTCCATTTTAAACGACAATGTTAATAAACCTTTTTTTAATCTTTTTGTTTTAGATATTTCGGCTCCCAAGATATAACAAGGCTCGGTCGAAACTAAATCGTATGAAAACTCTAATCCGTAGACGAATCTTTTGGTATCGTATTTTAAAGAATTTGAAACGAAAAAAATGTCTTTTCTTTTTTTCATATCTTTCAAATAATATCCATCCGCGGGGTCAAACCCGGAAGGCTTAAAAGACAGAGACAAAAAATAGTTTGTTTTTTCGGTTCGTAAATAGTTGTAAGAAACTCTTATTCCGTTTACTGCTAATCTATCGTATTTTAAGCTTATAAAGGGTATCGGAATAAACCTGTCTTTTTTCGATTTGTATATGGAGGACGAGTATATGATTCCGGGGCCCGCGGATATGTTAATTTTATCTTCTTGAGCGGATAAAATTTGAAAAAAAGAAAAGATAATACATAAAAGCATTATAAAATTTTATAAAATACGGAATAATATTAAAAATCTTTTGTCTTAGACGGCATTGCAAAAGTCATAAAAATTCCTACGCCTATCATAATGAGCCCCAATAATGAATATCCCAAAAACATTATTACGCCGCCTAAACCTATTAAAATTCCGCCTATTGCTCCGTTAGTGTCCCCTGTAGTAAAAAGTTTAAAAGTACCAAATATTCCGTAAATTATGGCTCCTATGGCTATAATAAGTTTCATACATATAATTTAACATTTAAGGGCTAAAATGTCAATATGTGCAAGATAAAAGCTTATTAAGATAATTTTTATATCAATTGTTTTACATTTTTTTTACTTTAAATTTGTTTTTAATTTATGGCGGTTTTAAAAAATATTATTATGAAACATGTTTATTTAATTTTTATTTTTGCGTTAAGCTTAAACGCCGAAGAGAGGTTTTCTTTAAAAGCTCATTCGGCAATAGTTTTGCATTCTTTGGAATATACGGAAAGCGAAGTAAAAAAAGAAGCGGAAAAATATATGGATTTTTTGCTTTCCGGAGCCGGAGATTATAAAGGAGAGGATTATTCGGAAGACGGAAAATACGACTTATTCGACGAGATTTATATATGCAAACCCATTTCCTCGGTGGAGCATTTTTACGACCCTTACGATAAAGAATATATTCCGATTTGGAACAGATGTAACCCCCCTTACGGCAAATCTAACGCTTTAAACAGGGCTAAATATATATACGAAGTAGCCGTTAAAAATTATTTAAAAGGGGAAAAAAATAAAGCTTATTATTATTTGGGAAGAGTTTTACATATACTTTCCGATCTCTCAGTCCCGGCTCATGTGCACTATACCCCGCACCCTTTCTGGCCTTTAGACGATAGATATGAAAGGTTTCATAAAGAGCTTGTAGTCAAAAACGAATATCTTAACGGGATAAAAAAGATTTACTACGATAAATTTGAAAATTATTTCAATAATATTGCGATTGAAACATACAGATATCCGAGCGATTTCGAAGACGGCTATCATAAAGACGGCAATTATTATTTTAATAACAAAGGAAAAATAGATTATACAAAAAACGGATTTGATTATCCTTTAAATAAAGAAAGTATAGATTTTATAAGCTCCAATCTGATTAAACTTAGCATATCTTACTCGGCGGGTTTTTTTGAATTTTTCTATAATGATGTTTTAAGGAGGAAAAATGGGATTAATTAAAATATTTGCTTTTGCTTTGTTTTTCCTTTCGGCAAATTCTTATTCCAAACCTAAAAACGTTATAGTTTTAATTACCGACGGTATGGGAGTAAACGCAATGAGCTTTGGAGATCTTTTGTGGGATATAAAAGAATTTAAAAACTTTAAACATTACGGTTTTGTAAAACCTTATCCGATAGAATCAAAATACCACATAACCGACTCCGCGGCCGCCGGAACGGCTATTTCCTGCGGAGAAAAAACAAAGGTGGGAACCATAGCTATGGATGAAAAAGGCAAGAAACTTGAAAGCGTAGCTTATTTGGCTAAGAAAAAAGGAAAATCGGTCGGAGTAGTAACAAACACAAGAATTACCCACGCCACCCCCGCTGTTTTTTATGCAAATAACATAAATAGAGAAAACGAAGAAGAAATTGCAAGGCAAATTTCCGAATCCCATTTCGATCTTTTTATCGGAGGTGGATGGAAGTATGTCTATCCCATTTCGGATAATCTTAAAAAAAACGGATACGATTTAATTAGAGAAAAAAAGGATATGAATGAAAAATATAAAAAACTTGTAGCCATATTTTCCGATTCTCATATCTCTTACGAAATAGACAGAAAACAAGGCGACCCTTCGCTTTCCGAAATCGCCGATTTTAGTTTAAAATTTTTAAATAAAAATGGAAAAGGATTTTTTTTGGCTCTTGAATCCGGGAGAATAGACCATTGCGAGCATTCTAACGACGCGGGTTGTTTGGCTTATGAGATGAAGGAGTTGAAAAAAGTTTTAGCCGTTATATTCGATTTTGTTTCTAAAGATAAAAATACGCTTTTTGTTATGCTTTCGGACCATTCCAACGGCGGTATGTCATTGGGAAGAGACGGAAACGAGGTTTTAAATTTGGACTCTTTAAAAAATGTCAAAGCTTCGGCCGAGAAATTTTTAAAAGAAACCGAAAATATTTACGATTATGAGGAATTCAATAAAAAATACTTAGAAACTTTCGGATTAAATATTTCTTTTAGAGATTTTTTTGAGATAAAAAACAAAAAAATTCATATTCTTGAACCTTTGAATTTTTGGGTTAATGTTAAATGGAGCACCGACCAGCACGAGGCGAGTTTTGTTCCGATATTTTCATACGGTCCGGAATCCGAAAAATTTTCGGGTATTATGGAAGTAGACGATGTAGGAAAAAAGCTTAAATCTCTGTTTTAAAAAAGAAAATAATTGTAAAATCTTATTATGGATTACAATTATTACGATATTTTGGTAAAACCTTCATGGGCTCCGCCTAAATGGATATTCGGGCCCGTGTGGAGCTTTCTTTATATTTTGATAATAATATCTTTTTCAAAAGTTTTTTATATGTATTTTAAAAAACAAATTCCTTTCATGGTTTTATTGCCTTTTGTCTTAAATATTGTCTTTAATCTTATATTTACGCCCATACAGTTTGGTTTAAAAAATAATTATTTAGCTTTTGCGGATATTATTCTCGTTTTGATAACTCTGGTATGGGGAATGAAGTCGATATTTTTTTACTCTAAATGGGTTTCTTATATAAACATCCCTTATCTTTTATGGGTTTCTTTCGCTACGGTATTACAGGCATCGGTTACATGGCTTAATAGATAATTATTTTATCATCCAGTACGAGCCCGTATCCGTTTTTATTATCTTGGCTTTCCCTTTTTCTATTTTTACCTTTTCCGAGACGGAAGATTTTTCTTCCCTTTTTATGTTTTTTGAATAAATTCTCGAAACCATTTCTAAATTATAAAAAACGGAGTATATCCCGGGCTCTTCTTCCTTTATGTTTAGCGATGTTATATTGAATTTTATTTCGTTGAATATCCTGAATATGTTGTTTAAATGTTCCTGTAAATCGGATATCCCTTCTCCTTCGGGAGATCGCCATGAAGGGTCTATTAAAGCCAGAACCCTCGACGCGCTTTTAGACTCGTATGCGTTTTTTAAATCGTTATATAAAGAGTTTATTATTTGTTTGGCTTCTTCCTCGCTTACATAGTTGCCCGTATATTTGTCGTAGGATGTGTTTAGTTTCGGTGTTTTTGGGTCCAAGCAATATTTCTTTATCTCTTCGGTTACAATCCACGGAAGTTTTTCTATCTCCGATTTATTTATCTCAACGGAAGAGGATTGGCATGCGAAGTTTTTTAGGTTTTCTTCTATCTCTCTCATTCTTTTTATTCTCTCTTTGTATGTGGAAAGTGTGGAATAAAGATTTTCTTTTGAAAATCTGGCAAAATCCGTAAAAGCGTAAGTTATGGCGTTTGTTTTGGATATTATATCCTCTATCTCCGCCGCCTGTATTTTTATTCCGCTTTCTTTTATCGCTTTTTCCATCTCGGCCGTTTTAGAATACATCCAGTCTCTTTTAGAATAAAAATCGGAAACGGCGTAGTCCATAACGCTTTTTTCAAATTCGGAGTATAGTTTTTCATGTTCCGCTATGGTCATATAACAGGGAGATGTTTTGGCCTTGTCGGCGTTTTCAAATCCTATGGAAGAGTGTTCGTATAATATGTTTGTCGCGCAGTAAACTTTGTCCAGGTTTTTAAAATATTTGTTTTGATACTCTTCGTATGTTTTTTTGCTTGCTTCCATATTTTGGCCCTGAGCGGTGATCTTGGCTTTGGATTTAAACTCTTCTATTATGTTTGAGTATTTGGCTAAAAAACTTTTATTCAAATCTATCTCGTTATTCCATTTCTCCTGAAGTTTTCTCGCAACTCCCCCTCTTCTTCTCATTTTAGCTATATATGAATCGTTTATGAAATAATAGTTATCCCCCAATCTCTTGTTCATAAAAGCAAGAAGATCGGATTCTTTTTTGAAATCGTATTTCGGTATACCGAAATAATCTATCATAGAAGCGTTTTTTGAATATATTTCGTTGTATTTTTCAAGGTTTGTTTTATATATCCTATCTATTTCTTCCAACCTCGAAAGATATTCTTTTCTTTTCTGCTCCGCTATCGGGACAAGCGTTTCATAACTTCCGCCTATAAATGCGGCAAGGTCCCTCATTTTTTCCATTCCCTTTATATCCGGATTTTTTTTGCCTTCCCAGGAGTATTTTACCCAGTGGTCGTAATCTATGGAATAATCATTGTCGTTTTCTACGCTATCCATAATATTCTGGCACATATCCAGTTTTCTTTCTTTTGCCGTTTTATCAAAATCCGATTGTATTTTCTCAAAATAAGGGTCTGAAAAATCGCTATTTAATTTATAATCGGTTTCAAGGGCTTTTAAATCTTTTTTTAGCTTTTCTCCGTATTCGTTTAATCTTTTGTCTATCTCAAAAGCGTCATCGTAGAATTTTTTAATATATGAGTCGCATCTGTTATAATTTTGTCTTGCCGAAGAAGCTATGTCGGGGGAGGAGTAAGTCATTGTATTTATATATTTTTCTTTACAGGATTTGTCTATTTCGTTTGCCGATCTTGTTATCAAATCTTTTACTCTTAAATACTCGGAGGCCGAAACGTTATTAGTTAATAATCTATCGGCGTTAAGCCCGTATTCCCTTAAAAGTTGAGAATAGTCGGGAGCTACGAACTGCGAGCCCGCAGGTTTTAATGTCTGCTTTTCGGTATAAACCGCGGTTATTATTTTATCGGTAGTTTCGTCTCCGGTTTGCACTTTTTCGCCTTTGTCTATTTTAGAATAAATTTCTTTTTCATAATTGGATTTCAGCTCCTTATAAGCCGTTTCGTTTTTTAAATATTTTTGGAAGTTTTCCTGGGTAATCGCTATTTTTGAGGCCTTCATCATATTGATTATTTCGTTTGTCTTTTTCTCCGCCTCTTTTCTTATGTTTCTAAGATCTTCCTCCGCTCTTATCTTTGCCCAGAATTGTTCTCTGGCAAGTTTTTCTCTTTTTTCTTTGGCTTCAAGCTCTTTTCTTCTGAGCTCATACCCTTCCTTCATTTTTGCTAAAACTTCGGACCTGTTATGGTATAGTATTCCTAACATTCTGTTTTGAACACCTATCCCGTCCGAACCTCCGGATATATAGTTTTGATACGCGGCATCCAATTCTTTTACGGTGGTTTTTGATAAAACATCTTCTTTAAATTCGGTCATTCTGTTTTGTACCGCCCAGTCCTGCCAGTCGTTAACATAAGTTTCAACCATTGAATAGACGCTCAAAGCGGTTTCGGCGTATACACCAACAACCGGCGCTATTTGTTTTATTATAAAAAACTGGGCCGATTGTTTCATATCTTTGGCTATGTTTTCCGGTTTTAATCCTTCGAAAGTCTGTTCTATTATCCTTGTTTCTTTGCCCATGGAAATATCGTAAGCTATTTGAGCGTAAACTTTAGGGTCTCTGGGGTCGGGAACTCTGTTTTTTAAATTTTCTATTATAACATCTTTTACGAATTCCGTCATTATATTTTCGGAAAATACTTTTTGGTTTAATAAAAATATAGAGAATAAAATGATTAAGGTTTTGATTTGTTTCATCATAACCTCCCCCTTAAATTAAAAAGGGCGGTTTAAACCGCCCTTTCTGGTTTGTCTGTTAGAAACTTCTTAACTTAAAAGTCGTATTTTGCTGACCGCTTGGCGCCGGTATGGTTATAAACTCAACCGCATAGAATTTTCCATATATATAAATGCCGTAAGATTTTCCAGTGGATATATTGAAAAATACCGGTTGAGTATATCCGGATAAATCTTTTACTTCGGACGGCGTGAGAGATCTTATCGATTTGTTAAAGACTTTTACCTGGCCGTTATGTTGAAGTTCCGCCTGAGTATCGTATATTATAAACTCTCCGATCTGACTGAAATTTCCCATATCGTAGCTTGGATGGCAACCCTTATCCCCGTTTGAAAAATAATAAAGAGGATGCAAATCTCCTCCGGTTCCGCTACAACTTATGCTTACAGTTTCGATTGAACCGCCCACATCTCCGCTTTCGTCTATTATAATTCCTTCGCTTTGTCCCGCGGTTATGCCCGTAGCCACATTATCCGCGTCGGATAAGCCGAACAAAAGCGGTTTTTTCATACTGTATAAAACAGGTTTATTCTCTGACAATTTAAATACCATCTCGGTTATTCCGTTATCGGTGCTTATGGAACCGCTTTTATTGGATAAAAAGCTTCTGTTATATGTCAAAGATACCGCTATTCCTTTGGGACCGGATGCTATGTTGTTTATCGAATAGGTTATCCTTATGTTATTAAGCGAGTTAAAATCTTTTTTAACCGCTAATTCTAAAAAATCTCTATCGCCGGCAAAATCGGGAGAAACATAGCTCATAAATTTGGTTAGATTTTCATCCGAATAAGCTTTAAACATTTCGTCTAAAATTTCTTTTATTTTAGCCGAAATGTTTTCTTCGGATAATTCCAGTTCCTTATAGGTATCTTCTATGTTATTTGTTTTTCCGGCCGTATTGGTTATTTCTATATACATTTTATATGTTTTGCCTTTTTCCGGCGTGAAAGAGAACTCGAAATCTCCGTTTTCGCTAAACTTGGCTTCCTGCCAGGTATTTTTGCCGTCTAAAGAGTATCTTACGCTTCCGACAGTAGCCCCTTTTCCGGCATAGGCTTTACCTTTTATTAAAACCTTACCGTCTTTTAATGTTTCTTTAAAAAGCGTCATCTTTCTTGCCGATTCCTCGGCGGATATGGAGTTTATCGTCATATATTTTATCGATACTTCATCCTTTGATTTTCCAAATATCCACCATTTCGCATTTGCGATATTTGCGGTTATCAAAACCGAGAAAACAATCGTTAATATTTTTTTCATCTCCCCTCCTTAAAATGCCGTATTTATGCCCAACATTATGCTTTTTTCTCTGAAGTCGTTTGAATTTGTAGAAAAATTATAATTGTTATACGCCGTTCTTAAGAAAATTGTGGAGTCGTATTTCATTATCCTGGTTTTGTAGTAGCAGTTCAACGAGGCAAAAATCTTATCGGAGTCGTCCCCTACCTCTTTTCTTAAGAAATTTTGGCCCAATCTTATGTCCGCGCTAAATCCTTTTTGCGGTTTTTCATAACCCAAGCCTAAAGAGTACTCGTATATCTTGTCGGTCTGGTTGGACAATTCGTCGTTTGAGTACCAGCTTCCCAAATTAAGACTCGGCCTTATTACGGTATCTTCCTTCTCTATTCTGGAGCTAAAAGATGTATTAAAGTTTATTTCGGAAGCGTTTCTAACGTTCTTATCCGTTTTATATAAGGTATAACCTAAGTTGGTATCGTTATCTATATCTTTGAATTTGTCTCTATAGTTTATGTTAAAATAATGGTCTTTTTGAGAATTAACGCCGTATTTTCTATCGAACTTATAAGAAAAATCGGCAAACGAATATGGCCTGGACTTAAAAATCTTTTTTACGCTCATAGATATTTCCGGCCTTAAACTGTAGGTGGTATTAGCCTTCTAGTTTTCAAGATTGTCTCTGTACCATAAAAAGCCGGTGTTAAATGTGGTCGTTTTGGAGTATTTATATCTCCATTTTGTTTTTACCTTCCTTCTATCGGGCACGGCGGAGCCCATAAGAGAAAGATAATCGGGATCGACATTTTCATATTCTATACTTACTCTTGAAGGGTCTGCATCGCCCACCACTTCAAATCTATACGCATTTCCTTTTGCGCTTGTGTTCATCAGTTTTTCATCATAGTCGGATTTTGCAAATTCTCCGTTCATCGTTAATCCCGGCATAGGTATGTAGTTTAAATCCAAAGAGTAATTGGATGAATCGTATTTTTGCGTTTCATTTACAAGCTCTACGTCTTTCGTGTTTAAATAATTTAATCCTAACTCCAGATCGCTTACCTTCTCCGAAACTCTTATTCCGTAAGCCTGTTTTTTAGATACTCTGGTATCCGGATCTTTCCAGACAGAGTCCCAGCGCGGATAGGCGTAGCCGAATAAAGCGGTAATTTTGGGTAATTTTGAATCCTGTTTATTAAATTTATAAGCCGCTCCTTTAAGAGAAGACGCCAGGGTATATTGAGAAAAACTTTCAAATATGTCTCCCAGATTAAAGGTATGTTCTTTTTTAACAAAACTTCCGTAAAGGTTTGTCAGCGATATGTTTTTTATATCATTTCTTTTGTCGTCTGTAAATTTAAAGCCTATGTTATAATTATATTTGGCGTCGTTTTTTTCTCCCATACATTTATGTTTAATGTATCTAAATAACTCAAACCGTCGGTTAATGCGGATTGCGATTTCCCATCTCCGCTTATATCATTGTAATAAACCGAGAATTCATTTGATAAATGAAACTCATTAGAGTAGAGGTAATATGAACTTATTATAAGCGTTATTATGAGTTTTAACATAAAAAACTCCTTATTTAAAAATATTTTTAATTTTTTAAAAATAAAGGATATTTATATTATAACAAAAATTATTTAAATTTTTCTTTTATTTTTTTTTCTACATAAGGCGGAACCATCTTTGAAACGTCTCCGCCAAATCTTGCGACTTCTCTTACGACTGAGGAAGAAAGATAAGAATATCTTAATTTTGGCATAAAGAAAATCGTTTCGGTTTTAGGACAAAGGGTTCTGTTTGCCGCCGCATATTGAAACTCATATTCTAAGTCCGAAACGGCCCTAAGACCTCTTATTACCACCTTTATGTTTTTTTGTTTCATATAATCAGTTAACAGTCCGGTAAAAGAGTCGATTTCTATTTGTTTTTTTTTACCCAATATTTTTTTAAGTATTTCTATCCTTTCTTCCAAACTAAAAAGGCTTTTTTTGTTTGTGTTTATAAATACGCTTACTATTACCTTATCGAATATTTCCAGAGCCCTTTCTATTATGTCTAAATGTCCAAAAGTAAGCGGGTCAAAGCTTCCCGGGTATATGGCTATTTTATGTTTTTTCATAATCAAATTATATCAATTTTATTTCAAGAATTCTTTCTATTTTAAAAAATCTTTCCTCGTTTCTCGTTTCGCAGTATGCGGTTATGCCTTTTATTTTTTTTCCGTTAAAATCTATCGTTTCTATTTTTATCGGCTTAATGGTTCTTCTGGATTTTTCGTCGTTCGGTTTTAAATAAGTTATTTCAAGTTTTTTAGAATTTTCTATGGCTTGCGTTATTATCTCTTCTTTAATTTCCTTTGGTATTTCTTTTTCAGAGATTTCATACTTATACGAAGTTAAAAAATTTACTATTCTTCTGTCCATTATTATATGTTTTTTTTGAATCGGGTGTTTTAAAAAAATACCTTCCAAGCGGGTGCATCTGGATAGGGCAACATATGTTTGACCGTGAGCAAAACTGCCGGTGCTTAAATCTATCATTACTTTGTCGAAAGTTTTGCCTTGGCTTTTATGTATGGTTACAGCCCAGGCTAATTTTAAAGGTATTTGTGTAAATTCTCCAACAGTTTCGGTTTCTATTTTTTTGTTTTTCTCATCGTATTTATATTTGAAAAGTTCCCATGTATAAGGCTCGACCTCGACTATTTCTCCGCTTTCAAGCTCAACCTCCACCGTTTTTTCGCCTTCTTCGTTTATGTCGAAACCTATCACTATTCCCAGCGTTCCGTTTACCCACCTTTTTTCGGGGTCGTTATTTAAAAACATTACCTGAGCCCCTTCGGCTAACGCAAGCGTTTCATCCGCGGGAGCGTCATAATTAAAATCTCCGGAAACTTCCGCTTGAAAAGTATGTATTTTTGTTTTTAGGGAGTTAAGTTTTTCTTCGTTTATTTCTTTTGCCGTTTTATTTAACGGAGTTATATATATCAAATAATTTTCGTTTTTCGGTTTTTTCCCGACCCTTTCGTTTAACTCCGAAAGGTCTTCTTCGGTTACCGTATTGTTTCTTATTCTATTAAGTATACTTATAAATTTTTCGTCTTTTTGCCTGTAAACTTTTTCAAGCTCTACAAATTGTAATTTCATATTTTTAAAAACAAATGAATCAAAAAAATAGGCGGAAGAGTATTTGTCGTTGAAAATTTCTTTTTCCTCTTTTGTAACGACCGGCGGAAGCTGGTATAAATCTCCTATGAATATCATTTGTAAATTTCCAAACGGCTCTTTTCTGTTAAGAGTTTTTCTTAAATATATGTCCATATAATCGAGCAGATCCGCCCTTACCATGGATATTTCGTCGACTACTATGGTATTTAAGTTTTTTAATAGTTTAAATTTAAATCCCTTTGCGGGTTTTATTTTATCTTCGGTTATGTCCGGACCAAACCCGAAAAAAGAATGTATGGTTTGGCCGCCTACGTTTAACGCGGCTATTCCGGTAGGAGCTAAAATTACGATATTTTTTTTAGCAGTTTTTTTAAAATAAGAAAGCAAAGTGGATTTTCCGGTCCCCGCTTTTCCGGTAAGAAAAACGTTTTCTTTCGTGTTTTCCATCAAATAAAAAGCTTTTTTAAATTCTTCGTTTAATTCTATTTGCATAAATATTAGTTTTTATTCGGTTATTGTTCTTTTGAGCCGCAACATTTTTTGTATTTCTTTCCGCTTCCGCACGGGCATGGGTCGTTTCTTCCCACTTTCGGCTTTTCTCTTTTGTAGGTTTCGACCTTCGGAACATCCCCCCCCTGGAAAAGATGAGCGTTTTCCTGCATCCATTTTTCTACGGCTTTTTCGTCTTTTACGTTAACCCCGTCTTCAATCATCTTTTTATAAATGTTTAAAATCATTTTTTTCATCTCGGGAGTTTTGGCCTGAGAAAAAATTCCTGGCGCTAAATCGTTTAATTCGGCAATAAGCTCTTCGTCGGTTTTTTCTTTTCGTATGTTTGTCTCCGGTTTTTTTTCTTCGGTTTTGGATTCGGTCAGGGTTTGAGTTTTAACTTCGGCATGTTTTTCTTCTTTTATTTCTTTCGGTTTTTCTCCGGTTATTTTCGTTAAAATTTTTTTAAAAAAATTCATAACTATCCACCTTTAATCCTTTATTTTAAACAACTCGTTTTCCACTATGGAAACCGCTTTTTCCACTTTAACTAAAAAATCCTTTTCGTCGTCTATTACGAATCGGTTCGGGTGTCCTTCCCAGGCTTTTAAGGTTTTTTTGTCAAGCTCTAAAGCTAATCTGTGGTTTTCGTTTCTGGTTCCGTTAAGCTTATAAAACTCTTCGTCCGAAGGGGATTTTAGATGAATCAATATGTCGTATCTTTCGTATTCTTTTTCCGTGGTGGTTCCGACCGATTCCGTAAATCCCATTTCGCTATCCTTCGGCCAGTACGCTATCCCGTCCAGAGTTCCTCTGTCGCAGATTTGTATTTTGTCGGGGTATATTTTGGAATACATATCTTCAAGTTCCACTATGGTAAAATAAATGGCTCTCTGGGTATGTCTCATTGCGTCGTCGCCTTTTATCCTGGGAAAACCTCCGGAGTATAATATGGACGCCGCCTCGGGAACGGATATTATTTCCTTGGGATATCGCCTTTGAATAATTTCTATTATCGATGTTTTGCCGGCCGAAGGCCCGCCCGTAAAAACTATTCTTTTTATTTTTTTCATTTTGCCCTTGCTTTGGTTTTTTGTTGCATATAAGAAGCCAAGGCTATGGAGTAGAGTTTGGTCATGGGCGAGTCGGTTCTTGAAGGAAGAATTATCGGAAAGTTTGCCCCCGCCAGTATCGTAGCCGATGAAAACCCCGCACCGAAAAAGGATATGGCTTTGTATGTCGCATTTGCCGCGTCTAAGTCGTCCAGAACGACAAGGTCCGCATCTCCCGGAACCGCGCCGTCCTTTACTCCTTTTTCCAGGGCCAATTTTTTTGAAAATGTTATATAAATATCGTACGGTCCTTCTATTACGCAGTTTTTAATCTTTCCTTCCTTATTCATCTTAACAAGCTCTACCGCGTCCATGGTGCTCTGTATCTTCGGGTTCGGTTTTTCTACCGGACATACTATTGAAACTTTGGGGTTTTCAACTCCTATGAGCCTTAAAATCTCGACCGAGTTGTTTATTATCTGAACTTTTTCTTCCAACGTCGGTTTTATAACTATCGCGGCGTCGGTTAACGCAAAAAATTTATGGTAATTTGCGAGTTTAAAAAGAACAAAATGAGATATGAGTCCGCCTTCTTTTACCGCTCCTATGTCTTTTCTGAGTATCGCCTTCATATAATATTTCGTATCCACAAGGCCTTTTACCAGAAAATCCGCTTTTCCTTCTTTTATCAACTCGACCGCTATATTGGACATCTGTAAAACATCTTTTTCGTCTCTCAATTCGAATATCTCGGGCAGGTTTAATTCTTTCATATACTTTGAAACTTCGTCTTTCGGACCTATTAAAGTTCCGCCGGATATCAATTTATAATCCGTTCCCATCTTAAGAGCCTCTAAAACTTCTATGTTGTTTGCTCCAGGAACGACAACTCTGTTCGCCATTCCGCTTACTTGTTTAATAAGCTCGTCGTAACTTTTAAACTCTATCATAACATCTCCTTTATTTATATATTTTTATGGTATTGGGTTTTTTTAAAGCCCCTTCGCATGCTATCATAAGCGCCGTCATCTCATCACCGCCCGGATAAACTATTACCGGAGCTATCCAGCTTACCCTTCTTTTTATCTCCGGCAAGATAAATTCGTCGTCGTAAACTATTCCGCCGGTTAAAACTATCGCGTCCACTTTTCCTTCTAAAACCGCGGCGGCAGCCCCTATCTCTTTGGATATCTGATAAGCCATGGCCAAAAGAGCCTCTTTGGCTTTTTCTCTTGTTATAATATCCGGATTTACTCCGTTTGTCGCCTCTCCGGTTTTTATATATTTTTTAATGGCTACTATGTCGCTTGTTCCGGTATAAGCCACAAGTCCGCCTTTTCCTTTTAATTTAAGTTTAATCTGTTCCAGAGTGTATTTTCCCGAAAAACACATCTTAACAAGCCCGCCGGAAGGAACCCCCCCGCTTCTTTGAGGAGTAAAAGGACCTTCTCCGTCTAAAGCGTTATTCACGTCTATAACTCTTCCGTTTTTATGGGCTCCTATGGATATTCCTCCCCCCCCATGCATTACTATTAGATTGGATTCCTCGTAAGGTTTACCTAATTGTTTTGCGGCGTGTCTTGCCACTCTTTTCTGGTTTAGAGCGTGAAAAATCGAAATTCTCGGGTTTTCGGGCATTCCGGAGTATCTTGCAAGAGGCTCCATCTCGTCCACAACTACCGGGTCAGCTATATAAGCTTTGACTCCTATTGAGTCGGCTATGCTTTTGGCTATAAGACCGCCTAAATTTGAAGGATGGTCTCCCATTACTCCGTTTTTAAGGTCCTCGACCATTTTATCGTTTACTTCGTAAGTTCCGCTTTCTATAGGTTTTAACAGTCCCCCTCTTCCTATAACCGCGTTTATCTCGGATAATTCTATGCCGTTTTCTTTTAAGGCGTCTATTACCACATTTTTTCTCATTTCAAACTGGGCGGTTACTTTTTGGTTTTCAAACGGTTTTAGTTCCTCGGGGGTGTATTTTACCACTTTATGAAATATCAGTTTTCTTCCTTTAAAAAAACTCACTTCGTCGCTTGTGGAACCTGGATTTATAACAAGTATAGAGTACATTTTTCCCCCTATTCGAATTTATAATGTTTTTTAACGTTTTGCTTTACTATCCACTTGCATTTAAGGCCTTTAGGGAAAACGACAAAG
>ERZ795046.741-NODE-741-length-37293-cov-59.155352_pt1 | contig 37293 bp, 46 predicted proteins | sample MGYA00375130_ERZ795046 | MGnify/ENA primary metagenome ERZ795046 (study PRJEB30175, sample SAMN05720202) | activated sludge metagenome | isolation source: anaerobic digester from wastewater treatment plant | place: Japan | collected 2015-05-15 ...
GAGGAGAGCTGGTAGAGGCCGGAGGAATACCTTCAGTTGAAGATTCCTGGCTGTCTGAGGAGTTTAAGACAAATCTGGAAAAAGCGTTAGAAGAGCTGCCACCGGCCTTCCGGGCAACCTTTTCCCTCGTCGTTCAGGAGGGAATGAGTCATAAAGAAGCAGCGGAGCTTCTCGGCTGCTCTGAAAACACTGTTTCCTGGAGAATGCATGAGGCCAGGAAAATGCTGAAAAGGAGATTACAGCCTTTTCTGAGTAAAAAATAAGAGGTCGAAGATGAAATGTGAACAGGCGCAAAAATTGATATCTGACCGGCTTGACGGCAAGCTCAGCCGTTGGAAGGAAACAAGGCTGGCCAGGCATCTTACCACCTGCGAGCTGTGCCGCGACTATCTTAAAGCCCAGGAAGTAATTCAGCGGGAAGCCCTCAAGATAGAAAAAGTAGACTGCCCGCCAGAATGGTGGCAGCAGTTTGAACAGGCTCTTCAAGAGAAACTTATTCATAGCACCTCGGAGGAAGAAGCGATAAGCGTTTTGTCAGCTAATGTATCAGCCAGTATAAAGGAAGATGAAAATAATAATAAAAAAGGCAGGTTCCGGGCTTTTAGGCCTTATGCCCGACGGGTGGCAAGCTGGCTGGCGGTTATGGCGGCAACCCTCTTCCTTATATTATTTATAAGGCAAGATAAAAAGGAGGGAATGCCTCTTCCCTTGATACTGTCCTACGAGGATTCCTATTTCAATTTGAGTCAGATACTGGCCGATGATGAAGAAGCGGCCAGCAATTTTGCCAGCAGCCTGGAAGAAACTATCTTGGAAGAAACTTTTCTCGCTGGCTCAGAAGAGACATTTGTAGACACTGAATATGACTATCAGATATATAACGATATAATTAAGCCTGAAAGTTTACAAACAGAAAGCATAAATTCAGAGGAGGGTTTATAATGAGAAAGTCGAACGTGGTTTACTTTTTTATCATAACTGTCTGCCTTCTGGTATCTTTTTCAGAGGTTTATGCTCAGGGATATCCACCGCGGGGGGATAAAAAGGTCAGAGAAAATATGTTTGTTTTGAGGACCCTGAGGATGACCCAGGCCCTGGACCTGACCGAAGCCCAGACAGCGGTTATTTTTCCTGAGTTGAATCGGGCTGAGAAAGAAAAAGCCCGGCTTCAGGCCGACCTGGCCCGGGAGATAAGGGAATTAAGGCGGCTGGTTAATAATAAAAAAGTTGAGGATAGAGAACTGGAAGATCAGGTGGCAAAAATTGTTGATCTTAGAGAAAAAATTAGAAGCAGGGAATCAGAGTTTGAAAAATTTTTATTCACTCAGTTGACATCAGCTCAAAAGGCCAGGTATATTATATTTGACATAGATTTTAACCGCGGAATGATGGAGAGGATGGGGCGGGCCAGACTGGCCGGTAAAGAAAATAAATAAATTTATTGCTTATCTTGACAAAAAGATAAAAGTAGTTTAATATTATCGAGGTCATTTTTATCTTAATTTAGCTTATTATCAACAAAAAGAAGAGTATTATAAAAAATCTTAATTTTTTGAGTGAAATCATTAATATGTTGGCCAGCGTAGCTCAGCCGGTAGAGCAGCTGATTTGTAATCAGCGGGTCGGGGGTTCGAATCCCTTCGCTGGCTCTGGATTAGAACGCAGGCTCAGCCTGAGAGGAACGGCTATAGCGGGCAGGTACCAAAGTGGCCAAATGGGGCGGGCTGTAAACCCGCTGCGGCAACGCTTCGGAGGTTCGAATCCTTCCCTGCCCATTTTTAATGCGGGAATAGCTCAGTTGGTAGAGCGTCAGCCTTCCAAGCTGAATGTCGCGGGTTCGAGCCCCGTTTCCCGCTCTTTAAGAAAAGAGGTTAAGCCCAAGTAGCTCAGTTGGTAGAGCACGTCCTTGGTAAGGACGGGGTCACCAGTTCAAGTCTGGTCTTGGGCTTTTATAAAATTTGCCTGACTCCGAGGAGGTAAGAAGAGATGGCTAAGGAAAAGTTTGTAAGGACGAAGCCGCATGTAAACGTAGGGACGATAGGGCACATAGATCACGGGAAGACGACGTTGACATCGGCGATAACGAAGGTTTTGTCGACGAAGGGGATGGCGCAGTTCAAGAGTTATGATGAGGTAGCGAAGGCGGATGCGAAGATGTTCAGGCGGGATGCGACGAAGATATTGACGGTGGCGTTGTCGCATGTGGAGTATGAGACGGAGAAGAGGCACTATGCGCACATAGATTGTCCAGGGCACGTAGATTACATCAAGAACATGATCAGCGGGGCGGCGCAGATGGATGGGGCGGTATTGGTGGTAGCAGCGGATGATGGTCCGATGCCGCAGACGAGGGAGCATATACTATTAGCGCGACAGGTTGATGTGCCGGCGATCGTGGTTTTTATCAACAAGGTGGACCTGGTGGATGATCCGGAGATACTGGATTTAGTGGAGTTAGAGGTAAGGGAGCTATTGAGCAAGTATGATTTTCCTGGTGACAAGACGCCGGTGATCCGAGGGAGTGCGACGAAGGCGTTAGCTGATCCGGAGGGAGAGGGGGGTAAGCCGATCTGGGAGTTGGTGAAGGCGATGGATGAGTTTATACCGGAGCCGGTGCGGGAGATAGACAAGCCATTTTTGATGTCGATAGAGGACATTTTTTCGATAACCGGGCGAGGGACGGTGGTGACGGGGAGGATAGAGCGTGGGGTGGTGAAGGTCGGAGACGAGGTAGAGATAGTAGGGTTTGGAGAGACGAAGAAGACGGTGGTGACAGGGATAGAGATGTTCCGGAAGATACTGGATCAGGGGCAGGCAGGAGACAATGTAGGGTGTTTGTTGAGGGGTATAGGGAAGGATGAAGTGGAGAGGGGTCAGGTCTTAGCGAAGCCGGGGACGATCACGCCGCACAAGAGATTTAAGGCGCAGATATATGCCTTGACGAAGGATGAAGGAGGGCGTCACACGCCGTTTTTCAATGGATATCGTCCGCAATTTTATTTTCGGACGACGGACGTGACTGGGTCGGTTAAGTTACCGGCAGGAGTGGAGATGGTGATGCCTGGGGACAATGCGGAGGTCGAGGTGGAGCTGATCACGACAGTGGCGATGGAGAAGGGGTTGAGATTTGCTATCAGAGAAGGTGGCAGGACAGTTGGCGCTGGCACCGTCACCGAAATCCTGGAATAGAGGCTTTAAGTCCGTTCTGTTTCATAGAATAAAGGAACTGAAAAGATGCGAGAAATAATCACACTTCAATGCTCGGAATGCAAGCGTCGTAACTACAGCACCACCAGAAACAAAAAAACCCAGACAGAAAGACTGGAGCTGAAGAAATTTTGCCCTTTTTGTCGCAAGCATACCCTGCACAAAGAAGTAAAATAATTGAATAGAAAGGTAAAAGGACTGAGGGTGAGTAGCTCAATTGGCTAGAGCAGCGGTCTCCAAAACCGCAGGCTGCGGGTTCGAGTCCTGCCTCACCCGCCAGTGTCGGAGTGATAAAAGGCGTGAAGAGACATGAGTGAAAAATTAGCCTGGTACAAAAGACTGTGGAATTATTTAAAAGATGTCAGGGCTGAGCTTAAAAAGGTTACCTGGCCATCCAGAAAAGAAGTATATGGAACGACAGTCGTGGTAATTGTGGCTGTCTTATTTTTTGGTTTTTATCTTTTCTTTATCGATGTTCTGGCTTCCTGGCTGATCACTCAGATCAAAGCCTTATTTGGATAAATAGGATTAAACAGGATTACAATAAATGGCCAAAAACTGGTATGTGATTCATACTTACTCGGGATTTGAGAATTTCGTGGCTGAGTCTATTCGGCTGAAAGCGGCTGAAATGAAGCTGGAGGATAGTATCGGCCAGATTGTCATCCCGACGGAAGACGTGATTGAAATTCGCGGTGGTAAAAAAGTTGTAACCACCAAGAAGCCTTTCCCCGGATATATTCTGGTCGAAATGGAGTTAAATGATGAAACCTGGTTGATGATCAGGCAGATCCCGAAAGTAACCGGTTTTATCGGCTCAGGTAATAAGCCGACTCCTTTGAGTCCGGAGGAGGTCAATAAGATTATCCACCATATGGAAGTTACTTCTGAAAAGCCAAAACCCAAGCACACCTTTGAAAAGGGCGAAGCGGTCAGAATTATTGACGGGCCTTTTTATAATTTCAACGGCATCGTGGAAGAAGTCAACCATGAGCGGAATACCCTTAAGGTCATGGTGACTATTTTTGGCCGCTCCACGCCGGTCGAGCTTGAGTTCCTGCAGGTCGAAAAAATTTAGGAGGAAGCGATGTCAAAGGAAGTTGTAGCTAAGGTTAAACTGGAAATAGTCGCCGGCCAGGCCAGTCCAGCTCCACCGGTCGGACCGTCATTAGCTCCTCATGGAGTTAACCTGATGGACTTTGTGCGTCAGTTTAATGACCGAACAAAGAATATGGAAGAAGGCACCATTGTGCCGGTGGTGGTGACTGTCTACAAAGACCGCAGTTTTAATTTTGTTTTAAAAACCCCGCCTGCTTCCTTTTTACTGAAGAAAGCAGCCGGTATTGCTAAGGGTTCAGGTGCTCCCAATAAGGAAAAAGTTGGACGGGTGACCAGAAAACAGATCGAGGAGATTGCCAGGATTAAACTGCCTGACCTTAATACCGACGATCTGCAAGCGGCCGTCAGAATGATCGAAGGAACAGCGAAAAATATGGGATTGGAGATTGTCAGTGAGTAAGCACGGTAAAAATTATTTAAAAGCCAGAAACCTTAAGGAAGATGAAAAAGAATATACGCTTGAGGAAGCGGTCAGTCTGCTGAAAAAGGCTGCCTATGCCAAATTTGACGAATCAGTAGAAGTGGCCATGCGCCTCGGAGTTAATCCCAAATATTCCGACCAGATGGTCAGAGGCACCGTTGTTCTGCCAAATGGTACCGGCAAGACCAAAAAGATCTGTGTCATTGCCTCTGGAGAAAAGATTAAAGAAGCCGAGGAAGCCGGTGCTGATTATGTTGGCGGGGAAGATCTGATTGAAAAAATCGCATCTGGCTGGATTGACTTTGATGTGGTTATTGCCACCCCTGATATGATGAGAAGTGTAGGTAAATTGGGCCGGATTCTGGGAACAAAAGGCCTGATGCCTAATCCCAAGACAGGGACAGTGACTTTCGATCTTAAAAAAGCGATAGAAGAGACTAAAGCCGGTAAGGTTGAGTTCAGGGTGGATAAAACCGGCATTGTCCATGCAGCTGTGGGCAAAGTTTCCTTTCCAGAAGATAAACTGGTTGAAAATATAAAAGCTTTTATCCAGGCTGTGGTTCAGGCCAAACCACCGGCAGCTAAAGGTAAATACATCAAGTCAATGTATATTTCCTCCACCATGGGGCCATCTTTTAAGCTATCTGAAGAAATTCTCGAAAAGTAGGAGTAGAAGCGTGAAGAAAGAGACCAAATATAAAATTGTCACCGAGCTGGAACAGGCTTTAAGCCAGAATAATTCTTTTTACCTTATTGATTACAAACAGATGACGGCCTGGGAAATGGTCGAGCTGAGAAAGGCTCTGAAGCGCCACGGCTTTCAGCTGAAAGTTGTCAAGAACCGGCTGGCTCTTCGCGCCCTCGGCGATCGGTTTCCCGAGCTCAAGCCTTATTTCCGACAGAAGACAGCTATTGCCATGACGGCTGACGATCCTATTGCTCTGGCCAGACTCCTTAAAGATTTTTCTCAGCTGGGTAAAGTGCTGGAAATTAAAGCCGGCATCATCGAAGCTCATTATCTGTCGCCAGAAATGTTCGGTGAGATCGTCAAATTGAATTCAAAAATGGATTTAATTGCCCGCATTGGATATATGATGTCATATCCGTTGCTTCAATTCTTGAGGACCCTCCAGGCTCCCCTGACCAATATGGGTGCATTGTTGAGTGTACTCAAGCAAAAAAAAGAGAGTTGAGGGAAAATCCCTTGAATTAAGCTCGAAAAAAAGGAGAAGAGACACATGGAAAATCAAGAAAAACTTACTAAAGAGCAGTTTTTCGCTCATCTGGACAATCTGACTGTGCTGGAACTCGTTGACTACATTAAAGAGTTCGAAAACCGTTATGGAATCAGTGCGGCTATGGCTGCCCCGGTCATGGCGACGGGTGGAGCGGCAGCTCAGGCTGAAGCCAAGCCAGCTGAAGAGAAGACTTCTTTCAATGTTATTCTGAAAGAAGTTGGCAGCCAGAAAATTCAGGTTATCAAAGTTGTCCGCGAAGTGACCAATCTTGGTTTGAAAGAAGCTAAAGATTTCGTTGATAACGTGCCCAAGGTTTTAAAAGAGAACGTTAGCAAAGAAGAGGCAGAAGCCATTAAAGCCAAATTTGCCGAGGTCGGGGCCACTGTCGAGATTCAATAGCCTTGATCCTGGGAATTAATTTATTGATGGAAAATAAATTTTATCCATCAAACTCTTTCTGTAGAGAGCGAGAATGCCTGAAAAACAAAATAATTATTCTGTAGAGAGGGTCGACTACTCTAAAATCAAGACGGTTTTTCCGTTGCCTGACCTTCTCGAAATCCAAAAAAAATCTTATGAGGAATTTTTGCAAATTGACCTGCTGCCTGAAGAAAGAAAAGACGTTGGTCTGCAAGCTGCTTTTAAAGACGTTTTTCCCATTCGTGATTTTAAAGAAACAACTGAACTCCAGTTCTTAAGCTATACCATCGGCGATTGGGAATGCAAATGCGGACGGCTCAAAGGGGTGGAAAAGGCCAGGCCTCGTTGCCTGAGCTGCGGCGCCTTACTGCCTTCAGAAGAAGCTCAAAGCGATAATCAGGTTTGTCCCTATTGCGGGGAAAACAAAAAAATTGAACTGCCACTCTGTGACTATTGCGGCGATAAAGTCGGGCTGAAGATTAAATACAGCCCGCTGGAATGTATCCGCAAAGGCTATACCTATGAAGCACCTCTCAAGCTAAAAGTTCAGCTGGTTTCCTGGGAAAAAGATCCGGCTACCAAGACCAGAAGGCTGAAACACATCAAACAGCAGGAAGTGTACTTTGGCAATATACCTTTAATGACAGACAAGGGAACTTTTATTTTCAATGGTGTGGAAAGGGTAGTGGTCAGCCAGCTGCAGAGATCGCCAGGAGTCTTTTTCCGACCGGGGGAAATGAAAGGTCAATTTGTGGCCAAAATCATTCCTTATCGTGGAGCCTGGGTAGAATTTGAAAATGATGCTAAAAATATTCTCTGGGTTCGCCTTGATAGAAAGAAGAAGTTTCTGGCCACCGTTTTCCTTAGAGCCCTGGGTTACAGCAGTGACGAGGACATCATCAGACAGTTTTTTAAGGTCTATCAGGTAATTCCGGAAGATGGCCAGCTGTATTTCAAGGTGGACAGTCAGCTTATTGGCAAGACGGTCAGAGAAGATATCTATGCTCCCGGTAACACCAGAGCTCCATTGGTTAAGTCTGGCACAAAAATCGACCAGGATGTTCTGGAGAAACTGCAGTCTCAGAAAGTCGAGCGGATTAAGATCTCAACTTCTGATCTGTCCGGTGCTTATTCTTTGACCAATGTCAAGGGCAAGGTTAAGGCCGTCGAAGAGCTGACGGCTGAGCAGATTGAATATCTGATCACCAGAGGCGAGCCTTTTGAGGTTTTCTTCCCCGCTGAGGAAGAAAGTGCCCAGATGATTTTAAACACCCTGCGCAAGGATCCCAAGAAAGACCGGCAACAGGCTTTAAGTGAAATTTACAAAAAGCTCCGGCCTGGTGAACCGCATACAGAAGAAAGCGCTCAGGCTCTCTTTGAGAATATGTTCTTCAATCCTCAAAAGTTTAATTTCTCCCGGATTGGCCGGTTGAAATTCAATATTAAGCTGGGTCTTGATAGCGGTCAGAAAGATTTTATCACTGAGACCGAGAAAAAATCAGACCCGGAAGACCTCAACGACCGAATTCTGGCCAAGGAAGACTATATCAGGGTTATTAAATATCTTCTCGACCTTAAAAGTGGCGAGGGAGAAGTTGATAATATCGATCACCTGGGCAACCGTCGGGTTAGACCGGTTGGAGAGCTGATGGAAAATGCTTTCCGCATAGGACTGACCAGGATGGAGAGAACAATCAAGGAAAAGATGACTGTTAGCAGCGATCTGTCCACGGCTATGCCTCAGGATTTAATTAATTCGAAGCCGGTCATAGCCGCTTTGAAGGAGTTCTTCGGTAGTTCCCAGTTATCTCAGTTTATGGATCAGATAAACACCCTGGCCGAGCTGACTCATAAGCGGCGGTTAAGTGCTCTGGGCCCAGGGGGTTTGAGCCGGGAAAGAGCTGGTTTTGAGGTCAGAGATATTCAGGCCTCACATTATGGACGAATTTGCCCGATTGAAACTCCTGAAGGTCCAAATATCGGACTGATTTCATCCCTGAGCTCCTATGCCCGGGTCAATGAATACGGCTTTATTGAAACACCATACCGGAAGGTGGAGAAAGCCAGGGTCGTGGACTATGTCAAAATTATTCACCCTGGTTCAACAGACTACCGGCCGAATCAACTGGTCCGGAAAGAAGAAGTGGAAAAGGTGGTCAATAGCCTAAAAGACCAGAAGGGCAAGGTCCTGCCAGTTTATGAGCCCCACATCTTTTACCTCACAGCCTGGGAGGAAGAAAATTATAAAATTGCTCAGGCCAATGTGGAACTTGATGACCGGGGCTATATCAAACAGGAAATGGTCAGTGCCAGAGACCGGGGAGAATTTAAAATTATCCCCCGCGACGAAATTGACTTTATGGATGTTTCACCCAAACAGCTGGTGTCAATTTCTGCCTCACTGATTCCATTCCTGGAACATGATGATGCTAACCGGGCTTTGATGGGCTCCAATATGCAGAGACAGGGTGTGCCTCTGCTTAAACCGGAGCCGCCACTGGTCGGCACCGGCATGGAACATATTACAGCCAAGGGTTCAGGCGACGTGGTTGTCTGCCGGCGGTCTGGTGTGGTTGAGTTTGTTGATGCCGAAAGAATCATTGTTCGAGTAGATGAGAAGGAAAACAGCCTGTATGAACTGGGGACAGACCTTTATCCTCTGACCAAGTTCTTGAGAACCAATCAGAATACCTGTGTCAATCAGCGGCCAATAGTCAGGCGTGGTGACCGGGTGGAGAAAGGCCAGATTCTGGCTGATGGTTCCTGTACAGACCGGGGAGAGCTGGCCCTGGGCAGGAATATCCTGTGCGCTTTTATGTCCTGGCGCGGCTACAATTTTGAAGATGCTATCATCGTCAGCGAAAAGCTGATTAAGGAGGATGTCTTTACCTCCATACATATCGTGGAAGAGATGGTAGAAGCCCGCGATACCAAGCTCGGACCGGAAGAAATTACTCGCGATATCCCCAATGTTTCTGAAAATCTGCTGCGCAACCTGGACGAAAATGGCATTGTCAGGATTGGTGCTTATGTCAAGCCAGGAGATATTCTGGTCGGAAAAGTCGCTCCTAAAGGCGAAACACAGCTTTCACCTGAGGAAAAGCTCTTAAAGGCTATTTTTGGAGAAAAAGCCCTCGATGTCAAAGATGCTTCGCTCTATTGCCCTCCAGGCGTTGAAGGTACGGTCATCGATGTCAGAATTTTTACCAGGCGTGGTCAGGAAAAGAATGAGAGAGCCAAAGTTATAGAAAAAGAAGAGATAGCCAAGCTAAAGCGCAATCTGGAAGATGAAATAGCGATTCTCGAAAGGGAAAAATGGCGCCGGATTAAGAACCTGATCAAAGGCGAGGTTCTGGGCAAAAATGCCAGAATCAACGGCCGAACGATTGACAAGGGGACCAGGCTAACTGAAAAATTGCTGGAAGTCATTGAGTTTAAAGACTTAAAAGATCTGGAAGAACTGAAGTTACCTTCTAATCCGGAGCGGGATGAAAAAATTAAGGACCTGGACCGCAAAGTTAAAAGGCGGATAGATGCTCTGAAAGCCGAGTTTAAAGAAAATGTTGATGTCCTGAAAAAAGGCGATGAGCTGTCGCCGGGCGTTATTCAGGCCATTAAAGTTTTTGTAGCTATGAAGAGAAGGCTGTCAGTCGGTGATAAAATGTCAGGCCGACACGGCAATAAGGGAGTTATTGCCAAAATCGTTCCGGAAGAAGATATGCCCCGCCTGCCTGATGGAACGCCGGTGGATATAGTTTTAAACCCACTGGGAGTTCCATCTCGTATGAATCTGGGTCAGATTCTTGAAACGCATGCTGGTTGGGCTGCTAAAAAGTTGAACCTGTGGCTTTCCACTCCTGTTTTCGACGGGGCCAGCGAAGATGAGATCAAGGCGCTGCTGCGGCAGGCCGGGTTGCCTGAATCAGGCAAAATCAAGCTATATGATGGACTGACCGGAGAACCTTTCGACCAGGAAGTAGCAGTTGGTTTTATCTATATGATGAAGCTTTATCACCTGGTTGATGACAAGATTCATGCCAGATCAACCGGTCCTTATTCTTTGATCACACAGCAGCCGCTGGGTGGTAAAGCTCAATTTGGCGGCCAGAGATTTGGCGAGATGGAAGTCTGGGCAATTGAAGCCTACGGTGCCGCTTATACACTGCAGGAAATTCTGACTGTCAAATCTGACGATGTGGAAGGCCGGGCCAAAATGTATGAGGCCATTGTCAAGGGAGACCTTGATTTTCAGCCAGGTTTACCTGAATCAGTCAATGTTTTGATTCGTGAGCTGCAGGGCCTGTGTCTGAATATCGAATTGCTTAAAGGCGAAAGAGACGAGGCTTTGCCCTGGGGCATTTCTATACCCCAGGCGGCCAAAGGAGATTAATAAATGGAGATCAGGCAATCTTTAACGACAAGACCGAAAATTGATTTTGACCGGGTCAGAATCAGTATTGCCTCTCCTGAGAAGATAAAGAGCTGGTCGTGGGGAGAAGTTACCAAGCCTGAAACGATCAATTACAGAACTTTTAAGCCTGAAAAAGATGGCTTGTTCTGTGCTAAGATTTTCGGCCCTATCAATGATTATGAATGTTTGTGCGGCAAGTACAAGCGGATGAAGTATAAGGGTATCATCTGTGAACGGTGCGGAGTGGAGGTGACCAAATCCAAAGTCCGCCGCGAAAGAATGGGCCATATTCAATTAGCTTCACCGGTGGCTCATATCTGGTTTTTCAAGAGTCCGCCGAGCAGGATCGGTCTCATCCTGGATATGACCATCAAAGAGCTGGAAAAAGTTCTGTATTTCGAATCCTATATAGTCATTCACCCTGGCGATACCGGCCTTAAAGAAAAACAGCTGCTCAATGAAGAAGAATACCGCGAAGCACGCGAGAAATTTGGCAACCAGTTTGAAGCCAGCATGGGAGCTGAGGCCATCAAAAAGTTGCTGGAAAAGGTTGATATTGATAAAGAAAGCGAGAAGCTGCGCCGGGCGATGAAGAAGGATACTTCTCAGCAGAAAAAGCTGCACAATGCCAAGAGATTGCGGGTTTTTAAGGGACTTAAGAAATCAGGCAACCGGCCTGAATGGATGATTCTCGATGTTATTCCGGTCATTCCGCCTGATCTGAGGCCGTTGGTCAGACTGGACGGTGGCCGATTTGCTACTTCTGATTTGAATGACCTCTATCGTCGTGTTATCAACCGCAATAACCGTCTGAAAAAGCTGATCGAGCTCAAGGCACCAGAACTCATCATAAGAAATGAAAAGAGAATGCTGCAGGAAGCAGTTGACGCCCTGTTTGACAATGGCCGTCGTGGCCGGGTTCATTTAGGTGCCAACCGCCGACCGCTGAAATCTTTAAGTGAAGCCCTGAGAGGTAAGCAGGGTAGATTCAGGCAGAATTTACTGGGGAAAAGAGTTGATTATTCTGGCCGGACAGTCATTGTGGTTGGCCCGGAGCTCAAGCTCAATCAGTGCGGCTTACCCAAGAAAATGGCTCTGGAACTATTTAAACCTTTCATCTTTCACAAGTTGGAAAAAGAGGGTTTTGTTCCATCGGTCAAAGTAGCCAGGGAGTGGCATGAACAGGAAAGACCTGAGGTCTGGGATTGTCTGGAAGAAGTGGTGCGAGAACATCCTATTCTTCTTAACCGGGCACCGACCCTTCACCGTCTTGGCATTCAGGCCTTTGAGCCATTGTTAATAGAGGGCAAGGCTATTCAGATCCATCCTCTGGTCTGTGCCGCCTTCAATGCTGATTTTGATGGCGACCAGATGGCTGTCCATATTCCACTGTCGGTTGAAGCCCAGATTGAAGCCCACACTTTGATGCTATCTTCAAATAATATTCTGTCACCGGCCCACGGGCGACCATTAGCCATTCCCAGCCAGGATATGGTTCTGGGCTGTTATTACCTCACCTTGGAACAGAAGAACGAAAAGGGAGAAGGCCGTATTTTTACTTCTTTTGATGAAGCCCTGCTGGCTTATGAAGCCGGGGAGGTAGATCTGCACAGCCGGATTAAAGTCAAATACTCTGGCCCCTTTATGAATCTCAAGGCTTTTTATGATGATCAGGCTGTTCTGAACTGTCCGGTTAATAATTTAGAAAATGATTTGATTGAAACCACCCCCGGAAAAATTATCTTTAACAGCGTTTTTCCAGAAGGTGTGCCTTATATTGACGGTCTGTTTAAGAGGAAAGGTCTGGAAAACCTGGTCTATTATGTTTATTTGCAATCGGGACTGGGCAAAACCACTGAGATGCTGGACAAGCTCAAGCAACTCGGTTTTAGCTATGCCACTAAAGCTGGCTTTTCTCTGGGCATAGAGGATTTTATGATTCCAGCCGAAAAGCCAGATATCATCAAGAAGGCGGAAAAAGAAGTTGCTCAGGTAGAAAAACTTTACCGGGAAGGGACCATTTCCTCTGGTGAAAGATTCAACCGGGTGGTAGAGATCTGGACCTCGGTTACAGAAAAAGTTACCAATGCCATGATGGAGACGATGAGGAAGGTCAGCTTTGAAGAAAAGAGGCTGAATCCTCTTTATGTCATGGCTGACTCCGGTTCCAGAGGTAATAAACAACAGATCAGGCAGCTGGCTGCAGTCAGAGGTTTGATGAGCAAGCCTTCCGGAGAAATCATTGAAACGCCTATTACTTCCAACCTGAGAGAAGGGCTGAACGTCCTGGAGTATTTTATTTCCACTCATGGTGCCAGAAAAGGTCTGGCTGATACCGCTCTGAAAACGGCTAATTCTGGTTATCTCACCAGAAAGCTGGTTGACGTCGCCCAGGAAGTGATAGTTGATCAGCATGATTGTGGAACGCTGAAAGGGGTCAATGTCAGCGCCATTGTTGAGAACGGCGAAATCGTCGAACCTTTCGTGGATAGAATAGTCGGCCGTTATTCACTGGAAAGAATAGTTAACCCTGATACTGGAGAAATAATTGTTGATATGAATCAGGAGATAACTGAAGCTATTGCCGATAAGATCCAGAATCTTGGTATTGAAAGAATTAAAATTCGCTCGGTTCTGACCTGCGAATCGAAGCGTGGTGTCTGCCAGTTATGCTACGGGCGTGACATGTCCACTGGCCGGCTGGTTGACCTGGGCGAAGCGGTTGGAATTATGGGAGCTCAGTCTATAGGTGAGCCTGGCACTCAGCTGACGATGAGAACCTTCCATGTAGGCGGTATTGCTATGCGTGGGGCCGAGAAGTCAAAACTTGAAGCTAAGAATGACGGTGTTATCAAGTTCAATAATCTCAACTGGGTAGTTAACCGGGAAGGAACATTAATCGTCGTCAATCGTAACGCCAGTATTGCCATCCTTGATCATCGCGGAAGAGAAATAGAACATTATCAGGTGCCTTATGGAGCCAGAATACTTTTAAGAGATGGCGATCAGGTCAAAGCGCGTCAGGAATTTGCAGAGTGGGATCCTTTCAGTACCTTCATTTTGACTGAGGAAGCAGGTCGGGTAAGGTTCAGAGATGTTGTTCTGGGTATTAGTATGGATGAAATCAGGGATGATTTTACCGGCTTGATCAGCCAGGTTATTACCGATCCAAAAGATGAAAAGCTGCAGCCCATGGTGGAAATAATCGATCCCAACCAGAAAGACGAGAAAGGCGAGCCGGTCGTTAAGAAGAGGTATTTTCTGCCGAAAGGCGCTAACCTTGATGTTAAGGATGGCGATGAGGTTTTTGCCGGTGATATATTGGCTAAAATTCCAAGAGAAGTGGCCAGAACCAAAGATATTACCGGTGGTTTGCCCCGGGCCGAGGAACTGTTCGAAGCCAGGCGGCCCAAGAACCCGGCGGTCATTTCCGAAATTGACGGTGTTGTTCAGATAGGCGACCTGGTCCGCGGTTATCGCCGGATTGTGGTCAGGAATGAACGAGGCGGGGCCAGGGAATATCTGGTACCGAAGAGCGCTCATTTGCTGGTTTCTGATAATGAAAAGATCAAAGCTGGAACGCCTCTGATGGATGGGCCAATCAATCCCCATGACATCCTTAAGGTTCTGGGTGAAAAAGAACTGGCTGAATATCTGCTGCGTGAACTGCAGGAGGTGTACCGGCTGCAGGGTGTCACCATCAATGATAAACATATTGAGATTATCATCAGGCAGATGCTGAGGTGGGTCAAAATTGAAGAAGTTGGAGATACGGAGTTTCTGGTGGATGAACAGGTTGATAAGTTCAAATTTCAGGAAGAAAATGCCAAAATCCTGCAAAAAGGCGGGAAACCGGCCAAAGCTCGCCCGTTGCTGCTCGGCATAACCAAGAGTGCTTTGAGTACTGATAGTTTTATTGCTGCTGCCTCCTTCCAGGAAACAACCAGAGTTTTAACGGAAGCTGCTCTTTATGGCAAAGTTGATTATCTCAGGAAGATAAAAGAAAATGTCATTATGGGCAGATTAATCCCGGCTGGTACAGGCTTTCCATATTACCGCAATGTTATTCTCAAAACAGAGCCGGCAGTTAAGGAAGAAAAAGAAGCTGAAGCCCAGGTTCAGAGCTGATGTAAAAAAAGCAAAATAGTCTGTAATTTTCTTGACAATTAAGGCTGTTTTTGCTATCCTTCTGACATATTTCCCGGGAGATTTGTCCCGAGAAAAAGAGGATTAGTTTTTCTATTTTAGGAGAATTTTAAGTGCCAACTGTCAATCAACTTGTGCGAAAAGGCAGAGCGCCGAAGAGGTATAAAAGTAAGGCGCCGGCTCTTGATGCCTGTCCTCAAAAGAGAGGCGTCTGTGTCCGCGTTTTTACCACTACTCCCAAGAAGCCAAATTCTGCTTTGAGAAAGGTGGCCAGAGTTAGACTGACCAATAACGTTGAAGTCACAGCTTATATTCCCGGCATTGGCCACAATTTGCAGGAGCACTCTATAGTCCTGATAAGAGGTGGCAGGGTCAAGGACTTGCCCGGCGTGAGATATCACATCATTCGCGGCGCTCTTGATGCCGAAGGTGTTCAGAACAGGTTTAAAGCACGGTCTCGCTATGGAGCCAAGAAGCCGAAAGAGAAAAAGGGCGGAGGAAAGTAACCAGATTGAGGAGATGAAAAGATGCCAAGACGCGGAATAGTTAGAAAAAGAAAGCCACAGCCCGACCCGATGTATAATTCGGCCCTGGTTGGCAAGTTCATTAATCTGGTTCTGGGCAGAGGTAAAAAAAGTGTAGCCGAGAGGATTGTTTATAATACACTGGACATGGTACAGCAGAGAGCCAAGGAAGATCCTCTGAAAGCTCTCGAAAAAGCGATTGATAATGTTCGGCCGATGGTTGAGACTAAATCGAGAAGAGTAGGTGGTGCTACCTATCAGGTGCCGGTGGAGGTGCCTGAGGACAGATCAATTTCAGTTGGCATGCGCTGGTTGATCAAATATGCCAGAGAGCGAAGCGGCAGGAGCATGGAAGAAAAGCTTACAGCTGAGATTCTGGATGCTCTGGCTAATAAGGGCGGAGCTGTTAAGAAAAGGGAAGATACCCATAAGATGGCCGAATCTAACAGAGCTTTTGCCCACTATAAATGGTAAATAGAATATCGGTTAAGCATCCTATTAAATTTATATTTTTGCCTATAAATGGAGAAGAAAGTTCATGCGGTCGTGCCCGATCGAAAAAGTCAGGAATATTGGCCTTATGGCCCATATTGATGCGGGCAAGACTACAACTACGGAGAGAATCCTTTACTTCACCGGCATCACCTACAAAATGGGTGAGGTGGATGAAGGCACGGCTGTCATGGACTGGATGGTACAGGAGCAGGAACGCGGCATAACCATTACCGCCGCTGCTACCACCTGTTTCTGGCAGGACCACCGGATAAATATAATAGACACGCCGGGACACGTTGATTTTACCGCTGAAGTTGAGCGGTCACTACGAGTCCTGGATGGGGCAATTATCATTCTTTGTGCGGTCGGTGGTGTAGAATCGCAATCGGAAACGGTCTGGAGACAGGCCGATAAATATCGGGTACCCCGGATTATTTATGTGAACAAAATGGACAGATTAGGTGCTGAGCCGAGAAGAGTTGTCGAAGAAGTCAAGACCCGTCTGGGTGCCAGACCGTTGGTACTGCAGCTTCCTCTTGGAGCGGAAAGCAATTTTCAGGGAGTCGTTGACCTCGTTGGCAGGAAAGAAATAGTCTGGAAAGATGACCTGACCGGGACCAATTTTGAGGTGAGACCTGTTTCTTCTGAATATAAGGAAGAAGTTGAGCAAAAACGTCGGGAAATGCTGGAAATGCTGAGTGAAGTAGATGATGAACTGATGAAGAAATATCTCGACGATGAAGACATCCAGCCGGAAGAAATCAAGCGAGCAGTTAGAAAAGGGACAATCGATCTGAAGTTTTATCCCGTTCTGTTTGGTGCTTCCTTTCGCAATAAAGGGATTCAGCCTCTGCTGGATGCGATTGTTGATTATCTGCCTTCTCCTGTGGATATTCCCCCGGTTAAAGGCTATCACCCCCGGACCAATCAAGAAGAAGTCAGGAAAGCCTCGGATAATGAGAGTTTTTGCGCCCTGGTTTTTAAGATCATGAATGATGCCTTTCTCGGGAATCTGGCTTATTTTAGGGTTTATTCAGGTAAGCTGAAAGTTGGTTCCTATGTTTATAATGCTACTAAAGATCAGGAGGAAAGAGTTACCAGACTGCTGGAAATGCATGCCAATAAGCGGCGTGAAATAGATGAGGTTTATGCCGGCGATATAGCTGCTTTTGGCGGTATGAAGGGCCTTTCTACAGGTGATACTCTCTGTTTGAAAAGCCGTCCAATTTTACTTGAGCCTCCGACTTTTCCGGAGCCAGTTGTTTCGACTACGATTGAGCCTAAAACCAAGGCCGATCATCAGAGATTGGTGTCAATCCTCGAAAAATTTATGACGGAAGACCCAACTTTCAGGTTGGTTCACGACCCGATGACCGGTCAGACGCTGGTTCAGGGGATGGGTGAGCTTCATCTGGAAATAATTGTGGACAGACTGTCCAGAGAATATGGACTGCAGGTCAGACTGGGCCGTCCACAGGTTGCCTATAAAGAGACTATAACTCGTGAGGCTCAGGGTGAAGGAACATTTATCAGGCAGCTGGCCGGGAAGGGCCAGTATGGTCATTGCGTTATCAAGCTAGAACCTTTGCCGAGAGGAAAGGGCTTTGAATTTGTAAATCTGCTAAAATCTCATGCCATTCCTGAGGAATTTGTGACTGAAATCGAGAGGGGCATAAGGGAGGCGATGGAAGCCGGTCTGGTAGCCGGTTATCCGGTGACGGATCTAAGAGCCAGCCTTCTCGAAGCCAATTATCATGAAGATGATTCGATTGCCATTGCTTATAAAATAGCTGCTTCCATGGCCTTTAAGCAGGCTGGCGAGAAAGCTGGACCGGTTATTCTTGAACCGATTATGAAACTGGAAATAGTAACTCCCGACGAATATGTTGGGGGATTAGTTGGAGATATAAACGCCCGGCGGGGTAGGATTGAAGCTATTGAAATCAAAGGGAGCTCAAGAGTTTTAAGGGCTTTTGTCCCTCTGGCCGAAATGTTCGGTTATGCTACTGTCCTGAGAACTATAACCCAGGGCCGTGGAAGTTTTTCCCTGGAATTTTCGGCCTACGAGCCAACACCGCCTGACGTTCAGGAAGAAATTAAAGCCAGAGTAGAGGGAAGAATTCCCTTCAGCGAAGCGAGGAGGTAAGAAGAGATGGCTAAGGAAAAGTTTGTAAGGACGAAGCCGCATGTAAACGTAGGGACGATAGGGCACATAGATCACGGGAAGACGACGTTGACATCGGCGATAACGAAGGTTTTGTCGACGAAGGGGATGGCGCAGTTCAAGAGTTATGATGAGGTAGCGAAGGCGGATGCGAAGATGTTCAGGCGGGATGCGACGAAGATATTGACGGTGGCGTTGTCGCATGTGGAGTATGAGACGGAGAAGAGGCACTATGCGCACATAGATTGTCCAGGGCACGTAGATTACATCAAGAACATGATCAGCGGGGCGGCGCAGATGGATGGGGCGGTATTGGTGGTAGCAGCGGATGATGGTCCGATGCCGCAGACGAGGGAGCATATACTATTAGCGCGACAGGTTGATGTGCCGGCGATCGTGGTTTTTATCAACAAGGTGGACCTGGTGGATGATCCGGAGATACTGGATTTAGTGGAGTTAGAGGTAAGGGAGCTATTGAGCAAGTATGATTTTCCTGGTGACAAGACGCCGGTGATCCGAGGGAGTGCGACGAAGGCGTTAGCTGATCCGGAGGGAGAGGGGGGTAAGCCGATCTGGGAGTTGGTGAAGGCGATGGATGAGTTTATACCGGAGCCGGTGCGGGAGATAGACAAGCCATTTTTGATGTCGATAGAGGACATTTTTTCGATAACCGGGCGAGGGACGGTGGTGACGGGGAGGATAGAGCGTGGGGTGGTGAAGGTCGGAGACGAGGTAGAGATAGTAGGGTTTGGAGAGACGAAGAAGACGGTGGTGACAGGGATAGAGATGTTCCGGAAGATACTGGATCAGGGGCAGGCAGGAGACAATGTAGGGTGTTTGTTGAGGGGTATAGGGAAGGATGAAGTGGAGAGGGGTCAGGTCTTAGCGAAGCCGGGGACGATCACGCCGCACAAGAGATTTAAGGCGCAGATATATGCCTTGACGAAGGATGAAGGAGGGCGTCACACGCCGTTTTTCAATGGATATCGTCCGCAATTTTATTTTCGGACGACGGACGTGACTGGGTCGGTTAAGTTACCGGCAGGAGTGGAGATGGTGATGCCTGGGGACAATGCGGAGGTCGAGGTGGAGCTGATCACGACAGTGGCGATGGAGAAGGGGTTGAGATTTGCTATCAGAGAAGGTGGCAGGACAGTTGGCGCTGGCACCGTCACCGAAATCCTGGAATAGAGTGAAGGAAGGCCTTTTTATGGAGAACGAGGAACGAACATGGAAAAGATAAGAATTAAACTGCAGTCATTTGACCACAGGCTTTTAGATCAATCGGTGAAGGATATTGTTATCAAGGCCAGAAGAACAGGAGCTAAAATCTCCGGTCCAATCCCGCTGCCGACTAAAATTCAGCGGTTTTGCGTTCTTCGTTCACCGCATGTTGATAAAAGGTCCAGAGAGCATTTTGAGATGAGAGTTCATAAGAGGGTGATTGACATAAGTGAATACAGCAATGAGACGATAGAAGAGTTGCAGAAACTCGACCTGCCGGCTGGTATTGATGTGGAAATTAAAGCCTTCGGGGCAGGAGAATGAAGATGATTGAAGGACTTATTGGCAAAAAAATTGGCATGACCCAGATCTTTGATGAAGCCGGAAATGTTATTCCGGTTACTGTCATCAAAGCTGGTCCCTGTACTGTTATCCAGAAAAAGACCAGAGAAAAAGATGGTTATGAGGCCCTTCAGCTTGGCCTGGTTGAAGAAAAAACCAGGAAGCATCCCAAAAAAGCTGAAACCGGGCATTTTAAGAAGTCGGGTAGCCCTGTTCTTAAAGTTTTAAGAGAGGTGAAATATCAGGGCACAGAAGATATTAAGGAAGGTGACCAGCTCCTGGTTGATATGTTCGAAGTCGGCGAAAAAGTTCAGGTTACCGGACTCAGTAAGGGAAAAGGTTTTCAGGGAGTTATGCGGCGTCACGGCTTTGCCGGTGGCGAAGCAGCCCACGGATCTATGTTCCATCGGGCACCGGGGTCCATCGGTGCTTCTTCTTACCCATCACGGGTCATCAAGGGCATGAAAATGGCTGGCCGGATGGGTCAGGATAGGATCTCAGTCAAAAATCTGAAGATTGTTCAGATAGACAAAGAGAACAACCTGATTCTGGTCAAAGGAGCTATCCCCGGGGCTTGTGGCGGTTTGGTCCTGATCAAAAAGGGTTCGTTTAAAGCCAAGAATTCATGAATAAAGAGTGTGCCATGAAAGTACAAGTTTTGGATCAAAGTGGAAAGCCGGTGGAAGAAATGAGCGTACCGGAAGAGGTTTTTAATTATCCGGTAAAAGAACATCTGGTTTATGAAACTGTGGTCAATTACCTGGCCAACCAACGACAGGGCACAGCTTCCACCAAGACCAGAGCTGAAGTCAGTGGTGGCGGTCGTAAACCATGGAGGCAGAAAGGAACAGGCCGGGCCAGGGCGGGTAGCAATCGTTCGCCACTCTGGAGGCACGGCGGCACAACCTTCGGACCAAGACCAAGGGACTATAGTTACGATCTTCCCAAAAAGGCCAGAAGAAACGCCTTGAAATCGGCTCTGGCGGCCAAACTGGCTGAAAATCTTCTACTGGTCGTCAATGAGATTAATATTTCTCAGCCCAAGACCAAAGAAGCTGCTGCCTGGCTCAAGAATATGAAGATTGACTCGGCTCTGATTGTTGATTCTAAAGAAAACAATAATCTTTTCCTGGCGGTCAGGAATATTCCCGAGGTTAAAGCAGTTGAAGGTGAAAAACTTAATACCTATGATGTGCTTAGGTATAAATGGCTGGTGTTCAGTCAGCAAGCCTTTAATTCCCTGGTGGAGAGATTGAAATGACCAAAAAAACCAAGCAAATAATCCTCCGGCCATTAATAACCGAGAAAACTACCAGGCTGAGAGATGCTAATCATGAAGTTTGTTTTGAAGTTGCGCCTGATGCTAACAAAATTGAAGTTAAGAAAGCAGTCGAAGAGCTGTTCAAGACCAATGTGGAAAGTGTGACCATCGTCCAGTTAAAGGGTAAAGTTAAAAGATTGGGACGCAGCCAGGGGCGAACTAAAGACAGGAAAAAAGCTTATGTCAAGCTGAAAAAAGGCGAGAAAATGATTGAATATTTTGAGGCAGTATAACCATGGGTATTAAAATTTATAAACCTGTTACGTCAGGCTTACGGCACCGAACCGGTTTAAGTCATGAAGAGGTGACAAGCGAGCAGCCCTACAAGCCGCTCCTGGTCTCTTTGCCAAAAAGCGGCGGTCGGAACAATAAAGGTCATCTGTCTACCCGTCATCGTGGCGGCGGTCATAAAAAGCTCTACCGACTGATCGATTTCAAGCGCGATAAGATAGGTGTTAGCGGTGTAGTGGAGACAATTGAATATGATCCAAACCGTTCTGCCTACATATCACTTATCAAATATCGGGATGGCGAACGGCGCTATATTCTTACTCCGGTCAATTTAAAAGTCGGTGACACTATTATTTCTTCTGATCAACAGGTTGATATTTTACCTGGAAACTGCCTGCCACTTAAGTATATCCCGGTTGGAACTATTGTTCATAATGTAGAACTAACCATTGGCAAAGGCGGACAGATAGCCCGAGGAGCCGGAGCTGGAGTTCAGATTCTGGGTAAAGAAGGTGATTATGCTCAGCTGAGGTTACCCTCGTCTGAAATCAGAAAGGTCCATATTAATTGCCGGGCGACTGTTGGTCAGGTTTCTAACCTTGATCATCAGAATATCAGTATTGGAAAAGCGGGGCGGACTCGCTGGCTGGGGATCAGGCCGCACGTACGGGGAACGGCCATGAACCCCATTGACCATCCACATGGTGGCGGTGAGGGCAGAACCAAAGGCGGACGCCATCCGGTCAGCCCGGAAGGTATCCCGACTAAAGGTTATAAGACCAGAAAAAATAAAAGAACACAGGCTTTTATTATTAGAAGAAGGAGCAAATAACTATGGGCAGGTCGATTCGCAAAGGGCCCTATGTTGAGCCAAAATTAATGGAAAAGGTTCAGGCGGCACAGGCGGTCAAAGAAAAGCGCCAGATTATTAAGACCTGGTCGAGACGTTCTATCATTACTCCAGAAATGGTCGGGTTGACTTTCGGAGTGCATAACGGCCGAAAGTTCATCCCGGTTTTTGTGACCGAACAAATGGTTGGTCATAAATTGGGTGAGTTCGCACCGACCAGGACTTTCAAGGGCCACACTTCTAAGACTGCCCGTCAGCTTAAAGTGGGTAAATAATCATGGAAAAAGAAAATTATCTATCAGAGGCTAGCGCTCGTTATGTCAGGATGAGCCCCAGGAAGGGGCGCCTGGTAGCCGATTTAATCAGGAATAGACTGGTTGGAGAAGCGCTGACCATCCTGAAATTTAACGAGCGAAAAAAGATCAGTGGTATCATAGAAAAAGTTTTACGGTCGGCCATTGCCAATGCCCAGCAGAAATCACCCAATGTTGATGTTGACAATCTTTATATAGCCAAGATTCAGATTGAGCAGGGGCCGGCCATGAAGAGAATCAGACCAGCTCCTCAGGGTAGAGCTTATCGCATCTTGAAGAGGATGAGCCACGTAAAAATCTGTTTAGACGAAAAGAAAGGGAGATAAACCTTGGGACAGAAGACGCATCCAATCGGTTTTCGCTTAGGCTTTAATAAACAATGGACTTCCCGTTGGTTTGCCAGGGGCAAGGATTATGCCCGTTTGGTTCATGAAGATCTGCAGATGAAACAGGCAGTCAGAGACAAATATGCTCACGCTGGTATCGCCAGTGTTGATGTGGAGAGGGTTGGACCAAAGGTCCGGGTGATTATCCATACGGCCCGGCCCGGAATTATCATTGGCCGGGGCGGGAAAGAAATTGAGAATCTGAAAAGCTTGCTGGAAGGAATAGCCAAAAGGGAAGCCTATGTGGACATTAGAGAAGTTGATAAGCCCGAGCTCAATGCCGCTCTGGTAGCAGATGGCATTGCTACCCAGCTGGAGAAAAGGATAGCTTATAGAAGAGCCATGAGAAGAGCAGTTGAGAATGCTCTGAAAATGGGAGCCAGGGGTATTAAGGTTATGTGTTCAGGGCGGCTGGGCGGTGTGGAAATTGCGAGAACAGAATGGTACCTGAAGGGTCAACTCCCTCTGCAAACTCTCAAAGCTGACATTGATTATGCTTTTACTGAAGCGTTTACCACGTATGGTCAGATCGGGATTAAAGTCTGGATATACCGGGGAGACGTGGAAAAGGCCAGAGTCTCTTCTCAAATTATTGAATCAGAGGAGATTTAACCATGTTGATGCCGAAAAAAGTTAAGTACCGGAAGCAGCATCGAGGCCGGATGCGCGGTCGAGCCGAGCGAGGAGCAGAGCTGGCTTTTGGTGAGTACGGCCTGCAGGCTCTTGAGCCGTGCTGGCTGACTGCCAGACAGATCGAGGCTGGACGGGTAACCATTACCAGATTTCTGAAGAAGCGCGGCAAGATGTGGGTCAGGGTTTTCCCCTGGAAACCGGTTACCAAAAAGCCAACCGAGACCAGGATGGGCCGCGGTAAGGGCGATCCCGAGTTCTGGGTGGATGTCATCAGACCGGGTCGGATTATCTTTGAAGTAGAAGGAATTGATTTCGCAACTGCTCAGGAATGTATGCGCTTGGCTGGACATAAATTGCCGATCAAGACCAGATTAATCTCCAGAGAACACAGGGAGTTAAGATGAGAATAAGAGAAATAAGAGAGCTATCGGCTGATGATTTAAGACAGAGGGTAATTGATCTTAAAGACCAGCTATCCAGGCTGCGTTTTCAGAAAGCTATGGGGCAGCTGGATAATCCAATGAAAATCAGGAATATCAGAAAAGATATCGCCAGAATTAATACTGTGCTGCAGGAAATTCAGAAAAAAGAGGCAAAGTAAAAAATGGAAGCTAAACAGAAAAAAAGAGTGACAACTAAAGTGGGCACGGTAGTGGCTAAAAAATCGGCCAAAACCGTCAAAGTCCTGGTTAAAACTCTTGAGAAGCATCCGCTTTACAAGAAAACGATCAGAACAAAGAAAGTGTTTCTGGCTCATGATGAGTTGGACAGATGTCAGGTTGGAGATGTGGTCAGAATTGCGGAGTCCAGACCGATCAGCAAGTTGAAGAGATGGCGGGTGGCAGAGATTGTTGATTTAGCTTCCAAAGACATAGAATCTGAAATTAAGGATGAACTAACATGATTCAGATGAGAACCAAGCTCAAGGTGGCCGATAACTCAGGGGCCAGGAAGATCATGGCCATTACCCCCCTGGGCGGAGGTGTTGGCCAGGTGGCAACTATTGGTGATGTTATTTCTGCTTCCGTCAGAGAAGCTGATCCGGACAGTAAAATTCAAAAAGGGAAAGTGGTCAGGGCAGTCATCGTCCGAACCAGGAAGGAAGTCAGAAGGAAAGACGGTTCTTATATTCGTTTTGATGACAATGCGGCAGTTATTATCGATAAGACAGGCGAGCCACTTGGCACCCGTGTCTTTGGCCCGGTGGGCAGGGAGCTCAGAGAAAAGAAATTCATGAAGATTATCTCTCTGGCTCCGGAGGTACTCTGATGGCCAAATTTCCTTTTAAGAAAAATGATCAGGTTATTGTCAGAAGCGGCAAGGATCGAGGAAAAACCGGCAAAATTCTTAAGGTTATCCCTGAAGAGAATAGGGTGGTGGTGGAAAAGATTAATTTTGTTAAGGTTTTCGTCCGTCCTGACCGCAGTCAGAATATCCAGGGCGGGATCATGGAAAAAGAAGCTCCGTTGCCGGTGTCACGGGTCATGTTATACTGCCAGGAGTGTGGCCGCGGGGTCAGAGCCAGATATAAAATTTTAGAGGACGGGACTAAAATCAGGGTTTGCAGCCGATGTCAGACCAATCTGGAAAAGTCCTGAGAGGTTAGAAGATGAGCAGGTTATTAGAACGCTATAAAACCGAGATCATTAAAGATTTGCAACAAGAGCTGAAAATTGATAATGTCATGGCTGTTCCCAGACTGGAAAAGATTGTCATCAATATGGGGGCAGGGGATGCCATCCAGAATATAAAGTTGCTGGATACAGCCAAGGTTGAATTAAGCTTGATCACGGGTCAATACCCGGCTATCGGCCGGGCTAAGAAATCCATATCAGCCTTTAAGCTGAGGAAGGGCCAGCCGATTGCCTGTTATGTAACCTTAAGACGGGCAAGGATGTATGAATTTTTTGATCGTCTGGTCAATATAGTGTTGCCCCGTGTCAGAGATTTCCGGGGAGTCTCTCCCTCTGGTTTTGACGGACGAGGCAATTATACCCTTGGCCTGAGAGATCAGCTGGTTTTCCCCGAAATTGATTATACTAAGGTAGAAAGGCCGCGCGGCATGAATATAACCATTGTCACCACGGCCAGAAATGATCAGGAAGCTTATGCTCTGCTTAAAAAGCTGGGCATGCCTTTCCGTGAAGCTTGATGAAAGGAAGGATAAAAAGTGGCGACCACTGCGAAGATTTATAAGGATTTATCAAAGCCAAAATACTCTATTCGCCATCGGAACCGCTGCCGCCTCTGCGGCCGGCCGAGAGGCTATTATCGTCAGTTTGATCTGTGTCGTCTGTGTTTCAGAAAACTGGCTTTAAAGGGTGAAATTCCCGGCGTCACCAAGGCTTCCTGGTAAAATTGCTTGAAAGGATGAAGTCATGAGCGCGACTGACCCGATTGCCGATATGCTAACAAGAATCCGGAATGCCGTCAGGGCAAAAAAGAAAGAAGTTAATCTGCCTTCTTCCCGGCTTAAAGTTGAAATCGCTCGTATCTTAAAAGAAGAAGGCTATATCAAAAATTACAAACTGATAGAAGATAACAAGCAAGGCATTTTAAATATTACTTTAAAGTATACTGATAATAACCAGAGTGCCATTACCGGGCTTCGCCGGGTTAGTAAACCAGGCTGTCGGATTTACTGCAGCCAGGATTCAATTCCAAAGGTTCTGGATGGTCTGGGCATTGTCATTATCTCTACCTCCAGGGGAGTGATGACTGGCCAGCAGTGCGAAAAACTTGGTCTTGGTGGTGAGGTCCTGTGCGAAATCTGGTAAAACCAGGTGTGAGGTAAGAACATGTCGAGAGTAGGAAAGAAGCCTATAGAAATACCGACCGGGGTGAAGGTAACTATCTTCCCTGATCGGCTGGAGTTTGAAGGTAAGCTGGGGAAATTATCCTCGCCTCTTTATGCTGGCCTCAAGGCAAAACTGGAAGGTAATCAACTTCTCCTGGAAAGGGATAGCGAGGAACAGCAGATCCGGCAATTTCACGGCCTGTGCCGTTCTCTGGCTCACAATGCGGTGGTCGGCGTCACGCAGGGATACACCAAACAGCTGGAAATCACCGGGGTCGGCTATCGGGCCAGGGTTGAAAAAAATAAACTTGAGCTAAATGTTGGCTATTCCCGTCCGATTATTTATGAAATCCCTGAGGGGATAGAGATTGTTGCTGAAAAACCAACACTGCTAACAGTTAAGGGAATAGACAAGCAAAAAGTTGGCCAGGTAGCTGACACGATTAAAAGATTTAGACGGCCTGATCCTTATAAACAAAAAGGTATCAAGCTGGTTGGAGAAACGCTGATCAAGAAAGAGAGAAAAGCGGGGGTGGCCAGTGCTTAAGTCAAAGTCTGAAATAAAAAAAGTCAGAAAAGAGAGAATAAGAAAAAGAATAAGAAAAGAATTAAAAGGTACACCGTCCAGACCGCGATTGATTGTCATCAGGTCTAATCGTTATATCTATGCTCAGGTGGTGGATGATCTGTCGGGGAAGGTTCTGGTCTCGGCTTCTACTCTGGAAAAAGAGTTTCGCGAAAAAGTCAAGAAGACCAAAGACAAAGAAGCCAGCCAGCAGCTTGGTTCTGTGCTGGGCAAAAGACTGAAAGAAAAGAATTTAGAGACAATCGTCTTTGACCGCAGAATTTATCCTTACCATGGCCGGGTAAAAGCCCTGGCGGAAGCCCTGAGGGCAGAAGGAATCTCTTTTTGAGTGAGCATCTAAGGAGGAATTAGCGTGGAACACGAAGATTTTGAAAAGCTTGATGAGCAACTGAGTCCAGAGATTGAATTAAAAGACCAGGTTATCTCGATCAGAAGAGTTACCAAAGTCGTTAAAGGTGGGAAAAACCTCAGTTTCTCTGCTCTGGTGGCCGTGGGTGATGAGAAAGGAAAAGTTGGTGTTGGCCTGGGTAAGGCACGGGAAGTTCCTCAAGCCATAGCTAAGGCGGTCGAAGATGCCAAAAAAAATATGATAGCAATCCCACTGAATGGAACGACCATTCCTCATCAGGTCAAAGGTGAAGCTGATGCTGGTTTAGTCGTGCTGAGGCCTGCCTCCCGAGGAACCGGGGTCATTGCTGGTGGTGCAGTTAGAGTTATTCTTCAGCTGGCCGGCGTTAAGGATATCCTGACCAAGTCGATCAGGAGTAGCAACCCCATCACCGTTGCTCAAGCGACAATGGATGCTCTGAAAAAGTTAAAGAAGCCGGAAGAAGTCGTCAAATTGAGAGGCAAGGAAAGCGAACAAATCCAAGCCTAGAGCGAGGTCAACATGAAGAAGAAAAAGTATCTCAAAATAAAGCTGGTTCGCAGTTTAATCGGACGGCCCGAGAAGCATCGACTGGTGGCCAGGGGGCTGGGGCTGAAAAAGTTAAACTCAGAGGTTATTAGAGAAGATTGCCCTGAAATAAGAGGGATGGTCAGGAAGATTTCTCATTTGGTCAAAGTAGAGGAGATTGAACAGCCATGAACCTTAATAAACTAAATCCAGCTCAAGGTGCCAGGAAAAGCAATAAGAGGCGGGGAAGAGGCCCTGGTTCAGGCCTGGGTAAGACCGCTGGTCGTGGTCATAAAGGTCAATTATCCGGTGCAGGTTATAAAAGAAAATGGGGTTTTGAAGGCGGGCAGATGCCACTTCATCGCCGTCTTCCCAAGCGAGGGTTTAATAATAAGTTCAGGGTCGAATTTAGTGAAGTTAATCTTGATCAACTGGATAAACTTCCTCTGGCTGAAATTGGACTGAAGGAAATGGTTGAGTACAGACTTATTCATAATGAAGGAGAAAAGGTTAAGGTTCTGGCCAGAGGCCATCTGTCTTCAGCTAAGACCATACATGCTCAGGCTTTCTCTCAATCTGCGGTTCGAAAGATTGAAGAAAGCGGTGGAAAAGCGATCGTGATCGGGAAGGAATAATGTTAGAAAGTATCCGCAACATCTTCAGTATTCCTGATTTAAGGAAAAGGGTCATCTTTACTCTTCTGCTGCTGGCTGTCTACCGCATTGGTTGTCAGATTCCCAATCCTGGTATCAGTGCTGACGCTCTGGCTGAATTCTGGCAGAGCCAGCGTGGTTCAATTCTTGGTTTTTATGACCTTTTCTCCGGACGGGCTATGTCGAGAATGACCATTTTTGCTCTTGGCATCATGCCTTATATCAGCGCCTCGATTATACTCCAGCTGCTGACTGTGGTCTGGCCATATCTCGAACGCCTATCAAAGGAAGGCGAGCTGGGGCGGAGAAAAATTACCCAATACACCCGGTATGGAACCCTGGTAATCTGCATTATTCAAGCTTTTGGTATCTCTATCTTTCTGGAGAATTTAACCAGTCCAACTGGAGCCAGGATCGTTCCCAGTCCTGGCTGGGGATTCAGGCTGCTAACCATCCTGACCCTGACTACCGGCACTACTCTTATTATGTGGTTGGGCGAACAAATATCAGAGAGAGGAATAGGCAACGGCATCTCGCTTATCATTTTTGCCGGTATTGTGGCCGGCTTGCCTCAGGGTATTAACAGCTTGATTAGTGGTCTCCGGTCAGGCAGTCTTGATCCTCTTAGGATTATCTTTCTGATTGTTTTTATGCTGGCCGTTATTGCCTTTATTGTCTTTGTCGAGCGAGGTCAAAGACGAATTCCTGTTTCTTATGCAAAACGGGTGGTGGGAAGGAAGGTTTATGGGGGTCAGAGTACCCATCTCCCCTTGAGAGTCAACACGGGCGGAGTTATTCCAATCATTTTTGCTGCTTCAATTATAACCATCCCTTCGACTCTGGCCACTCTTTCTAAAGCTCCGATCTTTCAGACTATTGCCAGGCAGTTCGGCCCGGGCATGCCCTTATACATTCTGATTTATATTGCAGCTATCATTTTCTTCACCTACTTTTATGTTTCTATTATCTTTAACCCCAATGATGTAGCTGATAACCTGAGAAAATATGGGGGATTTATTCCCGGGATCAGGCCTGGCAAGAATACTGCTGATTATATCGATCAGGTGCTGACCCGGATCACACTGGTTGGTGCTATCTATCTGGCCGCTATTGCTATTCTGCCTGAATTTCTGATGACCGGATTCAAGTTTGGTTCCCTGCCTTTAATTGGCAACTTTCTGGAAGCCAATCTTCCCCGCTGGATTACTCAAGGATTGAACATTGATTTTTACTTTGGCGGAACTTCTCTGTTGATTGTGGTCGGGGTGGCCATGGATACTATGCAGCAAATTGAAGCACAGCTGGTCATGCGGCATTATGATGGCTTTATGAGAAGTACGCGGCTGAGAGGGAGAAGGGGATGAGGGTGATTCTTCTTGGCCCGCCGGGAAGCGGCAAGGGAACCCAGGCCGATCTGATTCAACAGAGCTATGGCTTCCCCAAAATTTCTACCGGTGATTTGCTGAGGAAAGAAGTTGAACTCGGGACCGATTTAGGGAAAAAGGTCGGCCAGGAGATGAAAGCTGGCCGATTGGTCTCAGACGAGCTGGTACTGGAGCTGGTGGAAAAGCGGATAGGCAGCGATGATTGCCGGCAAGGCTATGTCCTGGATGGCTTTCCGCGGACGCTTAATCAGGCTCGTCTGCTGGAGAAAGTTGAGGCTAACCGACCGGAGACGGCTTTTGAATTTAAGATCAATGAACAGGAAATTTTGCGGCGTTTGTCGGGCCGGATGGTTTGCCTTCAGTGCGGAGCCGTGTATAATATAGACAATAATCGGCCTCAGGCTGATGGGTTGTGTGATTTATGCGGTTCGAAGCTGGTGGTCAGAGAGGATGACCGCCCAGAGGTTATAAGAGAAAGAATAAGATTATATCTCGAGACGATAGCGCCCCTTATCGATTATTATTCCAGTAAGAATGTTTTGTTTGAGATTAATGCCGAGGATACAGCAGAAAATATATTCAGAGCGATTCAAGCTGTGCTTGATCGCCGGTTGACAGTGGCTAAGGAGCATTGAATTAAATGATAGTTTTGAAATCCGAGGCCGAGATAGCCATGATGAGAGAAAGTGGCCGTCGGGTTGGTCGGATTTTGACGGAACTTAGAGAGATGATTAAACCGGGTGTGGAGACCAGAGAACTTGACCGTTATGCCGAGAAGAGAAGTTTGGAGCTCGGCGCTATCCCGGCTTTTAAGGGCTATAACGGGTATCCGGCTTCTCTGTGTATTTCTATCAATGAGGAAATCGTTCATGGTATTCCGTCTGACCGGCGGCTGAAAGAAGGCGATCTGGTCAGCCTTGATTTTGGTGTTGTCTATGGTGGATTTTATGGCGATGCAGCTATTACAGTTCCGGTCGGGGAAATTTCGGAAGAGGCCAGAAGATTAATGGAAGTGGCAGAAAAAAGTTTTTACCGAGGTCTCGAACAGTTAAAAGAAGGCAATCACCTGTCTGATATTTCAGCTGCTATCCAGGCTGAAGTAGAAAAAGCAGGATTTTCGGTAATCAGAGATTTTGTTGGTCATGGAATTGGACGGGAATTGCATGAAGGTCCGCAAATTCCCAACTTTGGCCAGCCGGGCCACGGCCCGAAGCTGAAAAAGGGCATGACTCTGGCCATAGAACCAATGATTGCGGCCGGCCAGTATGAAGTGGTCATCCTCAGTGATGACTGGACGGCGGTGACCAGAGATGGAAGTCTGACCGCTCATTTTGAACATTCGGTCGCCCTGACTGAGTCTGGCGTGGAAATACTAACGGCAGATGATAAAGACTGGCGGCCTTAAATCGGGAGTCGGGTGAATGCCCAAGCAAGATGTATTTGAAATGGAAGGCGTGGTCCTGGAGACTCTGCCTAATGCCATGTTTAAAGTTGAACTCGCTAATAAGCACGTTATTCTGGCCCATATTTCGGGTCGGATGAGAAAAAATTTTATCAGGATTCTGCCTGGCGATAGGATCAGGGTGGAGATCTCACCCTATGATTTGACCAAGGGACGGATCGTTTACCGCTATAAATGAGGTGAAAAATGAAGGTCAGAGCATCTGTCAAGAAAATCTGTCGTAACTGCAAGATAGTCCGGAGAAAGGGCGTGGTTAGAGTTATATGCTCTAATCCGAAGCATAAACAAAGACAAGGATAGAAAGAGGAGAACATGGCAAGAATAGCAGGTATTACACTTCCACCGGAAAAGAAGATTGAGATCGGTTTGACCTACATCTATGGTATTGGCAGGTCAAAAGCTAATATGATTCTGGACGAGGCCAGGATTGATAAAAATAAGAAGGTTAAAGACCTGACCGAAGATGAGATCAACAAAATCCGCCAGATTATTGAGAAAAGAGAAAAAATCGAAGGCGAACTGCGGAAAGAGGTTTCAGGCAATATCAAGCGCTTAATTGATATCGGTTGCTACCGCGGCCTGAGGCACAAGCGCAATTTGCCGGTTCGCGGGCAGAGAACCAGAACCAATGCCAGGACGAGAAAAGGGCCTCGCGGTCATACGATCAAGAAGCTCAAAGAGAAAAAAGCTTAAATTGTAAGATAATGGAGAAGACTCATGCCTAAAGCTAAAGCCAAGAAAAAAAAGGTAAAGAGAGAAGTCTCATACGGAGTAGCTCATATTCAATCGACCTTTAACAACACAATTATTACCATTGCCGATCAGCAGGGCAACACCATTTGCTGGGCCAGTTCTGGTACCTCCGGATTTAAGGGGGCCAGAAAAGGAACACCATTTGCTGCCCAGCTGGCCGCTAAGGATGTGGCTGGTAAAGCGAGAGAATATGGTGTTCGCTATGTTGATGTCAGGGTCAAGGGCCCTGGTGCCGGGCGGGAATCATCCATCAGAGCTCTGCAGGCTGCCGGGCTGGAAATAAAATCAATCCGGGATGTGACTCCCATTCCTCACAATGGTTGCCGGGTGAGAAGGAAAAGGAGAGTCTAAGAGAATGAAGGTTAAAGGAGATTAGTTATGGCCAGGTATCAAAAGCCAGATTGCCGTCTTTGCCGGACGGAAAAAACAAAGCTGTTTCTTAAAGGCAACAAATGTTTAACCGATAAATGCCCTCTGGAAAGAAGGTCTTTCGCTCCGGGTCAGCATGGCCGGCTGCGGAAAAGAGTTCTTGGTTATGCCATTCAGTTAAGAGAAAAACAAAAGCTAAAAAGGTATTATGCCATGTCCGAAAAACAGTTCCGTCTGTTTTTTGAGAAGGCCGAGCAGCAAAAAGGTGTGACTGGCGAAAATCTGCTGATCCTGCTGGAGAGAAGGCTGGACAATGTGCTTTTTATGGTTGGATTTTCTCTATCCAGAGCGCAGGCCCGCCAGTTGATCACTCATGGGCATGTCCGGGTTAATGACCGGAAAGTCACCATCCCTTCTTATGTGGTGAAAGAAGGAGATCTCATCAGCCTGAGAGAAAAAACAGCTCAAAGTGAAAATTTCAAAGCAATAATTGAAGCTAATAAAGGCAAGTCTGTTCCAGGCTGGCTACAGCCTGACTGGGATAACCTGCAGGCCAGAGTGGCCTCATTGCCAACCAGACAGGACGTTACCATTCCAGTCGAAGAGCATCTGGTGGTAGAGCTTTATTCAAAATAACAGGGAAGGCTGCCTGATAATCAGCTTCCTTTAAAAGGAGGAACCATGACCGAGCTTGGTTTCCAGAAGCCAAGATATTTAGAGTGTGATTATGAAACGTTAACCAATACTTATGGCCGCTTTAAAGCTCAACCCTTTGAACGCGGCTACGGAATTACGATTGGCAATTCTTTGCGTCGGGTGTTGTTGTCATCCATCAGTGGGGCAGCCATTACCGCTGTAAAAATAACGGGAGTGCTGCACGAGTTTTCTTCTATTCCCGGGGTGGTCGAGGATGTGACTCACATTCTGCTCAATTTAAAAACAATTCCTTTGAAGCTCAAAGTTGATGAGCCAAAAAGGATGACCCTGAAAATGTCGGGCCCGGCTGAAGTTAAAGCTGGTGACCTCGTTCATGATTCAGATATAGAAATATTAAACCCTGATATCCACATTGCCAGCCTGGATGCTGATGGTAAGCTGGAAATGGAAGTGGTGGTTAAAAATAATCGTGGTTACCAGAGTGCTGACCAGAACTATAGCGACGATTTAAGTGTTGATTTTATTCCTCTCGATTCTTCTCATTCGCCAGTGATCAGGGTCAATTATACGGTTGAGCCAGCCCGGGTGGGGAAAAGAATTGATTACGAGAGCTTAACCCTGGAAGTCTGGACTAATGGAGCCATTAAACCAGGAGATGCCGTTTCGCAGGCAGCTAAGATTTTAAGAGAGCATCTCAGCATTTTTCTCAACATCGTGGATGAGCCAATACCAAAGGAAGCGACTGCTGCTACTAAAGAAATACCTTATGCTGATCTGGTTGATGTTCTGGCCAATACCATCGATCATCTTGAATTGTCGGTCAGAGCCAATAATTGTTTGCGAGCGGCCGGTATTAGCTATGTTTATGAGCTGGTCCAGAAAACTGAAGAAGAACTGCTGAAAACCAAAAATTTTGGCCGCAAATCACTGCTGGAAATCAAAGAAACCCTGGCTAATCTTGGACTGGGTTTAAACCTTGAGCTTCACCCCAAACTGCTCGAGCAGATCCAGACCATAATAAAAGGGAGAAAGACTGATAAGGAGCTGGAAGCATGAGGCATCAGGTTAAACGATATGAACTCAGACGCAACACATCTCATCGTCGAGCCTTGCTGCGTAATCTGGTCACTTCTCTACTGGAGAAAGAGAGAGTTAAAACTACCCTGGCTAAAGCTAAAGCAACCAGGCCAGTGGCCGAAAAGATGATTACCCTGGGAAGGCAAAATACCCTGGCCGCCAGAAGGCGGGCTCTTGGATATATTACCAAAGAATCAGTCGTCCAGAAATTATTTACCGAGCTTGGCCCAAGATTTAAAGAACGTCCAGGAGGCTATACCAGGATTGTTAAACTGGGCCTGCGCTCCGGCGATGGAGCTCAAATGGCCATGATTGAGCTGCTGGGGGCAGAATATAAGAAGAAAGCAAAAAAGAAAGAAAAACCCACTCCTCCCGTCGCCAGATAAAAACTGCTGCTGCTTCTTGGTCTGATCCTGGCTGATTCAGCCCGGAGAGAAATTACTTCTTTTCCCCTGAATTTTTTCTGGTTTCGTTTACTTTGGTCAGTCTATTTTTCTATCTTTTTCTCAGCTGGGGCTCGCCGGCAACCCTGATAAATCCGCTGCCAGTAAGCATCACGCAGGTCTGAGATCTGCACTACGGGTTTGTCATGAGTGGTAGCATGAATGAATTCATGATCGCTGATCATCATTCCAACATGGGTAATGCTTTTTCCGCCAAAGAAAATTAAATCTCCAGCCTTTTCCTGTCCCTTTGGAATTTCTATCAGTCCTGAACTGGTGAACTGGACGTCTGCATCTCGGAGAATTTCTACCCCGCTCAGGCGGTAAATCAACTGAGCAAAACCAGAGCAATCAATGCCCAGTGGGCTGGTTCCGCCCCAGAGATAGGGAAGCCCGAGAAATCTTTTAGCCTGAACGACCATTTGGTCGGGAGTCAGCCGGGGCCTTTTAAAAGGGGCCTGCTTAATTTCACCATCTCCCGCCTGGATAAAACCTTTATGACCACAGGGTAGAGTAACCGGTACCCAGCGCTCCTCTGGTTGACCGACCTCTAGAACTGTACTGATTGGAGCCATTTTCAAGGGCTTTTGCTTGGTCACATCAGGAGTGGCATAAACAAAAGCCATCAAGCTGGTAACTTCCATGACCTGGCCGCTGGCCGCATACAGCTTTTCACCTGGTTGGTAGAGCCTGACAGCCCGGCTTTCGATCCAGCCCTGGTAGGTATCAGGCGTCTCAATAAAATACCAGTCTTTCCCCTGGTCATCTTTTTCGGTCTTAAGAATTTTAACGGTGGTGCCCAGCAAAGCCTGGCTGACCACGTCTACCTTTGAACTAGGCTTGGAGAACATATTTTCTACCGACTGGATTACCACTCCTCGAGTTCCTTCGGTTTGAGCCAAAAGGCTGGTAGATAAAAGTATTAAGAAAAGAGCCGAACACCAAAAAACGATTTTTTTATTCATCAGGACCTCCAGTATAAAATAGCTCCTTCATTATATTAAAAACAATAACGGCCAGCAAAATCTATTTAAAAAGATTAATCAATTTTATATACTCAATGATTATGGAGGTGAAATATGAATCGTAAAGAATTTTTTAAAACCTCTGGCACTCTTCTGGCTTCATCATTTTTTATTAATCCATTATCAGCCCGTTTTATGGAGAAAACTGTTAAGTCCGGTCGAGTTAAAATCACGACCAGAATTTATGAGCTGCAGCTCCGCCAGGCCTGGACTCTGTCCCGGGGGACCTGGGACACCAGGCGGAATGTCCTGGTTAAACTGGAACGAGACGGATTGGTGGGTTATGGGGAGGCAGCGCCCATCCCCAGATATGAAGAAAGCGCCGAGAGCAATCAGGCTTTTATAGAAAAAGCGGGACCAATTTTGGACAGGGATCTCTGGGAGTTTCAGGATCGCTGGCAGGAAATTGAGCGCTTGACCCCTGGTCAGAATGCGGCCAAAGCGGCTCTGGATATGGCCATTCTGGATTGGGTGGGCAAAAGTCTGAAGATTCCGCTCTATAAGTTTTTTGGCATTAACAAAAATAAAACGATTCCAACGACTTTTTCCATCAGCCTAGCGGAAGTTCCGGTTATGCAAAAAACTGCCCTGGAGGCAAAAAATTTTCAGGTGCTCAAAATAAAACTTGGTTCTAAGGACGATAAAAAGATTATAGAAGGCTTGAGAGAAGTAACTGATCGGCCCATCCGGGTAGATGTCAATGAAGGCTGGAAAGATAAGGAACAAGCGCTAGACATGATTAACTGGCTGGCCGATAAAGGGGTGGAATTCGTTGAACAGCCTATGCCCGCTGCTAATCTTGACGATTATCGCTGGCTCAAGGAACGGGTCCGAATTCCGATCATGGCTGACGAAAGTGTTCACAAGATTCAGGATGTACCGGCTCTGGCCTCAGGTTTTCACGGTATAAATATCAAACTGATGAAATGTGGAGGCCTGCAGGAGGCTCTGAGGCTGGTGGCAGTGGCCAGGTCCCTTAATCTTAAGTTGATGCTGGGCTGCATGATTGAGAGCTCGCTGGCCATTTCAGCGGCAGCTACCATCTGTCCTCTTTTTGACTATGCTGACCTGGACGGGAATTTGCTGATCAACAACGATCCTTTTAGTGGATTAAAACTGGATGGCGACCGCTGGCTGCTGTCTGATCAGCCTGGCCTGGGTGTTAAGCCTAACATCCCTGAGTGGTAAGTTTATCGTTAGACTGAACAGGATTTGGAAGTCCTTTAGCTACTTTTATTTTTCTGAAACAATCCGGCCATATTCGCTCGATCTCTCCAGACGATCGAAGTAGCTGAAAGCTGCCTGCCCTATTTTTTTGATAGTAGCATTGCCCTCTGCTTCCGACTTAAGATAAGTGGTCATAACACAAATAATATAGGGGTGCTTTTTCAGGAAAACCAGGCCAGAATCACAGCGCACAGCTTCTAGTTCACCCGGTTTGTCTGCCACTACCACTCCCTCTGGTACGGCTTGCTGCAGCGGACTGTCCTTAGGAAGGGCCAGAATATTAAAGAATTCCTGCCTGGAGGCGGGAGACAGAAGCTGCCCTTTGTAAATTTTTTCCAAAAGGGTCATCATTTCAAATGGCGTCGATATATTTTCCCGGCCTTCCTCGGCCGCTTTAACATCCATCATTTTTCGCTCGAGTCGGGTCTGATTGAGCCCCAGCGACTTCAGTCGACTATTGACATTTTTCATTCCGACCCGGTCTATAAGCAGGTTGGTCGCCGTGTTGTCGGATAAGA